>JAEEGH010014976.1_pt1 | contig 16918 bp, 12 predicted proteins | sample 9134181 | NCBI WGS metagenome assembly JAEEGH01 (sample SAMN16246544, study PRJNA631951) | gut metagenome | biome: gut microbiome; feature: rumen; material: DP-attached | host: Bos | place: Iran: Karaj | collected 2018-10
TCCATTGTGCCGTGATGTCCTCATCAGGAATAGCGTCAGTCAGTCCTGTGCCATAGATGCCGATGGTGGATTCCAACAGCACGCCGATGTCCTGATTATACTGAGCCTCATCCAGCGTCACATCGCTGCCGCCACGAGCCACGATCACTGGTGCATAGTAGGCACTGTAAGGGATGGTCACCTCAGGATAGATGAGCGAGTAGGTTTCACCGTCAGGGAACTTGTTGCCCCACTCATCGGTATAGTTATTCCACGCAATCTTGATCTGATTCTCGTCGATAGGTGCCTTGAAGGGTTTCACGGCTCCCGTCTGCGGCATACCGGCCACACTGCGGATATAAGCATTGGTGGTCTTGTCGTAGATGACGAGCAGGTAGCCGTTGCGATGGGTATCGGCCTTGTAATCCGTCTGACGGGCACCATGACCATAGCCAGGATGGCAATAGAGACAACCGCGACGCACATAGACAGGACCCAGTCCGTGGAAGGCGCCATCGGTGTTGGTGTTGTAATCCTTTTCGAAAAGGTACTCGCCTTCGTTGAAGGCCGTCATCATGCCTGCGGTCTCGACGGCCTTCGAGGGTTGTTTAAACGCAGTGGAGGAGTTCTCGGAGGTGGTGCCTAGCAGGCCTCCCGCATAATAATCTTCGGGGTAGTCGGTAGTCGTAGGGTCGCCGATCTCCCAAGTGGTGGGCTTGGGGTCGTCGTCGCTACAGGAAACGAAAGCGAGGATACCGAAAAGAATTCCAATAAAAGAATATCTGTTCATAATTATTTATGTTGGAAACGAATTAGAATAATTCTTTATTTCTTTATGTTTACAATAGACTGATAGAGTTTCTGGGCGTTGTCGGCCAGGAGGTGATAGGTGGCAACAATCACGTTGTCGACATAGTTTTCGTTGATGACCTTGCACTGATTTTCAACAGTCTCGTTGCCAGCATAGGCTTTCAGCGTCTCAGCCAACTCGCCAAGGGCATCATCAAGCTCACCCAATGCATCGATGGCCATTTTGCAGGAAGCGTCAGAAAAATAGAGGGCAAACGGCGCTTTCATGGCCTTGATCTTAGCCAACGCATTGTCGAGTTTTGTCTGTACGGTCTTGGCTTGGGCAGCGAGTGTGGCATTGCCAGCATTCAAGCAGAAGTAGATGAGCGACTTCTCATTAGGAGTCGTGGCTCCCATGTTGCCATAAAGGGCGTTCTTGCAAGACACGATGTTGTCGTAGAAGTCGGTGATGGAGTTGTAGGCATAGGGCGACTCGATATAAGAGGCATCCTCGCCCGTGTAGGGCAGACCGATCTTCGACTGACCCACCTCACCGATGATGTCCTGACAGCCGGAGATAATCTCCAACGTAGCGTCAAGGGCTGTTTCCCAATCGCCCGTACCGGGATTCTTAAAGGCCTTGCCGAAGTTCTGGAAACCTTCGAGCGCACCCTCTTGGTTACCGTCATCATCGATAGCCAGGTGAGTGGATACATATTCCTTGGCAATCTTCTGACGATCGGCATTGCTCTCCTTCGAGTCCCAGGCTGCCTCCAATGTTGCAGTAGCGTTGTAGAGATCCTTGGCCACAGCACAGATGTAGTTATACTCCAAATTGGTAATCTGGTCGATCTTACGCGGCTGACCCTCACGGAAGAGTACATATTCCAGACCATGATAGCCCAGGATGCCTGAGTTGGCAGTCTTGATGAAGATGTCGAGGTTCGACATTGCTTTTTCATCGCGCAGCACATCAGCCAGGTCGTTGGCAGCTACGGGCCAAGTGTCGGTGTGGGGATCGATGGAGTAGACATCAGCTGCACCAAAGAGGAAGGCCTCTGTGTTCTCCCAATTGGCACGTGCCAATTTCCAGTTGGCGCAAGCCTGATCGAGGGCTGCCTGAGAACCGTTAACTACACTGTTGTCTGCATCGTCATCGCTTGAACATGAAGCGAAGCCTGCAGAAAGTACGACAGCCAATGCTGTCATTTTCAATAGATTCTTGCTTTTCATTTTTATTATGAATTATGAATTATTAATTATGCATTACAGGAACCATCCTGTATACGTCACGCCGATGCTCACGCTCGGTTCGTTGTTATAAGGCTGCTTATACAGCGGACTGTCTGAGGCGAGGCCGTTGTTATTGGGCTTTTCGAAGAAACGATAGGAATATTCGCCCTTGATGGTGATCTGCTTCACGGGCGAATAATTCACACCGAAGGCACAACGGTATTTTTTCGTATACTGATACATTGACTTGTAGGTTCCTGATGCCATCGTGTTGTAGTGCTCAAAACGTCCGAAGACGAATAGCTTCTCATCCTTCAATTTAGGTATCTGCGAGAAGACGTTATAGCCTGCCTCGATGGCGTATGCCAAAGCATTGCTACCTATATTTGAGTAATGGTGTGGATTACCGTCCTGATATTTATGGTGCGTCCAGTTAGCCTGATTATAGGCTGAAATCTCATCAGCATCGCTGAAATGGGCATAGTCCACGTTGCCTCGCACAATCCAGTTCCAACGGTTCAACGAGAAATCGAGGGCTACGATACCCAATGCACCTGTTACATCGTCGTATTTCGTACCAGGTGTGCGCAAGGTGTTGCGGAAGGTATAGCCGTAATAGCCACTCAATCCTATGCGCAGTCCCTTGACGGAATAGTTGTCAATGCGAACGGCACCAGCATAGTTGTTGGCCACCTTGAACTCATAAGGACTCGTGGCACCGTAATGTACAAAACTCTCTGCTGTAAAACTCTCTGAGTTCAGGCCTGAAAGGAACTGCGCCTCATAACGCCAGTCTTTCAGTTGTCCCCACAAAGAAACACCCACCTGATGCCAGGTATTTGGCATGATAGTGGCCTCGCCCTCAGGACGATAGACGGTGAAGAACTGGTTTGGCTCGTGATGGGCATTCGAATAGCCTACGGGTACGATGATTTCACCGGCCTTGATGTTCAGTTTGCCGTCCATGAACGCTTTGTTAATCCAGAACTGCTCGATGTTCACCTCGCCACCTTTTTCCACTTCGGCCTCGTATTCGCCAGCCTCCTCGGCTTCTATCTCTACGGCAGTGCCATTGCCACCGTGCTCAAACTCAATCTCCGAACCCAGGGTCCAGCCCTTTCCGAAATCGTAGCCCAAATTCAGGCATACGTGTGGCAGGTCGAAACGTCCGTGACTCTTGTCATCGGCATAAAGCTCAGGCTTCTTGTAACGGTTGAAACTTTGGCTATAGAAGTTGCGTGTCATCACGGCCTCACCATAGCCACCGATATGCAGGTGTGATTGTTTCTCTGTCTTTTCTGCTTGCTGCGTAGCACCCGTCATGGCATCAACATCTTGTGCTGATGCAGTGAATAGTACACAGTGACAAGTAAGTATTATAATCGCTCTTTTCATATTATCCTGTTCGTATGTTATTTTGTCTTTTTGTGGCTGCAAAGGTACTGCCATTTGTTCGTCTCGTCAATACCTAAAAATAATGAAATCACCCATTTCTCACCTCTTACCTCTTACCTCTCACCTCTAAAATACCTAATTGTGATTATTGTGCATATCGGAAAATATGACTACCTTTGCACCCGATAATCATTTATAGGTAGTGAATAATGAATAGTGAACAGTTATGAAGAATCAGAAGATGTATGAGGCCGACGACAAGATGATTTCGCTGATTCGCGATAATTACGACTTGTTACAGATGCTGGGCAGTTTCGGCATCAGTCTCGGTTTTGGTGACAAGACGGTCAAAGAGACGTGTGAGGATAACGATGTGGATACCTATACTTTCCTTGCGGTGGTGAATTATACGGCCAATGACTATGGTGATTTTCAGGACGATGAAAAGATATCCGTTCCCACCTTGTTGCATTATCTCGAAGCCAGCCATGCCTATTTCCTCGACTTCCAGTTGCCCTATATCCGTCGCGAGTTGCAGGAGTCGCTCAATGAGCACGACTCGTTAGCCAAGCTGATTCTCCGCTTCTACGATGAATATGCCCACGAGATCCGTCGTCATATGAAATACGAACAGAAAACGCTGTTCCCATACGTGCAGTCACTCATCGATGGACAGTCTACTAATGATTATAATGTGGACACCTTCTCGAAACATCATGGGGCTACCGACAAGAAACTGCGCGAGCTGAAACTGCTGATTATCAAGTATCTCCCTCAGGACGGACTCCACAATAACCAGCTTACTGCCACCCTCCACGACATCTATGAGAACGAGGTTTGGCTGCGTCAGCATGCGATGGTCGAGGATCATATCTTCGTGCCTGCCATCCGTCGTCTGGAGCAAGTAGCCAAGCAAAACGATGTAACGCGAAACATCTCGGATATGGTGTTCAAAAACGGTATGAATGGCGACGAGACTCTGAGCGACCGTGAGAAAGATGTCATTATATCATTGGTGCAGGGCATGTCGAACAAGGAGATTGCCGACCATCTTTGCATCTCTGTGAACACCGTTATCACCCATCGCCGTAATATCGCGCGCAAGCTGCAAATACACTCTCCTGCAGGCCTCACTATCTACGCGATCGTCAACGGCCTCGTCGACATTTCGAGCGTGAAGCTTTAGACGATTTTCTTAGAAATATTTGGTAATCTTCGCATTGTGGAAGTTGTTCATCTCGTTCATCATACGGACGGCAGAATCGACAATGGGAAAAGCGCAGAGGGCTCCCGTTCCTTCACCAAGACGGAGACCAAGGTGGAGTAAGGGCTTGGCGTCTATGATGTCGAGCATCATCTTGTGGCCAGACTCATCGCCACAATGGGTGAATATCATGTAGTCTTGTGAGGCAGGATAAAGCTTGATGGCGCCTAGAGCGCAAGCTGTCATGATAAAGCCGTCTACTAATATAATAAGGTGTTGCTCAGCAGCGCGCAGCATCGCGCCAATTGCTGCAATCATCTCAAAACCTCCGAAATAGCGGAGTGTCACACTGGGGTCAGGATACTTTGTGACATGCAGATGACACAAAGTATCCTGACCCCAGTGTGACACAGCCTTTGACAGTACTTCGTATTTATGACGGATACCATCGTTGTTGAGGCCGGCACCTGCGCCTATGCAGTCCTTGAGGGGGATGTCGCCAAAGATACTCATCCAGATGCTCGAAGGCGAGGTGTTGGCTATGCCCATTTCGCCGATACAGAGAATGTTGCAACCTTCAGCGATACAGTCATCCACAAGGTCGCTTCCTATTTGTATAGCTTTGTTGAACTCCTCTTCACTCATCGCGGGCTCATAGAGGAAGTTTTTAGTCCCTCGGGCTATCTTGCGGTTGATAATGCCATTAACCTTCGACAAGTCATAGTCGACACCGACATCGACGATACGAAGCTTGAAACCGTGTTGACGACAGAACATATTGACGCCTCCTCCACCACGGGTGAAATTGATCATCTGCTGCCAAGTAACCTCACGAGGCGACACACTGACTCCCTCGCGCTCAATACCATGATCACCACCCAAAAGCAAATGGCAAGGATGGGCTAATGATGGTTCTAAGGTCTGCTGAATCAGACAGATCTGCATCGCCAACTCTTCCAAACGGCCTAAAGAACCTTTGGGTTTGTTCAGGTTGTCGATCTTCTCTTGGATCGCAGCCTGCATCGATTTGTCAGTAGGTTGTATGTCGAACGTCTTCATCTTCTACTTTTTTACCTTTTTACCCTTTTACTTTTAAAGGTATTCCACTGACCATCAGGATGACTTCGTCAGCCTTCGAGGCAATATACTGGTTCATCCATCCTTCGAGATCTGTAAACTTACGTTGGATGGCATTTTCGCTGACGCCACCAAGACCAATCTCGTTCGTGACGAAAAGATAAGTTGCATCAGGCTTTGTGAATTGATCGAATTCAGCCTTAGCCAATTCAAGCGACTTGTCGACGTCAGAATTGTTGGCGAAGAAGAAATTCGTCAACCAGAGTGTCACGCAGTCAATAACGACTACTCTGCCCGTCATATTGTGAAGGCTCAAGTTGATTTCTTCTTCGATGTTCGTCCACTGAGGACCGCGACGTTCTTGGTGTCTGCGAACGCGCTCACGAAACTCCTCGTCCCAGATATGGGCTGTGGCCAGATAGACGGGATTCGGACTCAGCCTTAATGCCATTTCCTCAGCTGTCTTACTCTTTCCTGAGCGCTGGCCACCAGTTATCAGAATAATCTTTTTCATAGCGCACATACCACTAAATATACCGTCAGTTCTACCAACAGACAGACGGCTCCGCAACAATCACCAGTATAGCCGCGAAGCCTGTTCCAGATGAGCAAATAGAGGAAATACATTATGAGACAAGGGATAAAAATGATGATCTCCCACTGTAGCTCAGTATACCACAGATACAGGACCATTGGTAACAAACCTTGTATGGCGAGGCCGATGCCAGCCCAAGCGCTGAACTTCCGATAAATGGTTTTATTCTTCGCTTCTTCCTCTCGTCTGGCGTAGGGCATCATCAGAATGAGTTCTGCCGTCACCATTCTGGCGTATGGGGTTGCAGCCAGAATGGTCAGAGTTGCCATTATTGGTGACAGCGGTAAGAGCGTGGCAAAGAGCAACAGATGATAAAGAAGAAGTCCGATGACACCGTATGTGCCGATATGCGAATCTTTCATGATGGCGAGAATGCGCTTGCGGTCTGAGCCTCCGCCTCCGAAACCATCCAGGAAATCTGCCAAACCGTCCTCATGCAAAGCACCAGTAATCAGCAGTCTCACCGCAATCGCTAACAAAATGGCAACGGCATAAGGCAACACTAGACTACCGTAATAAAGTGTCGCTGCCATCGCACCTCCTGTGAGCCAGCCTGTCAGAGGCCAATACTCCACTACAGACTTGTAGCTGTCCTTCGATGGTTCATGCAGTCGCCAGAAGGGCAATCGCGTGAAAAAGATGAACGCGGCCCAAATTCGGTCGTACCATTTCGTTTGGTCGATATTTATTTGCATATTATTCGAATTTGCTTGCAAAAATACAAAAATATTTTGTACTTTTGCAGACAAATAAGAATTATTGCTAAAGAAATGAAGAAAACAGCCTTTTTGTTGGCTATAGGTGCCGTTCTTTGTGCTTGTTCTGGAAAGAATGCACAGTCGCAGACATCAGCTGATACGGCTTCAAATGATTCCATCATTACCATCGATGTCAAGTACGCCACAGGCTTTAGTGTGTGCGACTCTGCTGATGTCCGTCTGGTGGATGTGGGGAAGAATGACCATTTCGCTTTGGTTCAGAGCGACGATATGAGTGTGCCCAATGGCTATACAAAGATTCGTGTACCTATCAGGAATACTATCTGTATGACGGCCTTACAGTTGTCGAACTTCACCATTCTTGATGCTCACGATGTGGTGAAAGGCATTACTGGCACGAAGAACCTCTTCAACAAGGATATCTTGGCGCGTGTGAAAGACGGTCGTATCGTGAAGATCGGTATGGAGGGAAACTTCGATACAGAGCTGGTGCTGGCTGCCAATCCTGATGTCATCTTTATCTCGCCTTCGAAGCGTGGAGGCTATGATGCCATTAAGGAAACGGGTATCACCTTGGTGCCACATCTGGGATATCAGGAATTGGATCCGCTGGGTCAGGCCGAGTGGATCAAGTTCGTGGGGATGTTTATCGGTAAGGAGCGCGAAGCCAACGATGTATTCGCAGGTATCGAGAGCCGATATAATGACCTGAAGGAAAAGGCCAGCAAGGCAGAGACTCATCCGACGGTGTTCAGTGGCGAGATGCACTATGGCAATTGGCATGCTGTTGGAGGCAAGAACTATCTGGCACAGATCTTCCGCGATGCTGGTGCTGACTATGTCATCAACGACGAAGAGACGGCTGGTGAGGATCTGGAATTCGAGAAGATGTACGCCCTCGCTGCCAAAGCCGACTATTGGCGCATCTTGAACAGCTTCGACGGAGAGTTCAGTTATGAGGCATTGAAGGCCTCGGAACCTCGTAATGAACTGTTCAAGGCTTTTAAGGAGCACAAGGTTATCTATTGCAACATGAAAAAGACTCCTTACTATGAGATATCGCCTGTAAAGCCAGATGTGCTGCTGAAAGACTTTGTCGCCGTCTTCCATCCAGAACTGGTGGAGGAAGGCTATCAGCCGACATTCTACAAACTGCTGAAATAACGAAAAACTACTGATGAAAAAAATTGTTCGGATATTGGTGTTGGTATTGGCAATAGCTGCCCTGGCTATTGTCAACTTGCTCATCGGTTCCGTCCAAATACCAGTGGATGATGTCTGTCGTATCTTGGTAGGTGATACCAGTCATGAGATATGGTATAACATCGTCTGGAAATCGCGTCTGCCACAGGTGCTGACAGCGATAGTAGCAGGTGCAGGACTGGCGGTAAGCGGACTGCAGATGCAGACAGTGTTCCGTAATCCGTTGGCAGGTCCGTCGGTATTGGGCATATCGAATGGTTCTGCCCTTGGCGTAGCCTTCGTCGTATTGTTGTCGGGCAGATTGGGCGGTGTGGCTCTGTCGCGTTTAGGCTATCTGGGCGAGGCAGCCATGTCGGTTGCCGCTATTGTGGGGGCTCTGTCTGTGATGTTGCTGATTATGTGGATAGCACAAAGGGTGAAAGGCAATGTTACCCTGTTGATTATTGGTGTGATGATCGGTTATTTGGCCAATGCCATCATTGGAGTCTTGAAATTTCTGTCACCAGAGGAAGACGTGAAGGCTTTCGTGGTGTGGGGATTGGGTTCGTTCTCGCGAGTCAGTGGCGACGAGATGGTACTCTTTGTAGTTTTGATGGCCATATTGATACCTTTGAGTTTTCTCTTGGTGAAATCGATGAACCTATTGTTGTTGGGCGATAAGTATGCAGCCAACCTGGGACTGAATATACGCAGAAGTCGTATGCTGGTCATCCTGTCGTCGGGCATATTGGTGGCAATAGTCACAGCCTATTGTGGTCCTATCATGTTTATCGGACTGGCCGTTCCTCATTTAGCGCGTGCTATTTTCCGCTCGTCCGATCATCGCATCTTGATGCCAGCCACGGCACTCTGTGGCGCTGTTCTGGCATTGCTTTGCAATTTCATAGCGCGGATGCCAGGATTCGAGGGAGCCTTACCCGTCAACAGTGTAACGGCACTGGTGGGTGCACCGATTATAGCGAGTGTATTGTTCCGTCGTCGGCAATCAATAGAAGAGTAAGTTCTGCCTGAGGCACCAAGGGCTTGCAATGCTTCAGACAATAACGGATAACAACTTGGCAGAAAGCTTCCGTTTTTTCCTTAGGCAGCTTCTCCCATAATTCGCGAGCCAACGATAATTGGGTATTTTGAATGGAAAATTGACAATTAGCTTCGTCAAGCATCTGCTGGACGAATGCCAGATTCATCGTCCCTTTCCGACTATGTGTATCTAATTGTCCCTCAGCCAGTTTTACGGCCTTGCCTAACATGACGCCTAATGTAATCCTCTCAAATCCCAGTTCATTGGCTATTTTCAATGTCTCACCGATATAGTTGCCATATTCTACAAAAGCCTGTGATGGCAGGGTGGGATAGTGGGCTTTCACAAATCGCTCACTCTTAGCTCCGCTATTGATAACTACTCGCTGTGAACCACTGGCCTTTGCCACCTCCATGCATTTGTGGATGCTTTGGATGAAAGCCTCTTCGGAGAAAGGTTCGACAATACCACTCACACCGATAATAGAGATACCACCCTCAATGCCCAGACGGGGATTGAATGTACGCTTGGCAATCTCTTCGCCCTGAGGAACGAATATAGTGATGACTAATGATTCTCGGTTCATGGTTAGTGATTCCAGATTCTGTCGGATCATCTCGCGTGGCCCTTTGTTGATGGCAGGTTCACCAGGAGGATAATCGAACCCTGGCAACGTAAACCGACCTACGCCTTTACCCCCTTTTATGATGATAGCATGCCTCTCTCCGTTAACCGCACACTGCTCAACGCTCACCCTTACCTCCACGCCATCAGTCACGTCAGGGTCGTCGCCAGCCTCTTTGAATACTGAGACATAGCCGTCGCCATAAGTCACAGGCACATGAATAGTTTCCCCATTTGGCAGTATAACAGGAACTTCTGCTGGCGACTCGTTCTTCAGCAGTCGCAATACAGCTCCCACAGTAGCGGCAGTTGCACAGGTGCCAGTTGTCAGTCCGCTATGCAATGGATAGAACTCTGGCAACAGCTTTTCTACCATTCTTCTTAATCCATAAGGACCGTTGACGCAGTTGTCGAAATGAAACTCTGGTCGCTTCAATACGATAATCCGCATGCCTTTGTCTTTCGCTTCTTCCACCTTCTCGGCAAATCCGCCACTGAGTCCGCTTTCCTTCAATAGAATAGCATCTGCTTCTGGCAGGAGACCATCCTCAAAATAGCACAGTTGTTCATCGGTGGCACCTTGCTCGTAAGCCATCTTAAGACTGCTCTCGCGTCTTAAGATTCTATAGATAGCCTTGACTCCTTGCTCCTCCAGCCACTTCAACTTACTGATACTCTGCACCCCCGTGGTGGCAAGAAGGGTATGGATTTCTGTCGGTACTTGCGAGTATTCGTCAATCCAAGTGATGTCAGGGTCTCTCGGAGGATAGATGCGTTCGTAACGAACGACGGGAATCGGCCTATCAGACGTCACATCTGCTATCGTCCGATGCAGCATTGACGCAAACGGATGGGCAGCATCTACTATCAGTCGTATCTGGTGCTCGCGGCAAAACACTTTCATGGCCTCAGCATCTAGCGCTCCATCAATGCGCACACCATGATGCAGGGCCAATTCCTGTTCACCCGTCTTAGTGCTATAGTAATAGAGACTGCCAGCCTCTTCCAGCACCTCTGCTGCTTTGCGACCTTCCGTCGTCCCTCCGAATACCAGTATCATTATTACTTGCTGGTGTCGAGGTCGGAGGCTTTGCCTTTGTATTCGGGAGCGCGTTTTTCGAGGAACGAATGGATGCCCTCCAGATAGTCGGCACCTTGATAGACCTTGGTGCGATAGGCGTTGATGCGCTCGAAACTCTCTGACGACAGCACGGTAGCGGCCTTGCTGAGGATGCGGAACTGGCGTTTGATGGCGCTGATGGACATCACGCTGTTACGACGCAGAGGATTCAGGAACTGTTCCTCCAGGACGTTGTCCAGTTCATCGGCAGGCACTACGCGATTGATGAGTCCGACGTTCAGGGCATCCTGTGCCGTGATGGGCTGTGCGAGGAAGAACATCTCGCGGGCCTTGTTCATGCCCAACTGGTTGATGAAGTGCATGATACCCGAAGCATTATAAGGTATGCCAATCTTGGCGGGTGTGATGGCAAAGGTAGCCATATCGGTGCTGACAATCATGTCGCACGATAGACACAGGTCACAGGCTCCGCCCCACACGCTACCGTTGACGCAGGCAATGACAGGAATAGCCGTTTCCTGTACACAACGTAGTAGACGTTCCATAGGCACGTCGTAAGCCAGGGGGTCATCACCATTCTGAGGCAATTCGCGAATGTCGTGACCAGCGCTCCAGACACCTTTCTTGCATTGAGCCTTGATGACGACAGCCACGCATTCCTGATCGTAGCCCGAACGAATGGCGTTACACAATTCCTGACACATCACCTCGCTGAGACAGTTAAAATGGTCAGCGTTTTGCATCTCCACATAGCAGACGCGATTGTTAATAACGGTATTGACTAACATATACTTATTATATTTGATTTATGATGCTTCACCCTGCCTAAAGAGGTGGGTGAAGTGTTTGTTGTATAACTCAGAGAGACCTGCGCGGTTGTCGATAGCCTCACCAACCACGAGCATCGTAGTGAGGGTGAGGTGGTTGTCGTGAACGATCTTCGCGAGGTCTTTTAACACGCCGCGATAGATGCGTTGGTCGGGCCATGTTAGATGGTAGCAGGCGGCAACGGGCGTATCCTCAGGATATTCCTGCAGGAGTTCGCGCTGCACGTCGTCGACAATGGCGGCAGAGAGGAAGATGCACATGGTGCTCTGACTGCGAGCCAGCAGGTGCAGCTGTTCTTTTTCAGGCATGGGTGTGCGTCCTTCGCCACGAGTCAGGATGATGGTCTGCGTGCGCTCAGGGATGGTGAACTGAGAGCGCAGTTCTGCAGCAGCGGCGAGGAAAGAAGAGATGCCAGGGGTGATGTGATAGTCCATGCCGTTGGCATCGAAGAAAGCCATCTGTTCCTGAATAGCTCCGAAGATGCAGGGGTCGCCAGTATGAAGGCGCACAATGTAATGTCCTTTATCGTAGTGCTCCTTCATCAGCATACATTGTTCTTCGAGTGCCATATCAGCCGACGAGCGAACCACGGCACCAGGCTTATGGCACGCCGTCAAAGCCTTGGGAACCAGCGAACCTGCATAGAGGATGAGGTCGGCACGCTCCAACATTTTCCTTCCTCGCACGGAGACCAAATCAGGGTCGCCAGGCCCCGCTCCAACAATCTCTATGTGGCCTTTGTCCTCACGGAGATATTTGTAGTCGATGGCAAGGGCGGCAGTCCAGTTTCTGCCCTTAACCTTGGGTACAATCAGTTTTCCGTGGTTAGAGCCAAGGATGGCTGCAGCCTCACAAACGCTGGGTGTGCCCACATGTTTCTCGACGGTCTTGCTGGGATTGGGTACTTCCACCTTTGCCAGTTCTTCAGCGGAATAAAACACCAGTTCCTCGTTTAAATCATCAACCAGCATAGCACAGAATTCCTCGTCCTCCTTCACATCGATGGTGCAATAGCGTTTGTAGCAAGGTAATACACCAATCTGGCTCATCGCTTCGTCAATTTCGTCGTAGATGTATTCATAGTCATCAGGATGATTGGCGAGTCCAAAGCCCAAGGCAGCTATCATAGGTACGAAATGCAGTTCGAGGATGCCATAAGGTACACAGAGATTGTAGGGTGTCACCAAGATGACAAGACCGTATTTCTTGGGATCCACCTCCTCCAGACTCTTGACAACAGTAACGTGAGGGGGCAGTGTCTTCTCCAGATAGTCGGTACCCTCGTCACGGATTTCCATCAGCAGGGCTGTGGGTTGGCGATTGACGAAAGCAGAAATACATTCGTTCATGTCATCATCGCTGGCAATGGCCCAGTTGAAGCGTTCGGCAAACGTATCGAGTGCCCATAGTCCAGCATTGTCACTCTGGGTAGTGATGACTTCCCGTGCTCCGATGATGGCAGCCACATCGTGTGCCAAGTCGTTGGCGCCACCGATATGTCCTGATAAGACCGAAACAGCGTTCAGCCCGAGACTGTCAACGCAGACAACAGCAGGGTCTTCATGCTTATCCTTGATATAGGGTGCAATGGTGCGTACACAGATGCCCATAGCTCCAATAAAGATGAAGGCGTCAAATTTCTTCCATTGTTTTCCAACGTCAGTTCGCTTCATCAACTGGGCACCTAATTCTCTCTTCAGGAGGTCGGCAATATCCTGTCCAGCCTCACTAATCAGTATAATTGCTGTCTTCATGTCAATTTGCAATACTTTCCAGTGACAAAATTAACAAAAAAACTTCGTACCACAATGATTTATCCGAAAGAATCGCTAACTTTGCACAAAAAATAGTATGACAAGGTATGAAATGGCTTAAGAAACATCTGACAGTAGTCATGTGGTTGGGTGCTCTGGCAATCATTGCCGGAGCCTTGCTCATATTTGAGAGTGACCAACTCTGGAAGGTGCAGGAGAAAAACCTCTTTCTTTACTCGGTGTTATTTTTGAAGGAGCAAATGATAGTGCCAGGTGGTCTGCTCACATGGATGGGTACATGGTTTACTCAGTTCCTGTATTATCCGTGGCTTGGCGTATCGCTGCTCTGTAGCTGGTGGCTTCTGCTGATGACACTAACGAAAAAGACATTCTGCATCTCCGACCGTTGGGCTATCCTAATGCTTATTCCCGTTGCTATCTTATTGATTGCCAATATGGATATGGGATATTGGATTTATGTTCTGAAACTGAAAGGGCATTTCTTTGTAACGACTATCGGAACGACGGCTGTAGTAGCTCTGTTATGGGCTTTTCGATACATCCCCGAAAAATACTGCCTGCGTGCTGTCTGTCTAGTTCTCACTACCGTCATAGGCTATCCTCTTTTAGGTATCTACGGATTAGCTGCCACGCTGTTGATGGGACTTTGGACGTGGCGATTGTCGGCCCGTCGTACAGAAGCTATTGTATGTTGTTTGATGGCCATTTTAAGTATAGCAGCAGTACCTCTATTATACTATCGCTTCGTGTATTACCAAACGAATTTGGCGAATGTCCTATGGGCAGAATTACCCGTCTTCATTACGACCGAGGAGTTCCATGCCTATTATATACCTTTCTATCTTTTGGCACTGTTTTTTGTCTTTCTGACTGTAACTTATCATGCGGGGAATCAGGATGTAAAGCCTATGAAGAGATTTAAATATCTGGGGTGCCAGGCTATTGTTACCATTCTGATAGTGGGTAGCGTTTATCACTTTTGGATGAAGGACGAGAATTTCCACCATGAGTTGGTTATGCAGCATCGTATCGCCCAGTGTGATTGGAGAGGGGTATTGGAAGAAGCTGTCACCCAAAAGGACGAACCGACACGATCTATTGTGATGATGCGGAACCTTGCCCTCTCACGTATCGGTAGGCAAGGGGATGACATGTTCCTTTACAAAAACGGATCCAAGGCCTATGCTGCTCCTTTTACCATGCGTTTGATGATGGTTATCGGTCCGCAAATTTACTACCAATATGGGATGCTGAACTATTGTAACCGTTTGTGCATGGAAATGGGTGTCTTATTCGGTTTCCGTCTGGAAGACTATCAGTTGCTGGCAAATTGCGCCTTATTGAGTGGTGATAAGCCCCTTGCCCGTAAGTATATCCATGTTTTGAAGCAGACGCTCTTCTATCGTGATTGGGCAGAACAGGCTGAGACGCTTTTAGACCATCCAAAACTGATAGCTAAAGATGCTGAGCGTGAGCCTATCACCCATATGCTCCATTACAAGAATTCACTTGGTGGTGATCAGGGCAACACGGAACGATACCTCATGACAGAGCTGGCATCAAGAACTATTGTTGATGATCCAGTATTTCAGGAACAGTGCCTGCTTGCCACTTTGTGGACCAAGAATATCAATCAGTTTTGGTATCATTTCAAGGAGTATGCCTCACGACATCCTCAAGGTCCCATTCCCCGCTACTATCAGGAAGCCGCTTATCTCTACGGCCATCTGGAGGGAAGGGCAGAGGTAGAGGCGATGCCTTTCGATGCAGAGGTCAAAGATTCCTATAGACGATTCATGTCTGTAGCTCCCAATTACTACAAAGAGACAATAGAGGTTGCGCGTCAGGGATTGTACCCTCTCTTCGGTGATACCTATTATTATGACTATTATGCCATGAACAAGTTACCAGAGTATTAAGAATTGAATAGTGACGATGAGAAAATTAGTTTATATAGGATGTTGCCTAATGATAATGGGTTGTTCGGGACCTTCCGTGCCAGAAGTATATACTGACTCCAAGGTGTTGCCGGACATCTATCCCGACTATACCAACGTAACCGTTCCAATAAATATCGCTCCGCTTACCTTTGAACTTGACGAGAAAGCTGACGAGATGATTGCCCGTTATACCGCAGGCGATGAGGAACTTGTCTTTGCTGACAAAGTACAGCCGGCATTGGACGATTGGCGGATGCTGACGGAAAAAGCAAAGGGCGGTGCTATCAAGGTGGATGTCTATGCCCGAAAGGGTGACCGTTGGACGCACTATCAGCCATTCAGTATCTTTGTGTCACCGGACAGCATAGACAGTCATCTGAGTTACCGTCTTATCTATCCTTCTTTTATCAATTACGAGTCGCTAACCATTAGTCAACGCTGTTTGGAAAACTACGACGAAAGTGTTATCTACGACAATATGCTTTGCAGTATTGAAAAGGAGGGACAGTGTATCAACTGTCATAACTATCAACAGTATAATCCTGAGCGTATGCAGTTTCATGCCCGTCAGAACCTTGGTGGAACAGTTATTGCCTATGACGGACAAATCAAGAAAGTGAATATGAGCAATGACTCTATCCTTTCTGCAGGTGTCTATCCGGCTTGGCATCCTTGGTTGAAACTGATTGTCTATTCCACCAATCTGACTGCTCAGAGTTTTCATACGACGCATAGCAACAAGATTGAAGTCTATGACTCAGAGAGTGACCTCATTGCCTATGATATTGACAAGGGCGAAGTGACCAATCTCGAGACCGATACTACCGAGTTGGAAGTGTTTCCCGCTTGGGCTCCTGACGGTAAGTCCCTCTACTATTGCAGCGCCCATTTCGAATGGAGAGATTCAGCACAGACAAAAATCGATGATATTATCAACCGTTCTCAGGAAATAAAGTATAATATCTACCGTAAGTGTTTCGATCCGGAAACGATGTCTTTCGGTCCCCGTGAACTCGTATTCGCTGCAGATAGTCTTAACAAGAGCGCCACACTTCCACGCATTTCACCAGATGGACGTTTCCTGATGTTTGCTCTTGCTGAATATGGTGTTTTCCACATCTGGCATCATGATGCAGATCTCTGGTTGCTTGACCTGCAGACAGGTGAGGCTCGTCCTGTACAGGAGATTAACTCGCCCGATACCGAGAGTTACCATTCATGGTCGAGCAATGGCAAATGGGTTGTCTTCAGCAGCCGCCGCGACGACGGCACATATACCCGCCCTTTCTTTGCTCATATCGATAAAGATGGACTCGGTGCGAAGCCATTCGAACTACCATGTGCCGACCCAGATTATCATCGTCAGTTTATGAGGTGCTACAATATCCCGGAGTTCATGCGCGGTCCAGTTACTATAAAGCCACAAACCTTTGCTGACATTCTCAAAGGTGATGG
>JAEEGH010014977.1_pt1 | contig 16917 bp, 18 predicted proteins | sample 9134181 | NCBI WGS metagenome assembly JAEEGH01 (sample SAMN16246544, study PRJNA631951) | gut metagenome | biome: gut microbiome; feature: rumen; material: DP-attached | host: Bos | place: Iran: Karaj | collected 2018-10
CCGTGTAGTTGTACTGCAGACAGAGCTCCATGTTGCCGGGATCGGGCGTGGCAATGCCGCCGTCGCCCATATTGGGAGCATAGTCGCGCCCCTTGAGGAGTCCGCGCAGGGTGACGTAGGCACCGCTACCGGTAAAGGTCTCCTGGTTGTTGTCGCGGGTGATCGAATTGAGGAAATACTGGCCAATGACGGCAAACCGACCGCGGGAGTACATCACCTCAGGCGAGAATTTATACATCGTCTTGGCATCGGTGACGACGGCCTGCTGCGAATTCACCTTCGCCACACGGGTCGGCCAGCGGGTGCTCAGGGTGAACTGCTTGTGGTTCAGCTCCTCTTTGCTGTTGTAGCGCGCCCCCTCGATACCGCCGCTGATGCCCACCTGGAACATCTTTCCACGCTCCGCGTATGGACGGTATAGCAATCGTGTCATCCCACCGATGGCCTCATTGCCGGTCACGTCGGTCGTCTGCTTCATGGCGTCTGTCTCCACCACGATGCTAGCCGTTGCCAGCACCTTCGGGGCCGAATACTCATACATGAGGCCGATCATACGGTCGTTGTTGAACACGGCGTTGCTCTGAGGCTCCTCCATCGTCTCCTTGAACGACGAACTGGTGCTGCTCTGGAATCCGTACTGGTGGATGAAGTAACCGCCGCGGATGAAGTTTTGCTTGTCGAAGTCATACTGCAGCCACACATCCTTCATGTTCACCTTGCCATAAGCATAGCCCATGTCAATCTTGCCTTTCCACTGGCCGTAGTTGAACCCTACGCCGACGCGCATGTCAGGGATGCCGACACCGCTCTTCAGGTCGTCTTCCTGATGTTGGGGATTAATATAGGCTGCGTCGAAGAGAATACGCCCCGACGGCTTGACCGTGAGTTTTGGTTCCTCTTGCGCAAGGGCGACAACTGTCACGGTCAGCCATACCGCCATGAGAGTTAGTAGTCTGTTTGTCATAACTGCATTTATTAAAAAATAGGTAACTGATGCTGCAAAGATACGAAAAAAAAGTGAAAACGAATAGCTTTGATAAAAAAAATGCATCTACGACATCATTTTTACCATTATCCACGAACCGTTACCCCTTTTTTGCTGTTTCACGATAAGCTGATGGCTATCGTCCCATCTATAGGTGCCAATCTGAGGATCAACGCATCACCTCATCATCCCATTTCTGATTCATAACTGCTTGATTTTGAACAAGCTGAGAGAGTGAGGTGTTTGCCAAACACCTCACTCTACATCTCATGCGTTACCTCACCATCACCTTGTAGTAGGCCACATGACCGCGATCGGAGTGTTCGTACTCCAGCGCCCTCATGGCCAGACCCAGACGGATCTTCGTACTCTGGTTGTTCTTCACCGAAGGATACTCGCGCTGGATGAGGCTGATGAGTTCAGAACTGTTCTTAGCCTCCGGCTTCTCGTCCGCCTCAGGTTTGCGGAAGCACACTTTGATGATCTCTGCCAGATCGGTCTGTCCCATATACTCCAGGTTCAACTCTTGAATGCGCATAACCTCCTGATTATTGAACCAGTAAGGAGCCTTCAACTCAAGCAGCTCATACTTCACTTGGGCATAGAGCTGACCGTAGTCGATCTCGCCGTCGTTGTCGATCATCTGTCCGTCAGGAATCTCCAGACACAAGTAACGGCGGCTGCCCGTGGGATCGGTTAGGGGGTGCGGATTGTTCGTGGTAGCCACAAACGAGGCAAATCTCAGCCGGTCTTCCTGGGTTCGGCCGAAGATAGGACGGCCGTTCACCTTGCTGACAGACAGAACCTGCTTCAGCGAAGCATGCTGGGAGGGACGGATGGCTTCAAGTTCATCGAGGTTCACGATGAGATTGTTCGTCAGTGCCATCTCCTTGTCGAACTTGTTTGAGAGGTTCAGGTGGTCGAGATAGTACTCACGCATCTCCGGCGGAAGCAGCCGTCTCACAAAGGTGGTCTTACCACAGCCCTGGGCTCCGATGAGGGTCGGCACACACTCATTGCCGTGAAGCATGTCCAACTGGAGCCAATGGGCTGCCATCGAACGGAGCCAGATGGCAAGGAAGGCATGCTGTTCGGAACTGAGGCCGGGCAGACGGCTGAACAGACGGGCCACATGGTTCTGACCGTCCCATTGGGGCAGACCGTCGAAGAACACTTGGACGGGATTGAAGACAGGAATCTCGTTGGACTCAAGAAACTCTGTGATCTCCGTCTTCGGACTGCCCTTCTCTAGCACATGCTCCCGCTTGGCGTGGATGACAATACTGTTCAGCGCCTTCTGGGTCAGCGGCTGGAACTTGATGGTTGAGAGACCGTCGGCAGAAATCCCTGCCTCCGGTAATGGAGCGAATTCTACCTTGCCGCTCAGAATGTTCTGGCGGAAGAGGTAGTTGTCTTTGAGGAACTGCTCAATGACGAGCGTTGATTCGAATGAGGCTTCGTGAGCCTCGGGTTTTGAAATGGTGTTAGACATTTTATTTGATTATTCTTCTGCGGCAGCAAAGGTACAAAAAAGAATTAAAATGCGCAAGACTTTCCAGATTGTAATCCACGTTGTTCAACGTTATATAAAGTTATGTCGAGTTATATAAAGTTTTGTCGAGTTATGATGGGATGAATTGAGAGGCGGTGGATGATGAGTGAGGTGTTGAGTGATGTGTTCGGAAAACACCTCACTCCCTGAAACACCTGTGTGAGCAGGTGTTTCAGGATCCAGAGTGAGATGATGAGGTGTTGGGGCTGTTCCTCTATATAAATAAGGTGTAACCCCAATGAATATATATACCAATTATGAATGTTTATGCGCTGCATCTGCGGCCGGGAGTTTCCTTATACTAAACCGGGACTTTCCCCTAACGAAAGCCCCAGTTTCCTTAGTCTAAAATACCGGAAAGGTCCGCGATGACTCAAAGTGTATAAATATTCAGACCTACAGTACCTTATTCTTCTTGATCATCCCCAGTGCTACAAAGCCCGCCAATATATTGGCGACGAAGGAGGCGGCTATGAGCAGCAGTGTGACGAGCAATCCTTCAAAGGCCGGGACACCTTTTTTTGACTTTATTACCTGATTATTATAAAGCAAGGCAGGAAAGTCAGGTCAAATTCTTCTGTAAAGAGAGACAAAAAGAGTGATAAATCCAAAAATATTTGGTTTTTCACTCACTTATTCGTACCTTTGCACCCATGATTACGCAAGACCAACTAAAAGATGTATTGGAACGGGCAGATGCGCTGCACCGTTATTTGGAGATAGACAAGAAGCAGATGGAGTACGAGGAGGAGGATCTTCGTACTCAGGCTCCTGACTTCTGGGAAGACCGCGTCAGGGCCGAGGAGCAGATGAAGAAGGTGAAAGGCATCAAGCGCTGGATCGACGGCTATAAGGAGGTTCGTACGTTGGCCGACGAGCTGCAGTTGGCTTTTGACTTCTATAAAGACGAGATGGTGACGGAGGAAGAGGTCGATGAAACCTATCAGAACGCCATCAAGGCCATTGAGGACCTGGAACTGAAGAACATGCTCCGCCAGAAGGAAGACCCGATGGAGGCAGTGATGAAGATCAATTCGGGTGCCGGTGGCACGGAGGCGCAGGACTGGGCCTCGATGCTGATGCGAATGTATATGCGTTGGGCGGAGGCTCATGGATATAAAGTGACCATCTCGAACCTGCTCGACGGCGACGAGGCCGGCATCAAGAGTGTGACGATGCAGATAGAGGGGGGCGAGTATGCCTATGGCTATCTGAAGTCGGAGAACGGTGTGCACCGTCTGGTGCGTGTCAGTCCGTTCAACGCTCAGGGCAAGCGCATGACTTCGTTTGCCTCGGTGTTCGTTTCACCGCTGGTGGACGATACCATTGAGGTGTATGTCGATCCTGCGAAGTTGTCGTGGGACACTTTCCGTAGTAGTGGTGCTGGTGGACAAAACGTGAACAAGGTGGAATCGGGTGTCCGTCTGCGCTATTGGTATACTGACCCTGATACGGGTGAGGAAGAGGAGATCCTCATTGAGAATACCGAGACCCGTGACCAGCCGAAGAACAAGGAACGTGCGATGACGCTGCTGAAATCTCAGCTTTATGACCGTGCGATGAAGAAGCGTCTGGAAGCACAGGCGAAGATTGAGGCGGGCAAGAAGAAGATCGAGTGGGGCAGCCAGATCCGTTCGTATGTCTTCGACGACAAACGCGTTAAGGACCATCGCACCAATTTCGAGACCCGTGACGTCGACAGTGTCATGAACGGCAAGATCGACGGGTTCATCAAGGCATATCTGATGGAATTCCCTGTGAACGACGAAGAAAACTAATCATTAATCATTATATTATTATGGCACAAATTGCAAAACCATCAAAATCGACCCAGAAGAAGGTCGCTTATCAGAAGAAACAGGAAGACAGTGGAAAGAAAGTGCTGGAGTGGATCTTCGGCGTGTTGGTCGTGCTGGCCATCATCTTCGTGATCTATTCCATCTTCATCGTCAGTTGATGAGCGGTCTGGAGATAGAACGCAAGTTCCTGGTCCTGAACGATGACTACAAGCGGCAGGCTTATAGTAGCAGCCGCATCTGTCAGGGATATATCTGCAGTGGTCACGGTCGTACCGTCAGGGTACGTATCCGTGACGACCGCGGATATCTCACGATTAAAGGTCCGTCAAACTCCGATGGAATCAGCCGTTATGAGTTTGAGAAGGAGATTAGCCTCGACGAGGCTCAGCATCTGATGGAACTCTGCGAGCCAGGACGCATCGACAAGACACGCTATCTGGTGAAGAGTGGCAATCACACCTTCGAGGTCGATGAGTTCTATGGCGAGAATGAGGGGCTGGTGATGGCCGAAGTAGAACTTCAGTCAGAAGATGAACCTTTCGAAAAGCCCGATTTCATCGGAAAGGAAGTGACAGGAGACCGTCGTTATTACAATGGTCACTTGAGTAAGAATCCCTATTCCTCGTGGAAATAAGCCGTTGCTTATTTCTTTTTCTTGGTTACTAATAGTATCAGTCCGAATACGGCTCCTAATGTGACGCCAATGGCATTGGCCGTCAGGTCGAGCCAGTCGCCGTTGCGTGTCTCTGTACAGTACTCCTGCAGCACCTCGATGATGCCGCTCATCACGATGGGAGCCACCCAGGCCCAAATGAACAGCTTTCTGTAGTCGGGCTTTTGGTGCTGACGGATATACTCTATCCACAATACACTACAAGTGCCGCCATACATGATGAAGTGAATCCACTTGTCGATGAGCTTGATATTGTTCAACGGAGTTTCCGGGGCCATGAAGAACAGCGACAGATACCAGATAGCCGCAAAAAGGATACAAGAAAGCGGGTATTTCCTGACAAAATGAAAGGTCATTTCCATCTTTACTTCAAATTTTGGTGCAAAAGTAAGAAATAATTGTGAATTATGAATAGCTAATTGTGATTTATTTTGTACTTTTGCAACAGATTACTGGATTAAATGCAAATGGCAAAACTGGAAAGAGCGAGTTTCGGGAGCCGTCTTGGTGTGATCTTAGCGACGGCAGGCTCAGCTGTGGGCCTTGGAAATATCTGGCGATTCCCTTATATGGCGGGTCAGAACGGCGGTGCTGTGTTTATCCTCATCTATGTGTTCTGCGTCCTGTTGCTGGGAATCCCCTGTATGATCAGCGAATTCATCATCGGTCGTCATGGTCAGGCAAATACGGCACGTGCCTATCGGAAAGTGTCAGGAGGTACGGCCTGGTCGCTCATCGGCTATATGGGCGTACTGACGGGCTTCCTGATTTCCGGCTATTATGCTGTTGTATCAGGCTGGTGTCTGGAATATGTGTGGGCTTCGCTGATTGGTAGTTTGGAGGGAAGCCCCGAAGTTGTCAAGAGCTATTTCGGCACCTTCTCCCAGGATCCTGTCAAGCCGGTGTTCTGGACGTTGCTCATCCTGCTGGCGACCTATCTGATTATCGAGAATGGCGTGCGCGACGGTATTGAGCGAGCCTCGAAGCTGATGATGCCCACCTTATTTATATTATTGCTCGTCATCGTCGTGGCCTCGTGTATGCTGCCGAATGCGGAGAAGGGCATCGAGTTCCTGTTCAAACCGGATATTTCGAAGTTGAACGGCGATGTGTTCTTGGCTGCCCTCGGCCAGTCGTTCTATTCGCTGAGCATCGCGATGGGCTGTATCTGTACCTATGCCAGCTATTTCTCAAAGCAGACGAATCTGGCATCGACGGCAGCGCAGATTGGTGTCATCGACTTCATGGTGGCGCTGTTGGCTGGACTGGTCATCTTCCCTGCCGCTTTCTCCGTTGGTGTAGAACCCGACAGCGGTCCTTCGCTCATCTTCATCACCCTGCCCAACGTGTTCCAACAGGCTTTTGGCGGTCTGCCTTTCATCGGCTATGGTGTATCTGTGTTGTTCTATGTTCTGTTGTCGATGGCGGCTCTGACCTCGCTGATCTCTCTGCATGAGGTGAGTACGGCTTTCCTGCAGGAAGAGATGGGTACCACCCGTAAACGTGCTGCGCTGATGGTGACGGTGGGCTGTATGCTCGTTGGTGTTATTTGTTCCCTGTCGTTAGGTGTTGGCAAGGAACTGACGCTTTTTGGCATGACTGTCTTCGATATGTTTGACTTTGTCACAGGTCAGCTGTTCCTGCCGATTGTGGGCTTCCTCACCTGTATCTTCATTGGCTGGTTTGTGCCCCATAAGCTGGTGCATGACGAGTTCTCCAACGAGGGAACCATCCGCAATACGACGCTTTTCCATTTCTACCTCTTCCAGGTGAAGTATGTGTGTCCGATCTGTATTCTCTTCATTTTCCTGCACCAGTTGGGACTGTTGTAATGAGTAAGATATGAGTGAACGGGGCAATTTTGGCAGTAAGTTGGCGATTGTGCTGGCGACGGCGGGCTCAGCCGTTGGCTTGGGCAATGTCTGGCGCTTCCCGTTCATGACTGGTCAGAATGGTGGTGCTGCCTTTATCGTCATCTATTTCGCCTGTGTGCTGCTGTTGGGCATCCCTGGTATGGTCAGCGAGTTCATCGTGGGCCGTTATTCGCAGGCTAATGCGGCCCGTGCCTATGGTAGTTTGGCCCAACGTGGTTGGCGATGGATTGGCTATTTAGGCATCCTGACCTCCACGATTATCCTCGGCTTCTATGCGGTGGTGGCAGGCTGGTGCCTGCAGTACCTCTTTGCCTCTCTTGGTGGACGGCTGAATGGCGATGCCTCGTATGTCATCGACTATTTCACGACTTTCTCTTCCGATCCCGTCAAACCCTGCCTATGGGCTGTGGGATTTGTATTGATCACCCATGTGGTGGTGGCGCAGGGGGTGGAGAAGGGCATCGAACGCGCCTCCAAGCTGCTGATGCCGCTCTTGCTCCTGCTGCTGGTTATTCTGGTGGTGGCTTCGTGTATGCTCCCTGGGGCGTCGAAGGGTATCGACTTCCTGCTGCGACCGGACTTTTCGAAGGTTAGTGGCGGCGTGTTCCTCGAGGCGTTGGGTCAGGCCTTCTTCTCATTGAGTCTGGGTACAGCCTGTCTTTGCACTTACGCCTCATACTTCAAGCGTGATACGAATCTGCTACGTTCTGCCACCCAGATAGCCTTGCTTGATTCGGCCATTGCTATCCTGGCGGGACTGATGATTTTCCCTGCCGCCTTCTCCGTTGGCGTACAGCCCGATAGCGGCCCATCGCTCATCTTCATCACCTTGCCGAATGTATTCCAACGGGCATTTCTCACCATGCCTGCCGTGGGGTATTTCATCTCCATCCTGTTCTATGCCCTGCTGGTGTTTGCCGCGCTCACGTCAACCATCTCCATGCATGAGATCGGTACGGCCTTCTTCCATGAGGAACTTCATCTGCCTCGTCAAAGGGCCGCTTGGATACTGACGACCGTCTGTTCGTTGATAGCCGTCTTCTGTTCCCTCTCCGTGGGGGCGAATACTGATATTCAGGTGTTGGGACTATCGCTGATGGACTTCTGCGATTATCTGACGGCTCAGTACATGTTGCCTGTGGGAGCCTTCCTCACGAGTATTATGTTGGGATGGTTCGTTGACCGTCAGCTGGTGAAGGATGAGTTTACCAATGGTGGTGCACTCCGTGAGTCGTTCTTCCGTGTCTGGCTGTTTTCTGTCCGTTTCATCGTGCCGTTGTGCCTGATTCTGATCTTCCTCCATCAGTTCGGCGTGATATGATCCGCGAGTTCTTTTATCTGCAGAAGTCAGACCGCAAGGTAATCCTTGCGTTGCTCTGTGTGATCGTCATAGCCTTGGGCATCATCTTCCTGACGGGAGGGGATAACGAGACCTCAAATGCACTGGTTTCTGCCGATTCCATCGATACTTTGAAGCCTTCCAAGCATCATCGCGACAGTTTCCGTCGTCAGTCTTATCATGAGCGGACGGTCTATGTCCGTACCAAGGTCATCTATCGCGACACGGCCTATCAGCGGGGGCATCGGCTCTCTGATGTAGAACATGATTCTGTGGTGGCTCACTATCAGCCGAAGATCAGGAAGGGTGAGCATATCGTGCTTAATACGGCAGATACCACCACCCTGAAGACCATTCCTGGCATCGGCCCTTATTTCGCCCGCAAGGTGATAGAGTATGGAGAGCGTCTGGGAGGTTATATCAGCGTGGATCAGCTCGATGAAATCGAGAATTTTCCCCTTGAAGCCAAGGACTATCTGGTCATAGAGAATCCTTCTCCTCGCAAGCTGAACGTCAATCGTCTCTCGCTCAACGACCTGAAGCGCCACCCTTACATCAACTTCTTCATGGCCAAAGCCATCATAGACTATCGTCGCCTTCACGGTCCCCTCAAGAGCCTCAACGACCTCCGCCTCTCGAAGGACTTCCCCCAAGACGTCATCGACCGCCTTACACCTTACGTGGAGTTCTGACAATCATTTTTCTGCTCAAATCCTTGTAAGTTTCAGAATTATTGTTTATATTTGCACTCGAATAGTGATAATATTAGAATCAAATGGAAAGAACTACGGCATTGAACGAAGCACAAATGAGCATTCTTCGGCTGTTGGGGTCAATGAAGACTGTGGACGAGGTTAACGAACTCCGTCAGGTTATCTGCGAATACTATGCTCGCAGAGTTGACGAGGAAGTTGACAAACTTTGGGACTCTGGACAATGGGACGACGAGAAAAACGAAGCAGTATTACAAGAACATCTTCGTACTCCCTATAATGCCAAGTAGAAAAGTTGTGCTCGACACAAATTGCCTAATCTCTTCATTGTCAAGGCGAGGGCAATATTATCCAGTTTGGAAAGGACTTCAGACTGGAGAGTATATTCTATGTGTATCTACAGACATTCTGAACGAGTATGCAGAGATTATCACACAAAAGATGTCTGTTGAGGTAGCTGCAAATGTTATACACCTGCTTTTGGAAAGTGAATTCGTGGAACTGGTTAATCCTTATTTCGGACTTCATCTGATAGAAGCAGATCATGATGACGATAAGTTTGTGGACTGTGCGTTCGCGGCCAATGCCACCTTCATTGTCTCCGATGATAAACACTATGATGTTCTGAAGGATATCTCTTTCCCAAGAATATTGGTTATGAAACTTAAAGAATTCCTCGGGCTATTGCAGTCTGAGGACATCAATAAATAATGTCTAACTCTCAAAACAAACCGTTTATGGTAACATAGCAAAGACAAAAAGAAAAGAAATACGTTGAAGCGTCCGCTGAATCTTGTTATAGGAAATCTGCAAAATTACAAAATAACTCACAAGAGTAAGTAGATGGTTCACGCCCGAGGGCGTGGGCATTACTCGTTGAAGTGAGTTGGGTGTTTGCAGATACCTCTATAACGTAAGCGAAGTAAATTGCTCACGTTTTTTATTTGAAATTCTTAATTGAAAGTATATGATTATGATTACTCCAGTTGCAGTATCAATTGAGGATTCAAGTACTTCGTTATGGACGCTTTCTGCCAAGTTCGTATGGGAGGACGGGACAGCGAAAACCGTGCGCTTCACGTTAAATATTGAAACAGGCGGATATGTCGTCATGTAACATTGGGACGGCATTCTTTAGTATAATGAATCAATAATACAAAGTTATGAAAAGATTTATAAAATTATTGTTGTTTTCAGCATGCTGCCTAAGCGGAAACGCACAAGAGCATGTTCTGGATTATGAAGGAGATTTATATTTCATTCCTGCCTCGATGACAAAATACGGGCAGCCATTTCTGTATTCTCGCAATCAAAAAGGATTTACAGTCTACGACGGCGACCTGAATGTTATCAAGACATATAGCGACCCGTTGGCAGGAACTACTTATCAAAAAAGAATTGTTCATTCTACCTGTCTTGTTGATCCTGAAACTAAAGAAATACTTACGGAATGGACTGTCGTCGAAGATCAGACTTTCGAAGAAGCAATATATGCCGAATTCAAAGGCTGTGAGATATACTCAGACGACAACTCGTACCATTCAAGGATGATATACCTTTCACAAACACTTTTCGACGATGATGAAGACTTTGAATTCATCCAGAGCGATAGAACCGTTATCCCCATCACGGTTAAGACACAGGATTACATCAACGAACACTCTGAAAATTCTACAGAAGAGGGCGACAAGATGACAATCGATCCATTGCACACCGAGAATGATTGGTGGCGAGATATGGGAGCAAATGATTGTTCTATGGAATGGGACAACGAAAGAAACAAGATGGTCTATAAATTATACAAGATTGAAGAATACGGAGGATTGTTCTATTCTAGCCTAAAGATCAAGTCTATGGATGGAGCAGTCAAGCAGACTCTGAACGGGATAAATATAAGTTACGCTTACAATTACAGAGGAAACTGTTATGTCAGGGGAAATGTCCCTGGCAAGCTATATAGAATAGGAACAAAAAAAGATAAGACCTCTCAAACCCGTAGGGGCGACGTTGACGATAATGGTGTAGTGAATGTCGCTGACCACGTGAAGCTTTCAAGCATCATTATGGATCAAAATAGTAAGTATTAATGGCTGTGACAGTTGTGACAATTAAAATTATGCCGTGAACAATTTCTTTATATATACTATTATATATATGTATATAGATATAGATCTATAGAAAAGTTTCGGGGGCGAAAAAACTGTCACAACTGTCACAGGAGATTAGGCAGATGTCTCGAAATTGATGTTTTCCAATCTGAGTGTGTTCATAGTCGCAAAGGTTTAAAGGCTTCTCTGTTATGCAAAAAAGCCTTGTAGTTCCAATTCTTCGATTCTTTTCAGATTTTCTTCCATGCGCTCTTTTTTTCTGCGCATCGTCTCCCTGAATGCGGCTCTCACCTCTTCGCGGGTTCTTTTCTTTGTTGTTTCCATATCGATAAAAAGTTAAGTTGTTATTGTTACGACGGCAAAGGTACGAAGAAATCCTGAGACTTCCAAATTATAATCCGATTTTTTACAATTCTAAACTTTTCGTGGGAATGGTTACGGTTACAGTTGTAACCATGTAGCCTCTGGTGTTGGGCGATTAGTCAAATTACTTTACATTATTTTCGGCCTTAGGGTAAACTCGGAGTTTACAGGCTCCTTTCTGGGAGTTTAGGCTAAGTAAACTCCGAGTTTACTGCCTGTAAAGTCCGACTTTACTTAGCCTAAAGTCCAGGCGATTATAATGTGTTGATAATCAAATAGATGCAAAACGGCAGAAAGTGAAAGTCTGTATTATGAATTTTATTAACAATGTTCGTTAGGTTGGCGGCCGAAAAGTTACATGGTTACAGCTGTAACCGTAACCGTTGCGTTAAAAGAAACGGCTGAAAATTTGGCTATTTCGGTTTTTATGCTTAACTTTGCCACGTGAACTTTACTAAAAACGGAATAGATTATGTTTGGATTAGGATTCCAGGAAATATTAGTCATTGCCCTGATAGTACTGCTGCTTTGGGGTGGTAAGAAGATTCCTGAGTTGATGCATGGACTTGGCAAGGGTGTCAAGAGCTTCAAGGACGGCATGAATGAGGTGACAAACTTCGAGGAAGAGAAGAAGGAAGAGAAAAAGGATGAGTGAGAGACCTCCCCTGACCCCTCCTGTAGGAGGGGGAAACGGCTCCACGATGACCTTCTGGGACCATCTCGACGAACTGCGGGCGGTCATTATCCGAGCGCTTGTGGTAACGGTGGTGGCTGCGGCGGTGGCTTTCTGCCTGAAAGACGAGCTCTTTGCCATTGTGCTGGCTCCGAGGACGAGTGATTTCATCACTTACAGACTGATGGGCATAGAGCCGTTTAGCATCTCGCTGATGAATACGGGGCTGACGGAGCAGTTTATGATCCACATGAAGACGGCTTTCTATGCTGGCATACTCGTGGCTTCACCTTATATAATATATATGCTCTTTGGCTTTGTGTCGCCAGCGCTCTATGACAACGAGAGGAAATATGCGATGGCCCTGATGTCGAGCGGCTACGGGATGTTCATGCTGGGAACGGCGCTGAACTATCTGCTGATCTTCCCGCTGACGGTTAGGTTTCTGGGCACGTATCAGGTGAGTCCCGATGTGGCGAACATGCTGACGCTGCAGTCGTATATGGACACGCTGATCATGATGAGCCTCGTGATGGGGATCGTGTTCGAGCTGCCCGTGGTGAGTTGGCTCCTGGGAAGGATGGGGCTGGTGAATGCCCGGATGATGCGTGCCTGGCGGAAACATGCGGTGGTGGCGATACTCATCGTCTCGGCCATCATCACGCCGACGACGGATGCTTTTACGCTCTTCGTGGTGGCTCTGCCGATATGGCTGCTCTATGAGGGGAGCATTCTTATAGTGAAAAGGTGAAAAGTTAGAACTAAACAGATACAATATGCTAAAGAAAATCAGAACGATTCTGGCAGCGGTGGTCTTTGTGCTGATCACGCTGCTGTTCCTCGACTTCACGGGGACATTGCACCATTGGCTCTCATGGTTGGCCAAGATCCAGTTTTTGCCTGCCGTGATGGCCCTCAACGTGGTGGTCATTGTGGCCCTTTTGGCGCTGACGCTCATCTTTGGGCGCATCTATTGTTCGGTAATCTGTCCGCTGGGCGTGTTGCAGGACGTTTTGGCCCGATTCCATCGGAAAAAGAACAAGTACAGCTATTCTCGTGAGGTGCGCTGGCTGCGCTATCCTGTGCTGGTGGTGTTCGTCATCGCCTTAGCGGCTGGAGTGGGTTCCTTCTTCCAGTTGCTGGCTCCTTATAGCAGCTATGGCCGCATTGCCACGATGATTTTCCAGCCGCTATGGATGCTGGGCAACAATGTGCTGGCAGCCATCGCCGAGCGTGCCGACAGCTATGCGTTCTACTCGGTAGACGTGTGGATGAAGTCGCTGCCTGTCTTCATCATCGCTCTGGTGACGCTGGTGGTGCTGATCGTGCTGGCCTGGCGAGGTGGACGAACGTATTGCAATACCATCTGTCCTGTGGGCACGACCCTCTCGTTCTTCGCACGATTCTCTTGGCTGAAGGTGCGCTTCGATGCCGATAAGTGCAAGAACTGCTCGATGTGCTCGAAGAACTGCAAGGCGGCCTGCATCGACTATAAGACACATACCGTCGACTACAGCCGTTGTGTGGTTTGCGGCAACTGCATCGACAGCTGTAAGTTTGGCGCATTGAAATATAGCAGCGGACTAACTCGGACTATCACGGACAGAGAAAATAGTCCGAGTGAGTCCGTAAAGTCCGATGCCATTGACAGCAGTAAGCGCTCGTTCCTCGTGGCTTCGGCATTGGTGACGACGGCAGCGATGGCTCAGAAGAAAGAGAAACTGATGGATGGCGGTCTGGCGGAACTGGAGGACAAAGTTCAGCCTGAGCGGCAGACACCGTTGACGCCTCCAGGATCGCTCTCTTTTGACCATTTTGCCCAGCATTGCACGGGCTGTCAGCTCTGTGTCTCGGAGTGTCCGAACGATGTGCTCCGTCCTTCTGGCGACCTGATGCACCTGATGCTGCCAGAGATGTCTTACGAGCGGGGCCATTGCCGTCCGGAGTGTACGCGTTGTTCGGAGGTCTGCCCTGCTGGCGCCATCAAACCCATCGATAAAGATGAGAAGTCGTCCATCCAGATAGGTCACGCCGTGTGGATCAAGAAGAACTGCGTGGTGCTGACGGACGAGGTGGAGTGTGGCAACTGTGCCCGCCACTGTCCCTCAGGAGCCATAGAGATGGTGCCGATGGATCCCGATAACGAGGAGTCGCCCATGATTCCCGCCATCAACGAGGCTGCCTGTATCGGCTGTGGTGCGTGTGAGTATGTCTGCCCGTCGCGTCCCTTCTCGGCCATTTATGTCGAGGGGCATGAAGTGCATAAGAGTATTTAGTTTACAGTTTACAGATGATTTCCATGAAGGAGAAGAATATATCGAGACGCTCGTTCCTGAAGCTGTTTGGCGCGGGAACCGTTGGTACAGCCGCTGCGCTGGCAGGCTGCAAAGGTGGCAACAAGGCCGGCAGTCAGGCTGCGGAAGAGTATAAGAACCAGGTGGAGCCCCCCGTGGGTCAGATGACCTATCGCGAGAATCCCAAGACAAAAGAAAAGGTGTCGCTGTTGGGTTATGGCATGATGCGCCTACCGACTAAACCCGATAACGACAGCGAGTTTGACCAGGACATGATCAACCGTCAGATCGACTACGCCATCGAGCACGGCATGAACTACTTCGACACGTCGCCCGTCTACTGTCAGGGCCAGTCGGAGCGATGTACGGGCATTGCCCTCAGCCGCCACAAACGTAGCGAGTACTTTATAGCTACGAAACTCTCGAACTTCAACCGCGACTACTGGAAACGGGAGAAGGCCATCGAGATGTACCAAAACTCGCTGAAGGAGTTGCAGGTGGATTATATCGACTACTATCTGCTGCATGCCGTCGGCGGTGGGATGGATGAGTTCAACGGACGCTATGTCGACAATGGCATCATGGACTATCTGTTGAAGGAGCGCGAGGCAGGCCGTATCCGCAACCTTGGCTTCTCGTTCCACGGTAAGAAGACGGTGTTCGACGAGATCATCGCCATGCAGGACAAATACCATTGGGACTTTGTGCAGATAGAGTTGAACTATTTGGACTGGAACTATGCCGACGAGATCAGCAAGAACAATGTCGACGCCTGCTACCTCTATGATGAACTCCAGAAGCGGGGCATCCCGGCTGTCATCATGGAACCGCTGTTGGGTGGCCGATTGGCGAACCTGCCACAGTATCTGATGACTGAGTTGAAGAGCCACGCACCAGAAAGGTCGGTGGCCTCGTGGGCCTTCCGCTATGCCGGCACGCCTGAGGGTGTGCTCACCGTGCTCAGCGGTATGACCTATATGGAACACCTGAAGGACAATCTGTTGAGCTATTGTCCGCTGTCGCCACTGAGCGAACAGGAGATGCGATATCTTGATGAGGAGATTGCCAACAAAATCGTGGGACTGGAGAACATTCCCTGCAACGACTGCAAATACTGTATGCCCTGTCCCTATGGTGTTGACATCCCGGCCATCTTCGTACATTATAATAAATGTAAGAACGAGGGTTCTCTGCCGATGGGCATCGGCGACCGGGAGTATCGCAAGCACCGCCGCCAGTATCTTATTTCGCTGGATCGTGTCGTGCCGCGTGACCGTCAGCCAGACCATTGCATCCAGTGTGGGCAGTGTGTGCCCCATTGTCCGCAGAGTATCCGCATCCCTCGTGAGCTTCACAAGATCGACGAGATGATCGAGCAGTTGAAGCGTGATCCCGATGGTTTAGGCGATAAGGCCTAAGCCCGTCGGCTCACGATGATCTATCTGGTAAACAGGATAGTCAGTAGGGGGATGGTGAGCATCGACAGGAGGGTAGTGATGAGTGTCACCTCGGTAATGAGTGTCGTGTCGCGGTTGTACTTCAGACAGAGGATGGTGCCGTAAGTGGCTACTGGCATCGCGATGACTACTGTGTTGATATTCACGACGTACGGATCAAAGCCTAGGGCGCTGCACAGGAAGTAGAATCCGATGGGAATCAGTAATAGCCGGAATACCGTTGTGGTATAGATGGTCAGATTGCCCAGCATCGACCGTGCTGAGAGTTGTGACATCGACGAGCCGACGATGAGCAGGGCTGCCGGGACGGTGATGTTGCCGAGCATCGTGAGCGGCTGGCTGATGATACCAGGGATGTTATCGATGCCCAGGGCCACAATGAGCATGGCCAGATAAGCTGAGAACATGGGCGTACTGTAGAGTACCTTTTTCTGGAAGTGCTTTCCGTCGCTCAGGTCTCCTACGATCAGAATGGTGCCGATGGTGAACACGGCAAATGTGTTGATCACATTAAGCACAGCGGCATAGAACACGGCCTGATGACCGAAGATGGATGCCACGACGGGATAGCCCATGAACCCCACATTGCCGAACATCAGCGCAAAACCTACAATCCCTTCGTCTTCTTTCTTCCGAGTGAGATAACGGGGCAGTAGGAAGGCCACGACGGAGAGAATCACATAGGTGAGCGTGCTGATGCCTAAGAGCGGAAGAATGAGTCGGCGGTCAGGTAGTTCGCCCGTAATCGCTGACGACAGGATCAGCGCCGGACACGTGAAATTGATGACCAGACTCGACAGTTTCTTGTCGAACTCTCCTCCCATATAGCCCAATCTGCCTGCGATGTATCCCACGACGACAAGGGCAAAAAGTGACATCATTACTTCAAACATAACCTCTTTGGTGTGTAAAAAAGGTGGCCGATTATCGGCCACCTAACTGCATCTGCGCCTTTGCGATTGTCGGGATGAGGCGCTAACTCCTGCTTATACCCGATTTTATCAGTTTTGACGAGAATGACTGCATTTCTCTGAAAATGAGATAGATAGCGATTTTCGAAAATCAAAGGCGGTAAACCCAAATCACG
>JAEEGH010014978.1_pt1 | contig 16917 bp, 15 predicted proteins | sample 9134181 | NCBI WGS metagenome assembly JAEEGH01 (sample SAMN16246544, study PRJNA631951) | gut metagenome | biome: gut microbiome; feature: rumen; material: DP-attached | host: Bos | place: Iran: Karaj | collected 2018-10
ATCACAGCGGCCAATAGAATTCTTACTTTTCGTAGCATAATATAGTTCTTGTTCTGTTGATTCTGGGGACAAAGATACGAAAAAAAACGGAAATAAAAAGGAAAATGGCAAAAAAAGATGCCGCCATCGCTATCTCAGCGTGGCGGCATCAGTCTTTTTACTTCTTTTTATAGGGAATAACGGGTATTAGATTTCCTGATTTTCAGGACGGAGTTTACGTACAGTTTCACCGGCGCGCCACATCTCCTGGTTGCGCATGGCTTCCAGTTCCTTCTCCAAGCCGGCACGGTAGTCGGGCTTCGAGTTGGCGTCGATGGTAATCTGAGCCTCGTTGCCAGTCTTCACCGAGTAGTAGAGCCACTCCATAACGGGCTTGATGGCGTCGTGGAAACGGGGAGCCCAGTCGAGGGCACCGCGCTGTGCGGTGGTCGAGCAGTTGGCATACATCCAGTCCATACCCTTGGCACCGAAGAGCGGGCCAAGGCTCTGGGTCAGCTCCTCAACGGTCTCGTTGAAAGCTTCCGAGGGAGAGTGGCCGTTCTCGCGCAGCACTTCGTACTGAGCCAGCAGCAGGCCCTGGATGGCACCCATCAGCGAGCCGCGCTCACCGGTCAGGTCAGAAGTAGCCTCGCGCTGGAACGTGGTCTCGAACATGTAACCGGCACCGATACCGATACCGAAAGCCAGGGTCTTGTCCTTGGCCTTGCCCGTAGCATCCTGATAGATGGCGTAAGAGCAGTTCAGGCCGCGACCCTCGCAGAACATGGTGCGGAGGCTGGTACCAGAACCCTTGGGAGCCACCATGATGACGTCGACGTCCTTCGGGGGAATAACACCCGTGCGGTCGCTCCAGTTGATAGCGAAGCCGTGGCTGTAGTACAGGGTCTTGCCGGGCTTCAAGTATTGCTTGATGGTGGGCCACTGCTGAATCTGACCAGCGTCGGAGAGCAGCATGCAGAGGATGGTACCCTTCTCGGCGGCCTCTTCGATAGAGAAGAGCGTCTTGCCGGGCACCCAGCCGTCGGCCACAGCCTTGTCGTAGGTCTTGCCCTGACGCTGTCCGACGATGACGTTGAAGCCGTTGTCGCGCAGATTGCAGGCCTGTCCGGGACCCTGCACACCATAGCCGATGACGGCGATGACTTCATCCTTCAATACTTCACGTGCTTTCTCGAGTGAGAACTCCTTGCTGGTGACTACGGTTTCGATAACGCCACCAAAATTCATTTCTGCCATAATGCAATTATTGTTTTAAATGTTATACATATCCCTTTGCACCATGCCAGCCCTACTCGAGGGCCGTCGTTTTGTCGGCACATCCCCACCCTACCCGAGGGCGCGACGAGGGGTTAACTAAAAAATCGGGCACAAAGATAGCAATTTGTCACGAGACGGCCAAATAAAATAACAATTATTCACCTCTCACTTTTCACTTCTCGCATTTTTCCGTCGTCTGATTTGTTCGACCACTTCCAGCTTACGGCCAATACGCTCCAGCCGCTCCAAGGCATGCTGACGGGAAAGGACAACCTGGTGGCGATAGACGATGGCGGCAATGAGGAAATAGGTGATGGCCTGCAGCCAAAGCATGCGATACTCCAGCATAACGTCGCCGAGCGTGCCGCCCATGGTATTCATGCGAATGTAGGCACGTACGCCAAAGGTGGAGGGGAAGAGCCACGAGATGCCCTGCCAGAAAGGCGGAATACTGGCCTGGGGCCAACTGACACCCGTCAGGAACAGCAGGGGCAGCGAGACAAACACCATGAGCAGCATGACGTTCTCGCGGTAACGGACGATACACGACACAATCATGCCGAAGAAAATGCACGCCAGCAGGTAGGGCAGCATCAGAGCCAGCAGGTCCTGCCAATGGGCCAGCATGGGGAACGAGAACAGCCACGGAACAAACAAGGTGAGGTAGGCACCCATGACAATATAAATCATGAAGTAGCACATGAACTTTCCGCCGATGATGCGGAAGATACCCTGATAGTGGCGGTCGATGGGTATGAGTTCGTGGTAGCGGTTGTTCTCGCGGGCTGTACCTGCCGACAAGCCGATGCCGAGCACCAGCGTCTGCTGCAGGATGAGTATCAGCACGGCAGGCAGGATGAAACTGCCATAACCGCCGCCGGGGTTGAAGATAGGCACATCGTCGTAGGCCAGGGGCTGCACGGAAATCTGGGCCTCCCGCTTGGTATAGGGTTGCGAGAGTTTGGTCTGTATCTCGGCCCCCATCTTCTGGCTGACCGCCATAGCCGTCTGGTAGATGGCCTTATAGGTGAGCATCAAGCTCATGTCGCAGTAAACGCTGATGGTAGCCTGCTCCATGCGACCTAACTGCTCGTCGAAGTCGGAGGGTATGTAGTAGATGCCCTTGGCTAACTGGCGGCTCACTAAGGACTTGGCCTCGTCGATGTCGGCCGCATAGCAGAACACGCGGACGTCGGGCGAGGCATCGCAACTGCGGATGAACTGACGGCTCGTCCCGCTATGGCAGTCGTCGACCACGACCACGGGCACTTCGCGAACCACCTCGTTGTTGTATATCCATGAATAGAGCAACGGATAAGCCAGCGGCACGACAATGAAGAAGATGAGCACGCCCTCGTCACGGAAGACTTGCTTCATCTCCTGCGCCCAAATGTAACAGGCGTCGTGGAAGGCTGTTATCATATCATGGAATATAGACATAGGTGAGCATTGCGTTTTTAATCTTTCCAACCACCATCCACGGCAACAGGATGAAAGCAGCAAGGGCCGCGAAGTGGAACCAGGCCTCGAGCATGGGGTAGCCGTTGAAGACGGTAATCTGATAAATCATGTAATAGTGACGCAGGGGGAACAGCCACGACAGCGACTGCAACGGGGCATCCATGCCCATCACAGGAAATGCGGAGCCAGCCATCGAGAACGAGAGCACGGCCCACAGCGAGCATACACTCATCGACATACGCAACGACGGCATCAGTCCGAAGGCAAAAATACCGAAGCCTATGGATGCCAGCACCTGCAGCAGTCCGATAAGGATAATCTGCCACACTCCACCCTCATGCGGGAAGTGAAGTACACCATAGATATAATACTGGTAAGAAAAGACGATGGCAAGCCATATCAACAACTGGGGCAGAAATTTCCCGGCAAGTGCATCGGAGATCTTGTTATTGGCCAAAGCAAGCCATTCCTTGGAGCGTCCGAACTTCAACTCCGTGCCAATGCTATAGGCCGATATCAGGAAGATAAACAGCATCATCACGCCCGGCACCATCACAGTCGAAAGATAGACATTGTAGTTGGACCAGGGGTTGGCCACCTGATGGAGGTCGACACGAATGGGCTGCAAGAAGGCCTGTATCTGGCCATCGGTAAAGCCTCGGGCACGCATGGAGGCCTGTCCGACAGCCGCCGAACCCAGCGTGCTGATGGTCTTCAGGTCCTTCATCAACAGCGAGCCTGCCATCACCGATGCATTGCTATAATAGTACGATATCTTGGGCTGTCGGCCGGCCAGCAGCTTGTCAGTAGTGCCTTTGGGGATATAGAAGAATGCGTAAATCTTGTTCTGCTGGATGGCATGACGAGCCTCAGCAACAGAAGGATAATAATCAACAATCTGCGAACTCTGGAAGCCATCGAGACGGCGTACCATGGAACGGGTGGTCGAAGTATTGTCGAGGTCAACAATGCCAATAGGCAGACTTTCGGGCAGTCCCTCCTCCAAGAGCGATGTAAAGAATATCGTCACGATAATGGGGAATACCACCATACAGAACCCGTAAATAGGGTTCTTGATGAGTATCCGCAGTTCGCGGAGCATGATCTGCCAGATGCGTGCTAACCTCTCCACCTCTTACTGTTTAACCACCAACGACATGCCTGGTCGCAGACCTTCAAGCTTATCGACGGGACGGGCCTTCACCTCGAAGGTCTTCAAGTCGTACTGACCGTTGGTCTTCGTGGCCTTCCAGACAGCATAGGAACCCTGGTCTTTCATGTAGTAGACCTTCATCTTGATATCCTTGTTGAACGCAGGAACGTAAGCCGAGAACTCGGTTCCCACCTGAAGGCCGTTCAGCTGGTCTTCACGCACGTTGAACGTTCCCCACATGTCGTTCATCATGGAAATGGTCATAATGGGTGAGCCAGTGCCCACCAACTCGCCCACCTTGGGATAGATGGAACTGACCTCGCCTTCCATCTGGGCTATCTGCACCGTCTCGCCCAAATAGGAATTCACTTCCTGCACGGCACCACGGGCACGGTTGACCTGAGCCTGAGCAGCCAGCTTATCCTCGCGACGGGCCCCGTTGACAGCCATGTCATACTGGCTCTGGGCAGCCTTACACTGGGCCTCCATCGCCTTATACTGGGCAAACACCTCGTCGCGCTTCTGTGCCGACATCACACCCTCGTCGAACAGCCGCTGGATGCGCTTGTACGACTTCTCGGCAATCTCCAGTCCGGCCTTGGCCTGCTGCAGCACCTGGTAGGCACCCTGTATTTGCTCTTTGCGGGCACCATTCAGTGCCTTCAGCTCTATAGCCGAGGCAGCATCCTCGGCACCTCGTGCCTGCTCCATTTTTGCCCGCACCTCGGGAGCATCGAGAATGGCCAGTGTATCGCCCACCTTCACGTAGTCGCCTTCCTTCACGCGGATTTCAAGTATGCGGCCAGGCACCTTGCTCGACACGCGGTATTCCGAAGCCTCTACCTGTCCCTGCATGATTTCAGGGTCACGTCCCAATGTAAAGAAGCCTATCAAGGCTACAATGATAATGACTACTGCAAATCCGACAATGGCGAGCAGAATGTTGTTATGCTGTGTTTTTGCGCTCATATCTTTATTCCTTTTTTTCTTGGTTCTTTGTTCTTTAATCATTAGCACGAAGTGCGCCAAGGGCCTTCTTCATGTTTACCTGCGAGAGCCGGACGTCAATCTCGGCATCAATCTTCTGCGACTTCGCCTGCAGCCATGCCGTCTGTGCCTCCATCACCGTGGTAGGCGTAATGACACCCTCAGCAAAACCGAGGTTGGCAGTACGCAGGTTCTCGTCGGCACGCTTCACGCTGGTCTCGGCCAGGGTCAGCCGCTTGTTGGCCTCGTCCATCTGGTAAGCCGTTTGGGTAGCCTGCAACTCAATCTTCTCCCTTGCCTCGGCAAGCTCCAACTTCAGAATGGTAGTGGCACCTTTCGACGCGCGTACCTTATACATTACGTCACCCCAGTTCCAGATAGGCACTCGTACCATCACCCCTACGTTCCAGAATCCACGGAAGTTCTTCTGGAAGCCGTTCAGTACGTTGGGATTGCTCACGGCATAGCCACCAGTCAGTGCCACCATCGGCAGGTTGCCCGCCTTCAGGATGTTGGTCACCTGGTGCGACATGGCCGTCATATTCTCCAACTGCTTCAGTTCGGGGCGGTTAGCCATGGCCTGTGCCACATCTAACTGTGGAGCCAAGGCTACAGCAGCTACGCTCTCGGCCTCCTCTTCGGGCAGGATAATCTGTTCGTTCACCGGCAGGCCGATGGTCTGGCAGAGCAGCATACGCGACAGCACCAGTCCGTCGTTCACCTTGGTCAGCGTCATCTCGGCCTCGTTCAGCTTCACGTCGACACTCAAGCCGTCCGATCGGGTGGCCACGCCCTCCTCTATCATCTTGTTGACATTATCGTCGAGTTGCTTCACCAGGTCGAGATAGGCCTGAGCCAGCCGCTGCTTATGGCGCAGCGAGACCACCTGCCAGTAAGCCTTGTCGGTAGCATAGATGGTGGCCTGCTCCTTGGCGTCTATACTGTTCCGGGCCATCTGCTCGTTGATGTCGGCCAGTCGGTTGAGTGCCACGATGCTACCGCCCATGAAGACGGGCTGCGTCAGCATAATGGTTCCTGCGTACACATTACGGGTATCGGTGTCGAAGGCATCGACAATTTTCTGGCCAAAGGCGTTCAGCGTGCCTTCTATCTTCTCTGGCGACTGTTGAATCATCCCTGAGAGTGCCTGCAGCTGGTCAGTACTGATGCCTAACATGCTCAGTGCCGTGGCAGCCTTTCCCAGTCCTCCCACCATTTCCTGCACAGCACCTACCCCCTGCTGGAAGTCAGGACTGTTGACCAAGCCAGTACCCAGGTTCGACAGCGTAGTCTGCTGGCCGTTGCTTAGCAGCTGCACAGGCTCGGAGGTGTGCATATAGGTACCCAAGGCACTGACGTGCGGCAGGTACTTCGTGCGGGCCGACCGACGAAGGTTGACAGCAATGTCCTGCTTCACCTTCGACACACTCAGCTGCTTATTGTTGCGTAGTGCCATAGCCCGGCAGCTGTCAAGCGACAACAGCCTTTGCCCAGCACTTGGCACCACGGCACCCGCAAGCAAAAGTAATCCTATTAGTCTGTTCATACAAGTTATCAATTGAAACTAAAGGTTCTGCTACCTATCATATTGCCGTCGCAGAAGATGCTGACTCGGTAGTCGCCTGCCTCCAGCATCTGCGACACCTGCCAGTAGAGCGTCAGCGGCGTTTCCTCACCAGTGTACTCGATGCTCTTCTTCATCGTGTATTCCAGGTTCTTGTTCTCATAGGGGAACGTACCGCCGCCTCGCAGCGTGTTGCCACCGGGATTCTGGATGCGCACATAGACGGTGCGGGTGCCATTCGAGGCGGTGACGTTACGGGAGATAGTGAAGCTGACCTGCATGGTCTTGCAGTCCTTGATTTTCTTCACCTCCTTGGTCTTCTCCTTGCTGAACAGCCCCTTGCTGGTCTTCAGAGCTTGCAACTGGATGTTCGTGGCATCCAGCTGTGCGGCAATGGCCACCTTCTCCGACAACGAAGCCTTCTCGCTACTCAGGCCGGCAATCTGCGTATTACGCTCAGCCAGCTCGTCCTTCACTCTTGTGTTCTCGGCACGCAGCCTTTCGTTCTGACGGTTCAGCGAATCAATCTGCATGACATAGTCGCGCAGTACGGCACGTACCGTGGCCAACTCCTTCTTCAGACGGGTAATCTCGCGGGCATCGTCGGCCTTCGTCTTCTTCAGCTCCTCCAACAGCTGCTGGGTACGCATCTGCTCCTGAGTCAGCTGGGCAATAATAGAGTCGTTGTTGATTTTAGTCTTCATCTCACTATACTGCAAGGTGAAGCGCTCATACTCATTCTCCATCTCCTGCTTGTCCAGTGCGGCCAGTTCCTGCATGTCAGCATTCACCTGCTTCTGTTCTTTCAGATTCATCGACAAATATGCCACACCGCCAAGCAAGGCAAGTATCACCACTATGAGTGGTATTAAAATCTTTTTATCCATTTCGTTGTTAATTAACGGGTGCAAAGTTACGCAATTTCGTCGAAATGACAAAGAATTTTAGCTTTTTGTTTGGAAGTTAACTTCTTTTTCCTTATATTTGCAATCTGAAATAAATGAACAGGCCTATGAAAAAAGACAACTTCGCCTACAGGGTCTTCGACCTCTACTACGACGGATTCCGCAATATGCGTCTCGGACGGACGCTATGGGCCATCATCCTAATCAAGCTCTTTATCATCTTCGCCGTCCTCAAGGTATTCTTCTTTCCCAACTTCCTGAAAGAGCAAGCTAAAGGCGACGAGGCAGGCTACGTAGCAACGGAGCTGGTTGAACGTGCGCAATAACCTAAAAACCAATAACAATATGACAAACATTCTACTAAACATTGATGCCGGAACCATCGACTGGTCAAGAGCGCAATTCGCCCTCACGGCAATCTACCACTGGCTCTTCGTGCCCCTGACGCTCGGCCTTGCCGTCATCATGGGCATCGCTGAGACCTGCTATTATCGTACGAAGAAACGCTTCTGGAAAGACACGGCCAAGTTCTGGCAGAAGCTCTTCGGTATCAACTTCGCCATGGGTGTTGCCACGGGCATCATCCTGGAGTTCGAATTCGGCACCAACTGGTCGAACTATTCGTGGTTCGTGGGCGACATCTTCGGAGCACCGTTGGCTGTCGAGGGCATCGTTGCCTTCTTCATGGAGTCGACATTCGTGGCCGTCATGTTCTTCGGCTGGAACAAGGTATCACGGGGCTTCCACTTGGCCTCGACGTGGCTGACGGGCCTCGGTGCCACCATCTCAGCCTGGTGGATTCTGGTGGCCAACGCCTGGATGCAGTGCCCCGTTGGCTGCGAGTTCAACCCCGAGACCATGCGCAACGAGATGGTGTCGTTTGCTGAGGTAGCCCTCTCGCCGTTTGCCGTCTCTAAGTTCTGCCACACCGTCACCTCGGCGTGGATTGTCGGCGCCGTCTTCTGTGTGGCCGTCTCCAGCTGGTACCTGCTGAAGAAGCGCGAGACGAAGTTGGCCATCGAGAGCATCAAGATTGGCGCCGTCGTGGGACTGGTAGCCTCGGTACTGGCAGCTGCCACTGGTCATAAGTCGGCTCAGGACGTAGCTGTGGCACAGCCTATGAAGCTGGCCGCTATGGAGGCACTCTATAACGGTGGTACGGATGTAGGTCTGACTGCTGTAGCCTGGGTGAACCCCATCAGCCAGCCCGACTACGAGAACGAGGAAAGCGCACCGCTGAAGATTGAGATGCCCTATGCCCTCTCGTTCATGGCGACCAACGACATCCACGGCTATGTGCCCGGCATCAACGACATTCTGAACGGCTACACCACGCCCGACGGCAAGGTGGAGCCCTCCATCGAGGAGAAGATAGAGCGGGGCAAGCAGGCCATCACGGCATTGGCTGCTTACCGCAAGGCCAAGGCCGAAGGTGCAAGTGAGGAGGCTGTCAATTCCAACTTGTCAGTGCTCAAGGAGAATATGCAGTACTTCGGCTACGGCTACATCAAGGACCGCAACGACGTGGTGCCTTTCGTCCCCATCAACTTCTGGTCATTCCGCATCATGGTGGGACTCGGTTGCCTGTTCATCCTGTTCTTCGGCGCCATCTGCCTGCTGGCCTTCCGGATTCCGCTGCTGTCGGTCATCACCCGCCGACTGTTAGCTGCCATCGGACTGCTGCCCGAGACCGAGGCCGACGGATACGACATCACCCGACTGCCTGCCTGGCACTATTGGCTGGCCATAACGCTGGTGCCCCTGGCCTATATCGCCTCCGAGAGCGGCTGGCTGGTAGCTGAGTTCGGCCGTCAGCCCTGGACCATTCAGGACATGCTGCCCACCTGGGTAGCCGTCAGCGACCTCCATTCGTCGAGCGTCATCCTGACGTTCTTCCTCTTCCTCATCCTCTTCACCACCATGCTTGCCGTGGAAATCAACATCATGCTTAAACAAATCAAGAAAGGACCCGAACTATGACATACGAATTCTTACAGCATTACTGGTGCTTCGTCGTTTCCTTGTTAGGAGCGATACTGGTGTTCCTGCTTTTCGTTCAGGGAGCCAACTCCGTGGCCCGCTCATTGGGATACACCGAAGAGGGACGCCGCCTCGTCTACAATTCCACCGGCCGCAAATGGGAGTTCACGTTCACCACGCTGGTCACCTTCGGAGGAGCCTTCTTCGCCTCGTTCCCGCTGTTCTACTCCACGTCGTTCGGCGGTGCCTACTGGCTGTGGATGATCATCCTCTTCACGTTCGTGCTGCAGGCCGTCAGCTATGAGTTCCAGAACAAGATTGGCAACTTCCTCGGCCCCCGCACCTTCCAGTTCTTCCTCACGCTGAACGGCATCGTGGGCCCGCTGCTGCTTGGCGGCGCCGTGGCCACCTTCTTCGAAGGCTCGAACTTCATCATCGAGAAGAACAACCTCATTGACGTGGGCGCCATGACCCCCATCATCAGCCGCTGGGCCAATGCCTCGCACGGACTCGACGCCCTGCTCAACCCCTGGGTGCTGGTCTTCGGCTTTGCCGTGGTCTTCCTGGCACGTACCTTGGGCATCCTCTACGTGATGAACAACGTCAACGACGAGGACATCCGCAGCCGGGGCAGCGTTAGGCTCATCGGGGCTGCCGTGCCGTTCCTCATCCTCTTCGTGGCCTACCTCGTCCACCTCATCCTGAAGGACGGCTATGCCGTGAACGCCGAGGGACTCATCTACATGGAGCCTAACAAGTACCTGACCAACCTGCTCCAGATGTGGTACCTGCTCGTCCTGTTGCTTATTGGCGTCGTGCTGGTGCTCTTCGGCATCGGCAAGACCATCATGAGCAAGGAGTACGTCGGTGGCATCTGGCCAGCTGGCATCGGCACCGTACTGGTCGTGCTGGCTCTGTTGCTCACATCGGCATGGAACGGCACCGCCTACTACCCCTCGACTGCCGACCTGCAGTCGTCGCTGACGCTGCAGAACTCCTGCTCCAGCGAGTTCACCCTGCGCACCATGTTCTACGTGTCGCTGCTCGTGCCCTTTGTCCTGGCCTACATCGTCTATTGCTGGCGAGCCATCGACAAGAAGAAGCTCGACAAGGATGAGCTACTGACCGACCACGCTTACTAACAGATAATCCCCGAGAGCAGTCTCGGGGATTTTCTTGTCTTGTGCAGCACGGTAATCTATGTAGCGAATTGGTTAAAGGGAGTCGCCTACGGCGAGAAATCATACAAATCTCTCAAATCTATAGTTCATAATTGTAAGATTTGGATTGATTTGTGAGATTTCTGCCCCGAAAGGGGGCACTAAAAGACTATAGTGCGTGATTCGCTTCTATATAACAAACGTGTTATTTCCCGTTTTGCTCAGGGAAAGGCCCCGGTGGTGAACTGAATAGTTGCACAGCACGGCTGCGGTCATAAAAAAAGTTATTTTTGCAAGTAATAGGAAAGCAGTACCGTTTTTTAGTTGTACCTTTGCACCTGCAAAATTGGCTAATCCTAATGGTAGTGAATATGACAAGAAAAGACTTTCAAAAGAATGATGATGCTGCACGCAAAAAAGTTGCTAAGAGATATGGATGGCGGCAGAGTGGCTATCTTGACTGGAAAGTTGAAAAGGATTATTTTTTCTGTTTGCTTCACCTACAGCCCAAAGATGCATCGTTAGAAGTTAAGCCCCTTTACTTTGATGATTTGTGGTGGGAAATAACTGGCATGTTTGAGAAAGAAAAGAAACCGTCTATGAGTCTAAGGGGCTGGGGCTGTGCTGCTATTAGTTCTCAAGAAATTGCAAGATATGATGTCATAGTAAATAATCCTGATTGTTATACTGTAGATATCTTAGAGGAAATATGGAATGGAGTATTTGAAAAAGTATCATCTGACGTTTATCAATTCCTCAAGGATCATCCAGATGCTAATACTTTCTATCCTGATGAAAGCAGAGTCAGAGCCATGGATAATGACAGATTAGATTATATTATGGCTTTACTCCATAATAATCGTTCTGAGGAAGCCATTTCTATCATTGCTGAAGCCAAGAATAAAAAGCACATGTGCTCGTATAGAGGCCACAAAGGCGACAGCTATGATTATATCCTTGAATGGTGTAAGAGAAATACATAAATTGTCGGGGCAGTCGATAATTCCGGTGCATACAGTCTAAATAGTGCGCAGCCGTCATGCACCGGAAAAAGCGACTGCCCCGCTATAGCGTGATGGGCACCACCACTTTGAACGTGATGTTGCGGCCCATGTTGTAGATGCCCCGACGACCTGTGACCACGTTCTCGTCGGCATACTTCAGACGGTTCAGGTGGTTCTGGTAGGCACGGTTCAGCAGGTTGTCGGCGGTGACGTACAGTTCGGCCACCTTTCTACCTTTCACCTGAATGTCGGTGCCGGCCGAGAGACTGACCAGCGCATAGGCCGGGGTGGCGGTCTCGGTGTCGTCGGCACTGTGGATGTGCGTCTGCTTCAGGTAGCAGTCCAGGCCGGCAGCGACGTAGAGGTTGTTGAACATCGAGCGGTGGGCGGCATCGGTCGTATGGTGATGGCTGACCGTGCTGTGCGAATGGTGGGAGAGCTCCCATTTCAGCTCCGACGACCAGTGGGGGGCGGGTGTGAAGGGCAGGTACTTCGTATCGGCAGACTGATGCAGCAGCTGGGCATCGACATAGGAGAAGGTGTTCGAGAAGTGTACGGAGTGTATGGGGTGGAAGTCGATGCCAGCCTCGAAGCCCAGCAGCCGGGCGTCGCCCTGGGTGTAGGCGTAGGTGAGGTAGCCCTCCTCCATCTCTTCCAGCAGGCGGTGGGTGAAGATGTAATTGTCGATGCGGTTGGCGAAGAGTGCCACCTGTGCCGACAGGTAGCGCGAGGTGAAGTCTATTCCGAGGTCGGCCTGCAGGCTGTATTCTGCCTTGAGTTGCTGCGAGCCTAACTCGTAGCGGATGCTGCCTTCGTGAACGCCGTTCGAGGCCAGTTCGCTCATGTTGGGGGTGCGGAAGCCTCGTGCCAGGTTCAGGCGCAGGTTGAAGTGCTCGTTGATGTTGCAGACGACGCCCAGGCTGCCCGTCAGTCCGTTGAAGTGGCGAGTGAAGGAGGCTTTTAGCCTACGGTAATCGTAGCGCACGCCGCCGTTCAGCGTCCAGCGGTCGCCCAGCGACTTGGTGGCGGTGGCATAGACGCCGAAGTCGAAGAGGCGGTAGTCGGGAATCAGGTACTCCTCGCCCTCGTTGACCGACTGCTGGTACATGCCGCCTATGCCAGTCGAGAACTTCCATCCGTCGCGTTCGTGGGTCAAGTAGCGCAGGTCGTAGGTCAGCGTGTGCAGCTTGAAGTACAGTTCGTATTCGTCCTCGCTCTCCTCAAACTCCTGGCGGCGGTTCTGCTGATAACCGATGATGGCCTTCAGGTAGCCCGACGGGAGGTTCAGCGAGTTGTCCCAGACGGTCTTGTAGTGCTTCACCTGCTGGAAGGGGAGGGACTTCTTGTAACTCGTCGGCGAAACCGACGAGCACAGTAAATCGCCCGTCTCGGGGTCGCGTTCGCCCTCGATGATGCTTGGCGTCAGGTGGTAGGCCGTACACGTCAGCCGCGAGTGCCCCCATGCCTTGTTCATGCCCAGCATCAGCCGCCCGGCCCGCTCCCGGAACTGCGAGCCGGGCACGTAGCCGTCGTACTTGTTCTTGTAGGCATGGGCCATCTTGTCGCTGTAGCGGGCATCCCACACGAAGCCCTGCTGGTTGCCGGCCATCGAGAGGTTGTAGGCGAAGAGGCCGTTGTTGGTCTGATACTCCGTACTGACGTTGGCCTGCATCTCGCCCTCGCCCAGCGTCGGCCGGGGGTGCATGATGACGACGCCCGCCATGGCATCCGAGCCGTACATCAGCGAGGCGGGGCCTTTCAGTATCTCGACGGAGTTGACGCTGCTGCCGTCGACCTCGACGCCGTGCTCGTCGCCCCATTGCTGACCCTCCTGTCGCACGCCCTCGCTCATCACCACCACGCGGTTGTAGCCCAAGCCGCGGATGATAGGCTTCGAGATGCTGCCGCCCGTCGTCAGCTGGCTGATACCCGGCTGGCGGCTGATGGCGTCGATGATGTTGGAGGACGACGTGGCCCGCAGCACTTGCGGCGAGACGATGCTGACGGGAGCCGTAGCGTGCTTCAGCTTGGTGTCGCCGGTAACGCCCGTCACCGTTACCTCGTTCATATTCAGATGGCGGAAGAACACGTCGGTGGAGTCCTCCGCATGGTTGTGTCTTTTCTCTTGTGCTGCCACAGCCGTGCATAAACACAGTAGTGGCAGAATGATGCGTATAGTTTTCATTCTGATGGTAATCTTTAATGTATAAATAGGTGGATTTCTCTCAGGTGGAAGAAGTCACGCGGCAGGAGGCCCTCTCGTGACAATGTTGCCCCAGCCGGCCTCGCAGGCGATAGCCGGAAGCTGGGCATGAAAAATCCATGATACACTAAAGATACAGGCAACCGCAGCAATGGCGGCACCCACGAAGGTCAGCGAAAGAAACTGGCACAGCACGCAGTCGTCGAACGAAGCATCCGTCTGGGTGATATGTCCCTGGCAATGGTGGGCTACGCACTCCGCACACTCCGTCAGCAGGGAGCCGTGGTCGTCGTGAATGTGGAGCGACGAGAAAAGCAGCATTGGCACAAACACTGCCAACAGTACCCAAGAGGCAATATGTCGTTTCTTCGTCGGATTCACGGGTGCAAAGGTACAAAATGTTTTTGGATTATTATTCGCTTTCTCCGTTAAAAGTGTCGAAATGGTTATCCATTCGTCACAAAAGGGTGCAGAATATCCCAGATATTTGGAGGATTCTGCACCCTTTTGTACTTTTGCACCGTCGAAACAACGACGGAACATGTAAACGACTAAAAAATATTGAGTTATGAAACTGAAAACGATTATTGGACTTTTACTGATGGTGGCCGGCGCCTGTAAGCTGGCCAACCTGTGGGGCATCATCGAGAACGACTGGCTGTGGCGCCAGCCCTGGACGGACTACATCGCCCCCGCCGTGCTGCTCTATGCCGGAGCCGTCACCATTGTCAACAGCTACCGCCGCGACCCCGACCAGTGGCTGCAGCGCCCCCTGCCCATCGGCGAGGACGGCAAGCGCATCTGCTGCGCGGTACACTATGGCGGCGACGAGTACATCTACCGTGGCGAGCCCTTCCACGGTGCCCGCCTCGACGCCTTCTGCGGAGGCATCCGCATGGACCTGCGCAAAGCCGTCATCACCGAGGACGAAGAGATAGACATCCACACCTTCCTCGGCGGCATCGAACTGTTCGTGCCCCCGACGGTCAACGTGGTGGTCAAGAGCCGCAGCTTCATCGGCGGCGTGGGCAATAACGCCTCGCGCACACCCGACCCCCAGGCCCCCTGCCTCCACATCGTGGCCAGCAACTTCCTGGGCGGCGTCGACATCAAGAACTAGTCGTGCTGCGGGGCTTCGGGGCGCAGGATGTAAATCTTCTGGCTCCGGTTTCCCCTGCTCATGATGCCTGTATCAGGGTTCAACGCCACCTTGCGCAGCTCTTCGGCGGCCGTCGAGCGCGAAAGACCCGTCAGCCGCACGTAGTCGGGCACTTTCATGAAGGTATTACGCTTCAGGAACTCACGGGCTTTCTCTATGCGCTCTTCTAAAGTGAGTGGCGACTTGCGGAGCCGGCTTTCACCGCCCTTCTCCAACGTACATTTCCGGTTGGTGTCCCTAATCAAGTTCTTGTCGGCCCTAAATGCCACCCCGTTCACGATGATACTCTTGGCATTACGGCTGGACTCGCCCTCCTCGAAGGCATCGGAGCTGAAATGGGAACTCTCCCACCACTCGCACGGCACGGTGCATCATCACCATACAACGGATGCCGCCCATCGCTCACTGCTGAACAACCTCTACCTCGCTGCCGACCTGGACTGCTATCTGAAGCAGACGCACATCTACAGCGCCGACGACACAGAGACCCCCACCCCAGCCTACGCCCTGGTAAGTCTCTCGGCAGGCACCGATATTCAGGTGAAGCGAAGAAAGGTGGCCGAACTGTATGTCACCGCCGACAACCTGCTGAACCGTGCCTACCAGAACCACCTGAGCCGCCTGAAATATGCCGACGAGAACGTGGTCACGGGCCGTCGGGGCGTCTACAACATGGGGCGCAACATCACGTTCAAAGTGGTAGTGCCCATCGTGCTATAAAAACAATGTTCTGCCTTGAAAAACGTTGTATTTGATTCAACGTTTTTCAGGGCTATACAGTTTCTATTTTCCATATATACCATGCCGACAATATCAGACCCAGCAAGACTGGGATAACCGATGCTTCAGCCCCAAAGCCTCCACCTGTAAGCCAGTCTGGGCCGCTAACTGTTGACTTCAAGAGGGCAGCTCCTGCATCATTACCAGATACCTCAAACCCGAAAATATTGCCTTGCGTGAAATTCCACGCCCAATGAATGCCGATAGGAAACCACAATGTCCCAGAATATTTATATGCTGCACCAAGAAGGAGACCTGCTTCTACAGCGATGGATACAGATGACCACAGGGTAGCGCTTGGCTCTGTAATATGTATGAAACCAAATATCACGGAAGATACTATCAGCGCCGCACTGGCCACTCGCATAGAATCCGTGTAGGAACACGATCTTCTTCATTAAGTTCCTCATGTTGCACTTTTTTGTTGCAAAGATAGTGCAAATCGAGCGAAATACCAAAGGAAACTTTGTATAATTCGTATTTTCTTCTTAATTTTGCAACCTATAAACTACTAAAGGCTTATGAAACCATACAAATTTGAACCCTATCTGAAGACCACCATCTGGGGCGGTTATCAGATTGCGCCCTTCAAGGGTATCTTCAATGCCCAGCCCAATGTCGGCGAGAGTTGGGAGATCAGCGGTGTGCCAGGCCATGAGAGTGTGGCTATCAATCGAGGTCTGGTCAATGATGTCGATGAGGGGCTGACGCTTGTCGAGCTAATTGACAAATACAAGGAGCTGCTCGTTGGCAAGAAAATCTACAAGAAGTTCGGCAATCACTTCCCCTTGCTCGTCAAGCTCATCGACTCCCGTCAGGACCTGTCCGTACAGGTGCATCCAGACGACAAGCTGGCGATGGAGCGTCATGGCTGTGCTGGTAAGACAGAGATGTGGTATATCATCAAGAGCGATGTGGGGGCCAAGATCTATGCTGGTCTCAAGAAAAGCATCACGCCTGAGGATTACGAACAACTGGCAACAGCAGAACCTCAGAACGGTCGTTCACCCATGCAGGATGTGATTGCCACTCATGAGGCTCATGAGGGCGACCTCTATTTCCTGCCGGCAGGTCGTCTGCATGCCATCGGCGCAGGCAACTTCCTGGCAGAAATCCAGCAGACCAGCGATATCACCTATCGTGTGTATGACTTCGGACGTAAGGATGTGCATGGGAATCCTCGTGAGCTCCACATCGAAGAGGCTAAGGCCGCCATCGACTATCAGGTGTGGCCTGCCTATCGTACCTCTTACGACAGCACCAAACCCACTTCACAACTCATCAACTGTCCCTATTTCGTGGTG
>JAEEGH010014980.1_pt1 | contig 16917 bp, 11 predicted proteins | sample 9134181 | NCBI WGS metagenome assembly JAEEGH01 (sample SAMN16246544, study PRJNA631951) | gut metagenome | biome: gut microbiome; feature: rumen; material: DP-attached | host: Bos | place: Iran: Karaj | collected 2018-10
TACACCAATATCTGCATTTTTAAGAGCTGGTGCATCGTTTACTCCGTCACCTGTCATTGCAACTGTTTTTTCGTTTGCTTTCCATGCCTTTACTATCTTTACTTTATGTTCAGGAGATACTCTAGCATAAACAAAATATTTTTTTACAAGTTCTTTATAATCTTCATCTTTTACTTTGTCTAATTCTTGCCCTGTGATTGCTTTTGAGGCATCATCTATTATTCCAATCTCTTTTGCAATTGCAACAGCTGTATCTTTGTGATCTCCTGTAATCATTACAGGTCTTATTCCTGCACGTCTACAAAGTTTTACTGCATCTTTTACTTCTGGTCTTGGTGGATCTATCATACCAACCAATCCTACAAAGACCATATTATTTTCTAAGTCATTAGACTCAGCCTTTTCAGGCACAGCATCTAATTCTTTATATGATGCTGCAAGTACCCTAAGAGCCTTAAATGCCATATTTGAATTTGCTTCTTCTATTTTCTTTATATCTTGAGATGTTATATCTCTAATCTCTCCATTTACTAAAATCTTAGAACATCTTTTTACTAGTAGATCTGGCGCTCCTTTAGTTAGCGAATATACATTTCCGTCTATTGTATTGACAGTTGTCATGAGCTTTCTTTCAGAATCAAAAGGAATTTCTTTTACTCTTTTATATTTATTTTCGCAATCGTTTTTAGCATATCCTCGTGGTGCCGTATATGCTACTAATGCGGTTTCTGTAGGGTCACCAACATATTCTATACCTTTTCCACTAGATGTATTTTCTTTTGAATCATTGCATAGTGTCAAAACCCATGCCATTTTTTTGCCATCATTTTCAAAATTATTTACTTCTTCGGCTTTAAATGCTTTTTCAGAATAATATAATTCTTTTACTGTCATTCTGTTTAGAGTTAAAGTTCCTGTTTTATCTGAACAAATAACTTCGGTAGAGCCAAGTGTTTCAACAGCTGAGAGCTTTCTTATTATTGCATTTCTTGATGCCATTCTTTGAACTCCCATTGCTAAAACTATTGTGATAACAGCAGGTAATCCTTCTGGAATTGCGGCTACTGCTAAGCTTATTGCTCTCATAAATAATTCTAAAATGCCCTCTGCATTTATATTTGGTTGTGCAATCCAGCTAAATACAAACACTAATACACAAATAACACTTATTGCAATAGTTAGTATCTTACTTAGCTCCTCCAACTTCACCTGTAGTGGTGTTAACGTATTGTCCGATTCAGAAAGATAAGTCGCAATCTTTCCTACTTCTGTGTTCATTCCAGTACTCGTAACAATTCCTACACCTCGTCCATATACAGTACTACTTCCAGAGTATGCCATATTAACTCTATCTCCAAGCGATGCATCTTCTTTTTTTATTACAATATCTTCCTTTTCTACCGGTACTGATTCCCCAGTTAACGCTGATTCCTCTATTTTTAAAGACGCCATTTCAATAAGTCGCATATCTGCTGGAACAAAATCTCCAGCTTCTAGTATAACTATATCTCCCGGCACGATTTCTTCGGATTTTATATGCGATACTTCTCCGTTTCTCATAACTTTAGCAAATGGAGCAGACATACTTTTTAAGGCTTCAAGCGATTTTTCTGCTTTATTTTCTTGAACTACCCCTAAAATAGCGTTTACTACAACTACAAATAAAATTATTAGTGTATCGACTAAATCGACTTTCCCTTCTCCAGCCAATACTGGTGCAACAGCTGAAACAGCTGCTGCAATCAGTAATACTATTATCATTAGGTTTTTGAATTGATCAATAAACTTCGATAAAAGGCTTTTTTTACCTTTTTCTTCTAGTTTATTATACCCATATTCTTTTAATCGAGCCTGAGCTTCTTCTGTTGATAACCCATTTCTTGAAGAATCAAGACTTTTTATTACATCATCTACTGACATAGTAAAAAACTTTATTTCATCTTTTGTCATTTAATAACCCTCCTATTAATTTGTAAGCTTCGATTACATTTATATTATATATGTTTTTCTTTAAGAACTATCTTGTACAATTTATTTTACTTTAAATTTAACTGTTTCATTTGCACTATTTGCAAGTACTTTACCAGAGCGGTCTGTAATATATGCAGGTTCAACAGAGAACTCACCAGCTAATACATTTCTAATTCTATAATTTATATTAATCTCACCAGTATGATTGCTTCTTATATAGAAATATACTCTTTGACCATCCCACTTAGATAAGCCCCATTTGTAATCGGAGCTTCTAGCAGAAACAAACCTTGAGGATGATGGTATTACATCACTTACTACATAGTACTTACTGTCTACAGGTAGTGTAATTTTTAGGTTTACATCAGTATAACCGCCTAAACTTCCTTCCGTTACTTCTTTTCTGATTGATACACCGCTATCTATCTCAAATAGTTCGTCTGCTCCGCCAATATAGGATACTAAAGACTTAATTTCTCCTTTTGAACTTTTAATAGTAAAGCTATCAAATTCTGGTTTGTTTAGAGATAAGAATTTAACTTTGTCTTTTGAAAAATCAACTTTCTCTTCTTGATCTAAAACAGAGTATGTAACTTGAGATTTGCTGGTTGATGGATTGTAATTATTTATAAATGTCATGAGATCCATAACTGGAATATATTCTGTTGTATCGTTTGTTAAGACATATTGTAGCACTTTTTCAAAGTCTTTGTGTTGTGTTAAAGCAAGCATTGGAAGCAAACGAGATGTTGCTTGATAATATAAGGTTTCATATTTAGAATCTATAGATTTTTCGTAATCATTCTCTTTCATAAGTGGTTGAATAATAGATTCATAATAATTAGTTGCGCCTTCATAATCTCCTAAGTAAGCTAACGCATCTATTAAGTCTATTGTTTCTAATATTTCAAAGTTACTTTCATTTTCTAATAAATATCTTACATCCGTTAATACTGGCTCTTTTAATGCTGCTAAGCCCATATATGCGCATGTCACTTCGGAAGGATTTGAATCTGTATTTTCTAATTTATTGTTAAAGAAAGCTTTGGTTGCATCAGCATTTATATATTCTCTTGCATTGGCTACTACTTGTGCTGTAAATAAGTCGTCTGAAGAACTATCTTGAATTTTGCTTATACCATTATCATAGTTTTGTAAAGCTACTCTAAATTCAGTATTGTATTTCTCTTCACCTAAGAATTCATTTAATTTCTTGTATGCATAATTTCTAGCTAATGCTTGTTCGTTTGTTCCGCCATTTGTGTTGGATATTATCTTTTGAAGAGCTTTATAATACATGGCATTATCTTTATCAAATAACATTAATTCTACTGGGTATCTCTTAATATTAACTTTATTTAAGTTTTCGATATTTACCTCTTTAGATAGAGATATTTCATGTAATGAACTTGTTACTTCAAATTCTTTTAATATTGCATCACTATAAGTTCCTCCAACTGCAGATACTTTTACTTTATATTTTCCCAAATCTAGTTTGCCTAGATTTATCATAGCAATATCTACTGGCTTTACAGTCTTTGTTTCTGTTTTTACGACTTCATCTTTTTCATTTAACAATTCTACATCATATTTTACAAACGAGCTGAGTAGCGGTACATTTTGCCCTGCAACTCTAAGCGAAAATACAACATCATCGTCAGCAGTATATTTTTCATTCAATACTTGGTTTATAAAGAATGGAATTGTTGTTACAATGTTTGTTTTTGTCTTTCCTGCCTTTATATCATCACTTATTGCAATTCCTGTTATTCTCCATGAGGTTAAATTATCTGCTGTTTCAAATTCAAAATCTACTTTACCCTCTGAATCTGTATATGTAGAAACGAAAGCTAATACATCAGCGAATGTATCTCTAATTTCATCGTCTCCGCCGCCTCCGGCTCCGCCTTCTCCATAATTATTTTCATAATGGTCAGAGGTATATGTTAGTGGCCAATGATATCTTTCTTCATACAATCTTGATAATACATTATCATAGTCTTCATATTCATATAATGCAGCTTCATCTACTACACTATATAAGAAATTACATTGAACAGGTTTGCCGTCTTTGTCGGTAACCTTTGCAGTAGCTTTTACTGTATCGCCCGGTCTATAACTATCTTTATCTGTAGTTATATCAATAGATAATTCTTTTGCTTCTGTATCGTAATATAACCACCTTGAATTAACTTCATATACTTTATTTCCATCAAAGAACGCACCAGACACTATGCAACTAGGGATTAGTTCTTTACTCATCTTTACATCAACATATTTATTGTTTGTTAAGCCAATTGTATTTATTCTATCTGTTGAAACTATGTATAGCAATTTTCCTTCGCTATTATTCTCTAAAGTAAGTCTTGTTGATTCATTTTCTGCCAAGCTAGATTTATCCGTTGAGAAATAATTGTAATTATATGGTCCATCATAGTCGTCATACCAAATATATATTTCTTTTGTTCCGTTATATCCATCTGGAAGTTTATATGTCATTTTTATTCTATAAGATGTAAAATCATCATTTGGTTCTGGAATATATACCTCAAAAGTCTTATCTTTAGAAACATGCCAATCATAGGTTTCTAAAACATTTTCTATAGTTTCATAAACATATTGAGGTGAATATGTTCCGCTATACGAGTTATATGTTACTTCTCCCGTGTAACGTTTTTCATATTTTGTTTCAATAAGCTCTCCATGTACATCTTGGTCAAAAGATTCCCCCGTATATAACTTTTCATAATCAAAGTTCTTGCCATTTATCGCACTATAATTCATCTTATTAGTTTTTAGCATCAAATTAGAATTACTTGCATCCCACTCAGCTCCTAAATAGTAGTCACTAGGGAAATACAAAGTATGATTATATGCTACTGCATATTCGTCAATTCCGTCAACTTCAAGAGATGCAAATATATAATCATAATCTCCACTTTCATCGTATGTATTTGGCTCTAGAATTACTTTTCCTTCGCCTACGGAATTTAATACAACGGTCTTATCTTCACCATTACTTGATACATTTATCTTCGTATTTTGAGCAGAGGTTCCGTCAAAGAAACTTCCAGAAATAGATAATTCTATAGGTTCACCTTTTCTATAATAGTCTTTACTAAAAGAAGAAGATAGTTTATAAACTGGTTTTATATAGTCAGCAATTTGTATCCACCCCATATAAGCTTCTCTTTCTCCAACTTTTAATACAAAATCTGGCCATGTACTTGCATGATTTATAATTTCAATATTTCCTGCAAAGTCGCCCTTTTCGCCAACTTTAACAGTTTGTTTTAAGTTTGTATCTAAACGAACTTCAACTTCTTCAGGAATTTTTACCCCAGATTTTCTAGGAATTATTACTCCCCAGTAGTTTATTTTATCTGTTGGTAAATATACTTTTCTATCTGTATAAGCATATATATAATAATCATCAGTTAGCTCAGTTTCTTGCATATATGTTACTTGCATATATTCTGCAAATTCTTTTCCGTCTTTAGTCGTAATCAATATTTCTTTTCTTTCTTCGTCTGCAACATTAATATCTGCGACTCCGTCTTTATTAGAAATAGCAGCTACTCCGCCAACTTGAACAGTTGCACCTACTACTTCTTTTCCTGTTACTACATCATTTATCCAAATTCTAACTTCTTCATCTATACCAAATACATAAACAGACAAATCAGTAACTTGAATTGCTTGTTGGAAATGGGCCCCATATGTAGGATTTACTATATCTGCAATATACCAGCCATTCGGAAGTTTTTCAGATATAGGAATATATTTACTCCAATAATCCCCTGCTTCTAAAGGAAGGGTTGTTGATGTATAAATACTTGTGCGATTAGCCAAATCAAAGTTATGGTCGTAATCTTCTCCAACACCTTTATCTACGTTTTTATAATGTATTTTTAGGTAATCTAAATATTCTTTTACAGAAGATAGTTGATATATATTTAATACAAATTCGGTATCTGTATATTTGCTATCTCCCGAAAAACGTATTGATTGCTCATCTTTTGAATTAAATGTAGTTTGATAACCATCTAATAAATATATATATGGTTTAGTTGCTCTGGTTCTAAATGAAAAAGAATACTCTTCACCTAGTTCATCCCCATATATATCTTTTAATCCTTGTTTTAATGTTACTTTATATACAGTATCTTCTTTCCAAAATTCAGATGGAATAAATACTGCTTTTTTATCGTGATATTCTAATCTTCCTACTGTATCAGGATAGATATCAAAATATTCTTTTATATTATCTACTGGTTTAGAAAACGTAACTTCTACAGTTGAATCTTCCATTACATACGTTGCATTTTCATAAGGTCTTACGCTTGATACCTTAAACTCAGCCTTTGTCTGGAAAGCCCAAGATAAGGCAGGCTTATCTTCATCTGCATTTATATATATATTATATATTGACGAATCTTCCAAACCTTTTTCAGGTTTAATAATATATGTACCTTTTGCAGATTTTGAAAGTGTATAATCTACACTAGGCTCAATAGATACTATCTCCTTCATAAGTTTAGGTGAATAGTCCTTTTCAGATGTTAATATGAAGCTAGTATCTGTTAGCACCGCATCTTTTTCTACTTTTTCAGCCACTACTTTGAAGTTTAAATTATCAAGAGTATTAGCTACAAAGTAGTTAATTGTAAAAACTGTTCCAATTATAGCAATAATAAGTGCTATACCTCCAAAAATAAGAACTTTTTTACCTTTTTCGTTCATTTCCTATACCAGTCCCTTCTAATATTTTTATTCATTTCCTATACTATCTTATTACTTTTTTTTCAGAAAAACAACATTTAATGACTATAATTTGGCATAAAAAAACCTCACTTCAAAGTGAGGTTTTAAATTATTTTTTTATAAATTTTCTATATCTTCTGAAACATAAACTGCTCCATTTTCTCCTTCATATTTTCTCTCTTTTTTATTTTCTCTTCCAGTCATATCTTGCAATTTTTCTATTGCTTCTGGAATATACTCTACTAGCTTATCTGCAACAGATCCTTGTCCGGCTGCAATAAATTTAACTCCTTCACTTGAAGCTACTAAGAAACCAACAGGATTTATTGTAACTCCAGCTCCGCTTCCTCCACCAAAAGGAAGTCTTTGGTCTTGTCCCATACTAAATTCACTACCACCAGCAGCGAAACCAAAAGCTACTTTTGAAATAGGAATAATAGTAGTTCCATCAGGAAGAGATATAGGTTTTCCAATAATCGTATTTACATCTACCATATCTTTAATATTACTCATAGCAGCAGACATTAAACCGTCAATAGGATGATCACTCATTTTTATTTTCCTCCTTTATATGTTTTCTTCTTTTTTTCAAAGATTAATTTTACAATTTCAAATGCTTTAACTCTAAATTTTGCATTTACTTCAAGTTTTATACCATTTCCAGTATATCCAGGAAATACCTTATAATTCACTGGTCCTAATATATTATCTGCATATTTTGCAGTAACCATACCTAAAATTGCATTAGCTGCTCCAGTTCCTATAGCAGACAAAGCAGCATTATTAAGGTCTAAACAAATATTTAAATTCATAGTTTCTAAATATAAATTCCTATAATCAAACCTTTTTAATAAATCTGGAATTCCGTCGGTTTTTTTAATTGTTTTTTTTGCAAAATCAACGGGATCAGCTTTACTTTCTATTATATAACTTACTATTGTGTCTAGTTTATCTTTTATACTTTGTTTTTTACTTTCACTCTTTATCTTTTTCTTAGTCCAAAATACTAATAAATTTGAAAAAATATATCCTTTTACCTTTAAAGTATTACAATCGGATACGTTATCAAATTCAAGATAAACTTTAATATTAGTAAAGCAAAATAATATAAACAAAAACAAAATTACCACTAAAACTATCAAAAAGACAAGCATATTACGTCTCCTTAAACTATTCTTACAAATACTTACTAATAGATATCGGAAATTATGTAAAAATTCTTAATAATTGTTAGTCCTTAGGAATTAATTCAGAATGGTCTACAGGTGAGCCAGAATTAATTTCCGGCAAATCTTTTAAACTTTTATACCCAAACTTTCTTAAAAATTCTTGAGTTGTAGAATATAATAATGGACGTCCAGGTAAATCTGCTCTTCCTATATCTTCAATTAATCCAAATTCCGCTAAAGTATTTAGCGCATAGTCAGAGTTAACGCCTCTTATTTTCTCAACTTCAACTCTAGTTATAGGCTGCTTATATGCAACTATTGCAAGAGTTTCCATAGCAGATTGCGAAAGATTTTTTTTAGGTTTCTTTTCTTGAATTTTTTTAATATATTCGTGATATTTAGGCTTTGTACACATTTGGAAGCCATCATCAATTTCTCTGATAGTTATAGGTCTATTTTCTTCATCAAATCTAGTATTTATACTTTTTATAAATCCTTTTACTTCCTTTTCATCTACATTTAGCACATCGGCTATATCCATTCCTCTTACCACATTCCCAGACGCAAATAGCATTGCTTCTATTATTGATTCTTGTTCGTTTAAATACACTTTTATCAGTCCATTCTTTTTGTTAATTTTATATCTCCAAAGGTATATTCTTGAGATATGTTTACCTTGGAGGCACTACTTAATTCTAGCATAGCCATAAAAGCAGTTATAACCTCTATTTTACTCTTTTTATTTATATTAAATACTTTATTAAATATTAAACTACCTTTTTTCAAAATTCCTCTTAAAATATCTTTAATCTTACTTTTTACCGTAACCTTTTCACTTTCTATTAGGCGGTTTATATCATTTGCATTATGATTTATTTTTTCCATATTAGCTTTAGCTATTTTCATAAAGACAGACGGTATTAAATCAGCCGAATAAGTCGCCTCAAGTTTTGGCTTTTCTTTTTCAAAAGTAAGTTTTTCAGGATCTTTATAATGAAATTGAGAAAATTTCTCGCTATTATCTTTCATTAATTCTGTTATTTCTTTTATCTTCTTGTATTCTACTAATTTTTGAATAAGTTCTTCTCTAGAAATATTTTCGTCTTCATTTTCTTTTTCTTCAGTAGGTAACAACGTCTTTGATTTAATATATAGAAGGTTTGATGCCATAACTAAAAAATCTCCAGTAACTTCTAAGTTCATCGCCTTCATAGAATTTATATATTGAATATATTGGTCTGTTATCTCGCTTATAGGGATATCATAAATATTCATTTTGTTTTTCTCTACAAGGTGGTAAAGCAAGTCTAACGGGCCTTCAAAATTTTCAATTTTTATTTTATATAAATTATTCTCCGTCAACGTTTCCATCTAAATACTTTACATCCCCTTCACCTAACATATTTTTTGGGTTGTTTTTTTCGTTATACAAAGCTACTACTAAAGCAGTAACTAGGCTTATAAATTTTCTACTTGCAAATTCAGCAACTTCTTTTACTTCATTATGGTCTAAAGGTCTAGGTAAAATTCCAGCAGCCATATTCGTTATACATGAGATGGCAGCTACTTTTAGCCCCGAATGACGACCAACTATCGCCTCAGGAACAGTTGACATACCCACAGCGTCCGCTCCTAAAGTCCTTAAAGCTTTTATTTCACTAGGAGTTTCATAGTTAGGGCCTTGGAGGTAAGCATAAACACCTTCATTTATCATTATACCCATTTCCCCACTACATTCTTCTATAATTCTTAATAACTCTTCATCATATAAATTAGACATATCTGGAAATCTAGGTCCAAATTCGTCTAAATTAGGACCTCTTAACGGAGAAACTCCAGAAAAGTTTATGTGGTCTTTTATAACCATAAGATCTCCTGGTTCAAAGTTTAAATTTACTCCTCCAGCAGCATTAGTTAATATCAAATTTTTTACCCCTAATTTAGCAAATACTCTTACAGGATAAGTAACTTGATTTATATCATATCCTTCGTAATAATGGAAACGCCCACTCATAGCCAATACAGGGACATAATTTAAAAGCCCACATATTAATTGACCCGCATGCCCAACCACAGTAGATTTAGGGAAATGAGGTATTTCCGTATAATCTATTACTATAGGATTTTTTATTTCGTCTGCTAATATTCCTAGACCAGATCCTAAAACTATTACAGTATCAGGGATATCGATTAATCGTGCTTTTATATATTCAGCTGTTTCTTCAAACCATTGATTAGGTATCTCCATTTATTACACGCTCCTTTTTATTCTTCTAAAAATATTTTTATTGCCTTATTAATATCAGAAATTGAAAAACCTTTTCTCATACAGTACAATTTTATATTATTTTTCTCATCAAAATCTATAGTTTTTAAAAAATTCTTTTTTTCTAATATTTTTATTATAGCATCAATATCGGAAGCACCTAGTTCTAATAAGTATTTATCAATAATTTCATCAGAGATACCTTTATTTTTAAGTTTTAATCTTAAAATACTTTTAGATAATTTTTTTGTTTTAATATTACTAGCTATAAATTTTTTAGCATATTCTTCATCATTTATATATTCTAATTGCGTTAAATCTTCAATAACTTTATTGATTTCATTTTCAGGAAATTCGAGTTCCTTTAATTTATTATATACTTCTAAACTAGTCCTCATTTTATACATTATATATTTTATAGCTCTGCTTCGAGCTTTTATATACTCTTCTGTTTTTTCCATTTTAATAGCCCTTTCATTTAAAAAGGGAAATAGGCTTACTCGCCTACCTCCCCCTTGTATTTAACTATTCTTCTATTTCTTCATCACTTTTTTCTTCTTCATTTCCTATTCCTTTAACAAAAGCCTCAGAGAAATTATCTCTTACTTTCTTTTCTATTTCTGCCATAAGTTTAGGATTATCTTTTAAGTATTGTTTAGCATTATCTCGCCCTTGAGCAAGTCTTTCTCCGTTATAAGAGAACCATGCCCCACTCTTATTTACAATATCTAGGTTAGAAGCAATATCTAATATATTTCCTTCTTTAGATATTCCTTCGCCATACATAATATCAAATTCGGCTTCTCTAAAAGGAGGAGCAACTTTATTCTTTACAACTTTAACCTTTGTTCTACTACCAATAACTTGGTCGCCTCTTTTTAAAGTTTCTATTTTCCTTACATCAAGTCTTACAGACGAATAGAACTTTAGAGCTCGTCCACCAGGAGTAGTTTCAGGATTCCCAAACATTATACCAACTTTTTCTCTTAATTGGTTTATAAATATTACAGTAGTTTTAGATTTATTTATTACACCAGTTAGTTTTCTTAAGGCTTGGGACATGAGTCTAGCTTGAAGGCCTACAAAGGCATCTCCCATTTCGCCATCTATTTCAGCCTTAGGTACTAGTGCCGCAACAGAGTCTACTACTACTACGTCTATCGCACCACTTCTAACTAAAGCTTCACAAATTTCTAAAGCTTGTTCGCCAGTATCTGGTTGAGATACTATCAAGTTATCTATATTAACTCCTAATTTTTTAGCATATACAGGGTCTAACGCATGCTCTGCATCGATAAAAGCAGCCTCACCGCCAGCCTTTTGAGCCTCAGCAATTACATGAAGAGCAACAGTAGTTTTACCAGAAGATTCAGGTCCGAATACTTCTACTACTCTTCCACGAGGTACACCACCTATACCTAAAGCTATATCTAAACTCAAAGCTCCGGTAGGAATAGCTTCTACATTCATAGTAGAAACTTCTCCAAGTTTCATAACCGCACCCTTTCCAAATTGTTTTTCTATTTGAGCCATAGCTGCCTCAAGTGCTTTTTTTCTTTCTTCGTTCATAGTATCTTTAGCCATAATTTATCCTCCGTTCCAAAAAATAATTATTAGTTGAACATTTGTTCTAAAATTATTATATTTCCTTTGGCGAATTTTGTCAATATGTTTTTCGAAATTTTTTTCGATTTTCTTCGACAACTTTTTACAACTTGTAGTTCTACATTTTTTAGCCAATTCCTCTTAATTATACAAATTCACTATTGTTTTATAAAAAAATAAGAAAAATGTAGATATAAACACAAAAAATTTTAAAAATATTTTTTATGTTCGACAAAATTCAGCAAATTCTTCTTTTTGAACGTGCTATACTCCTTTCATGGTATTTTATACCAAATTTCTTTAGAAAGGAGGTATTAAGATGTCTAAGGCATTGAAAATAATATTTCTGGTAATAATTATATACATACTTCTTATAGATGTGTGTATGTAATTTTACCAACAAAAAAGCGAGGGCGTCTCCTCGCTTTTTTGTTGGTATTTTTTTCAATGTCTAAAACATTAAAGGCTTTTCACCTTCTATGATAATTATATTCTAAATAATACAATGTTGTCAATAATTTACTCCTCACTTTTTTCTTTATCTAATGGTGATTAATATAAAAATACAAATATTGAAAGCTAAGATTATCTATGCTATACTAATCATGATTTAATATCTTTTATATTGCTCCTGTTTTTCAAGTTAACACCTACAAAATTATTATTTTAGGGAGGAAGGCAAGATGATTTATTCCATTTTGTATAAGGTCTTATGTATTTTGATAGCCGTAAGTGCTTTTTGGGTAGGAATTCGATATGTAAAATTAAATTCACCACCGCTGAAAAAAGATACCTTAACCATCAAACAGAAAAAAGTGAAACAAAACAGGCAAATATTCGGCATTTCTGAACCAGGAGCTCCAGAAATTAATAAGGTTCAAATTATCAATTATAATGATCTCGGCATCAACGGATAAGTATGACAAAGGGGCCGTCAAATTTGACAGTCCCTTTTTATTAGTATCATTTTAACTATTTTCTTCTAAAAGCATCTCTTTTAGCCCAGAGTATCTTTCCTTCTTATTTAAATTCCTAACCATGTACTCAATACTAGAAATATTACCTACAAAAACTAACAATTCCTTTGCTCTTGTCATTGCAGTATATAATAAATTTCTAGTCATAAGTCTTTGACCGCCCATAAATACCGGTATAACTACTATTGGGAACTCGCTTCCTTGGCTCTTATGAATTGTCGTTGCAAAAGCATGGTCAAGCTCCTCCAACTGAACACTATCATACCAAACCTCTTTACCATCATCGAAAACAACTAGTATTGCTTCGTTATCAGTATCTACTGCTCTTATTCTTCCAACGTCTCCATTATAAACTCCTGTACCTCGCTCTATTCCGTTTGACCACTCTATATCATAGTTATTTTTTATTTGCATAACCTTGTCTGCTACTCTAAATGCTTTATCCCCTACTATTATCTCTTTTTTATACGATGCATACGGATTAAGCACCTTTTGAAGAGCCTTGTTTAAACTATTTGCGCCCAATGCACCTTTTCGCATAGGAGTAATTACTTGTATATCTTCTATTGAATTACATTCCTTAAAATTAGGAATTCTTTCTGTCACAAGTTCTATCAATTTATTCGTTATTTCACTATATGTAGATGCATTAACTAAAAAGCTATCACTACCTTTTTCATTAAAACTCGGCATTTCTCCAGAATTTATATTATGAGCGTTAACTACTATCATGCTCTCTTCAGCTTGTCTAAATATTTTTGTAAGTTTAAAAACATTAACTACATCTGATTCAATTATATCTTTTAGCACATTACCCGGTCCAACCGATGGTAGTTGATCAACATCTCCAACTAAAACTAATGTAGTTGAAGCATCAATTGCCTTTAGTAAATTACTCATAAGAATTGCATCTATCATAGATACCTCATCAACAATAACAACGTCTGCATCTAACGGCTCTATATTTAAATTTGCTAGTGCATTTCTATCATCATCATCAATATGTTTTATTTCAAGCAATCTATGTATTGTTTTTGCCTCTGCGCCAGAAGTCTCAGAGAGCCTTTTTGCAGCTCGTCCAGTAGGTGCACAAAGCACAACTTTGGCATCAAAATTTTCTAAAGTTTTTAATATTGCTTTTATTATAGTAGTCTTTCCAGTACCAGGTCCTCCTGTTATAACCGACACTTGAGAATTAAATACACTTTTTACACATTTTATTTGTTCATCTGTAAGTTTTATTTCATCCCCTAAATCAGTTACAATATCTTTAACTTTAAATTTACTAGTAGTTTCACAAAGTGTTTTAATACTAAATGCTATATTATTTTCTGCATTAAATAACGCAGTTAAATATACCTTATCTTCTTTATAAACCTTTATTTTCCCCTCTATTGCTAACGCTGCAATTGCCGATTCAATCGCATCACTATCTACAGCCAAAAATTCTATTAAGTAATCTATCAACTGCTCTTTAGGTAGATAAGTATGACCATCATAAGAAGCTAGAGATAATGTATATTTTATTCCAGCAGATACTCTCATAATATTATTTACGTCTATCCCAACGTTACTTGCAATTTGATCAGTTACTTTAAAAGATACTCCATTACAAATATCCAGTATTGTATATGGATTGGATTTTATCAAGTCAAGGGCTGTTGCACCAAGTTCTTTATATAATTTCAACGTATTCTTATTGCCAATTCCATAATCACCTAAAAATGATGTTAATTTCCAAAGTTCCCATTGTTCATTTAATGTTTGGCTCATGGATATTGCTCGTTCCATGTTTATTCCCTTTACTTCAGTAAGTCTTTCTGGAGTATTCCGAATTACTTCTATCGTTTCTTCTCCAAATTTCTTTACTAATTTCTTTGCAGTAGCAAGTCCAACTCCTTTTATTATCCCAGAAGACAAGTATTTTTCTATTGCTTTAACACCCTTTGGCATCAATTTCTCAAAAGTTTCTGCTTTTAATTGTTTTCCGTAATCGGGATGGTTTACCCAGTTTCCAATTACTTTTATTTGCTCGCCCTCTTGAACATATGGTAAAAAACCGACAACAGTTATATCTTCGTCGTCGGTTGTATTTACGTCACAAATGGTATATCCATTAGTTTCATTTTTATATATGATTGATATTATTTCCCCAGAAATTTCTACCATATTTTTTACTCCATTTTAAAGTACATATATTAACACACATAAAATATGTAATAAACTACCTAAGAAACAACACAGATGGAAAATAGAATGAAACCATTTATGCTGTTTTCCTTTTGCATATAGTATCGCTCCTATAGTATATACTATGCCGCCCGAAACTAGAAGTGTAAAACCACCAACACCTAAAACTTCTATAAGAATTTTCACAGTAAATATTACGAGCCAGCCCATCGCTAAATAGCAAATCATAGAGAAAACTTTAAACTTTTTTAAATCAATAGAATTGAATACAACTCCTAAAATTGCTACTCCCCAAATCACTCCGAATATTGACCAACCTAACGCTGGATTATACGTCCTTAAAGGACATAAACAAAATGGTGTATAGCTTCCGGCAATAAGCAAAAATATTGAACAATGATCTATTATTTGAAAGACTTTTTTAGCCATTAACTCAGGTGACAAGCCATGATAAATACTAGACATTGTATATAAAATAAACAATGTAATACCAAAAACAATAGATGAGGCAACACCATAGCCATTTCCTTTTTTAGCAGAAATAACTATACCCAGAACTAGAGCAGCAATACCGAAAGTAGCAGCAACAATATGAGAAACCATATTAAAGATTTCTTCACCTTTAGTGTATTTAGGCAAAATTCTATCTGCCAATTTAACTCTTTTCGACATTTTTAAACCTCACATTTATTAAATTACGCCAATCTTTGGTCTTGTTTATGAGTAACTTTCTTTGGTTTTCTAAGTGGAGCCCTGTTTTCGTTATATATGATTTCAGGCTTTGCACCATTTAAAATACACTCTGCACTTATAATAACTTTTTCAATATTATTAGATGAAGGAATATCATACATAATATCAAGCATAATTTCCTCTAAAATAGCTCTTAAGCCTCTAGCGCCAGTTTTCCTTTCAATAGCACGTTTTGCAACAGCTTCTAAGCTACCTTCTTTAAACTCAACCAAAACATCATCATATTCAAACAATTTTTGATATTGTTTAACTAAAGCATTCTTAGGTTTTGTAAGGATTTCAACAAGTGCATTTTCATCTAATTGATGAAGTGTAGCAACAATAGGCAATCTTCCAATAAATTCAGGAATTAGTCCAAATTTAACTAAATCTTGAGGTTGAAGTTGTTCTAAAGTTTCACTTAAATCCATTTCCTTTCTACTATCACTAGTAGTTCCAAATCCTATTGCTTTTTTACCTAATCTTTCAGAAATTACTTTTTCTAGTCCATCAAAAGCACCACCACAAATAAATAATATATTAGTAGTGTTGATTTGAAGAAACTCTTGATGAGGGTGCTTTCTTCCGCCTTGAGGAGGAACAGATGCAACAGTTCCCTCTAAGATTTTAAGCAAAGCTTGTTGAACCCCTTCTCCACTAACATCTCTAGTAATAGATGGGTTCTCACTCTTTCTAGTAATTTTATCTATTTCGTCTATATATACAATTCCACGTTCAGCAAGCTCTATATCGTAATCTGCAGCTTGAATTAAACGTAGCAATATATTTTCAACGTCTTCACCAACGTAACCAGCCTCGGTAAGTGTAGTTGCATCAGCAACAGCAAAAGGCACATTTAATATTCTAGCTAATGTTTGAGCTAGAAATGTTTTTCCAGAGCCAGTTGGTCCAAGCATTAAAATATTACTCTTTTGAATTTCAACATCATTTGTGTCTTCGTCGTTTATTCTTTTATAATGATTATATACCGCAACAGATAATATTTTCTTTGCTTTTTCTTGACCAATTACATATTGACTTAGTATATCGTATATTTCTTTTGGCTTTGGTACTTCACCAAGTTCAGGTAAAGCTGAATATTCTTCAGTTTCTTCGCCAATTATTTCATTACATAAAGTAATACATTCATCACAAATATACACTCCTGGGCCAGCAACTAAACGTTTAACCTGCTCTTGAGCTTTGCCACAAAATGAGCATTTTACTTGTTTTCTATCTTCAT
>JAEEGH010014981.1_pt1 | contig 16916 bp, 10 predicted proteins | sample 9134181 | NCBI WGS metagenome assembly JAEEGH01 (sample SAMN16246544, study PRJNA631951) | gut metagenome | biome: gut microbiome; feature: rumen; material: DP-attached | host: Bos | place: Iran: Karaj | collected 2018-10
CAATTGGGGCAGGGAACACCTTGGGCTTGTGGAGCCGCTTGAGGTTGGTTTTGTTGATGTTGCGGAGGAACCATGTTGCCCATCATGTTGCCTGCGGTGCCGAAGCCCATGCCGGCCATTCCGATACCCATGAATCCAGTGCCCGCACCGCCAGCGTTGCCTGCCGCAGTCTCCATGGTGTTGAGCATGCTGCCTCTGGCCAGATTGCCTGAGCCACCAGTCTGATATTTTCTGAGGAATTCCTGACTCTCCTCGTCAAGGGAGACTGATTCGATGGTGAAACTCACCAAACGGATACCTCTGGCACGGATAGGGGCATCGAACACACGCTCGTCCATGATCTGTTTCATCATCTGGGTCTTGCTGGGCAATTCGAGTGCGCCGATGGGTTCTCTGCCACTGCCCAGCTCGTTGATGACCGACTGCAAGGCGGCAATCACTTCGCTGCGCATCTGTTCGATGATGGCGTCCTTCTTAATGATGTCGCCTGTGCCGGCATGGTTGCGCATGAAGATGCCCATGTCGTCGAGACGGAAGGTGTATTTACCGTAACAACGGATGTTCATGAAGGTGCCGTCCTTCTGGCCGTCTTCGGTGTAGGACGGGTGTTTCCAATCTTGGAACATGATTGGCGTGGCGGTGCCGAATTTGTTGTCGAGAATCTCCTTGGCGTTGAAGAAGAAGATGGCTTGCTCTTTGGCGGGGGTGCCACCGTAGGTGAAACGTTGCCACATCTCTTTGAACACGGCGCCGAAGTCACCCCCGAAGAATGACGGCGATGAGGATTGGTCGAAGGTGTAAACGCCTTCCTCGGCGGTAGCGTCAAGAACCACGCCGCTGTCGTAAATCACGGCCACCTGTCCGGGTGCCACGATGATGCGGCTTTTCTTGGAGATCTGCCCTGATTTGGTGGTTTGTTTCACCATCAGGGTGTCCATGTCCATATTGTCACATTTGATAAGGTCAAGCCACTGGTCACTCAAGGTGCCTCCGATGGCTCCGGTGATAGCTTTGATAAGTCCCATTGTCTGTAAATTATTTATTTGTAATTTGTTGAATTGCTGATTTCGTTATTGGTTGACACCCACGAGATTGGTGAGTACCCAGTCGTGTTCGCCAGTGGTGATGACGCTGCCGCAGTAAGGGCATTGTCCCGAAGAGGTGATTTCTGTCGGAGCACCGCAGTTGGGGCAGTTAGTGGTCGATTTATTGCTCATGCCTGGCTGGGTTTTGACACCAGTCTTGCGGTTGAAAGTCAGTTCATATTTCATGTACCAGTCGCGGTTGGGGTCGCTTTCCAGTACCTTGCGTGTCTCAGCGTCAATGACATAGTCGCGCATGACAGCGTTGAGTGCCACTACAAGCACTTCTTTGTCACCATCCACAGTGAACGATTTTAGCGAGCAATGTTTGATGCCGATTTTCTCGATGACATTGATTTTATTCAGACGGATGTACTCGTCGAGTTGTTGCTTGTGGGTGTTGAACAGCGTCTCGCTCTCAAAGGGTCGGATCACTTTCCAGTCCCGTGTGGTCCAGGCTTCCTGGAGTTTCATGAAGACTTCCTGCGCCCAGCCTATGAATTTCTCTGCGGAGAAACTAGGGTCGATTTCGCGGATCTGTGAGGCTACCGCGTCCGTGTAGTTCATGGTGATGTCGTTGTTGACTTGGTTCTGTACTTGCTGGTTGATGTAACCAGGGTCGGAGGCCTGTTTCTTGCTTTTCCTTCTGTAAACCAGCACCAGAATAACCAAGATGATGAAGACGATAAACCCCATAGTTGGGTTCTCGATGAAGAGGCCGAGCAGATAGCCTATGAGTGCTCCCAGTCCGTCACCGTCGAAATCGGAGCCGCCCCCTCCCGAGGTATAGCGGTTTTGATTACCTACGTCCCCGAAAGCGAATATGCAGGCAAAAAGACTTGTTATCAATAAGATAAATGGAAGGTATTGCCGTGTTTTTTTCATTAGATTACTTTTCATAAAAATTGAATTGAAAAGCAAAAATAATAAAAAAATCAAAAAAAAGCAATTTGTGCAAAAAAATGTCTATCTTTGCAGCCGAAAAATGGGAGTTTAGCTCAGTTGGTTCAGAGCACCTGCCTTACAAGCAGGGGGTCGCTGGTTCGAATCCAACAATTCCCACAAAAATGTAGAGACGTCATATTATGGCGTCTCTACGTTTTTTTGTGGGTGGAGACGCCATGATATGACGTCTCTACGGATTAATCCACGCGTGTTTTTTTGGTGACGAGTTGTCCGCTTTCGGTCAACCCTTGGATGATATAAATACCCTTGCAGAGCGTTTCCATGTTGGCGTTGTTGAGCACCTGGCCGTTCATGTTGTAAATTTTAATCACCTTGACGATGGTTTCTCTTGGGTTTTCTTGCACGGAGGTCACCTCGATGCGGATGAAGTCCTCACCGTTGGGTGTGGTGGCAGGAAGTGAGAAGCCGCAGTCGAGATAGGCATACATCGCTTTGAGCTGGTATTGGTAGATGCCTATTTCAGCCTCGTCAAAATAGTCGTGGCTGCTGCCATTGATGTCGATTTCAGTGGTTTCTCCATTGGCTTCGTTGGTGCGGTATAATCTGTAAAAATCAACGGGTTCCGTGGGTTCGTCCCAGCTGAGCATGGTTCCGAAGATTTGGGTTGATGCGTCGTAGGTGTACTCACCTTGGAAGTTCTCGGGTCCTGGACAGCCTATCGGGAGGGGTCCCAAGGTACCATCAGGTCTGATGTTTTGTCCAAAGAGGTCTCCATTGGTAGCATCGGCCCAAACCACGATGTTTTGTCCTCCGTGATATCCAGTGCTGTTTTCGCATACACTTCTGGCGATGGTGTTGGAGCTTACGGTGGTGTTCCAGATTTGGTTGCCCTGCATGTCGAATCCAAGGGCTTCGATGGTGCTGAGGTTGGTGGCGGGTCCAGTGCCTTTGGTGAGAATCACTGAAAAACCGTTTCCATCTTCAAAAGCGTCAATGAGGAGGTCGCCGATGGGTATGTTGCCTGCATCGAGAACCTCAATTCCTTCCTCCCATTTCCTTTCTCCTGTGGGGCTGATTCTGTTGATAAATAAGCTGTTAAGGTTTTGGTTGGCAGAGTTGACTTGCAGATAGGCCAGTAGGATGTCGTGGCTGACAGGGTCAACGGTGGCGTTTGCATCAAGGTAAAAATACGCTGGGTCTAATGTGTGGACAGTAACACCATTCGGGTCGCTGATGGTAGGTGTGCCGTTTTCATCAAAGTGGAACACGTAGGTGTTGAATGTGTCGTTCATGCCTGAATGCCAGATGTACACATAGCCACCTCCCATGCCGTCGGGCAGGACGTGGTGGATATAGGTGGATTGGAAACTTTGTGGTGCCATCAGTTGCACATCCTCACAGATTACCTCGCCTGCGGTGTTAAAACCAATTAGATGGATTTCCTTGTCGGTGTAGAATCCGCTGCCTAGTTTTTCGTAGGTCAGGAAGACGTTGTTGTTGTAGCTTACAGTGAGTTGGCCGAAGATACAGCTCTTATTGGATTCGATGATGTTGGTGTTGTTTAGAGTCCCGTCGGCATTGACATACTGCACGTAGCTTCTGTTGTAGTCAGCTCCCAAAGCCCAAAAGCCTCCATCATCGCCGGCAGCGAGTTCGGTGCGTGAGAACCCCATACCATCAAACAGCTTGAGGCCTTGTTCTCCCCAGGCATAGGTTCCATCGGCGTTGATTTTCACAGCGTAGGTGTAGCCGTCATAATCGGCGAAGCAACTCACCACGCCTCCGTCGGCGGTAGTGACCATGGATATACCTTCCGAATAGGATGAGAATTCCGTTCCGCTGATATGAATGCCTCCTTCTCCCCATTGTGGAACACCATCGAAGTTGATTCGTTGCAAAGTGGGAGACCAGCCATTGGAAGCACCAGCACACCATTGTACGTAGGTGTCGCCTGAGAGATCATTGGTGGAGAGATAGATTTCACCGGCAGAGCTTGGAGCACTGGCGATTCGTGTGTTTTGCTCGAAGTTGTTTGTCCATTGAGCTTGTGACATAAAGCCTACAAACAAACCTAAAGATAGTAATAGTAGCTTTTTCATATTGCAGTGATTTTGGGTTTTTCTTTGTGCAAAAATAAAAAAACGTTTTAATGCAACAAGAAAACGCATCATGTTTTTACTCCACCACCAGCTTGCTGATGCTTGGGGTGCGGCCTTCACTTGAGAGCTTCAGGAAATAGAGGCGTTCACTATCTCCACGATAACCTTGCTCTCCGTTTGCGTCTCTATGGTCACCGAGACATGTTGATGGGCTTTTAAGCTAACGCTTTGTTATACTATGCCGCTGTCTAACTATTTGTTGGGCAGGTATTCCCTTAAAAGAGGAACCGTTGAATATGGACATGCTTTCGAACATCTCGTGATTCAGGAAATCATTGCTTATCATGGTTATTCACGCTCACGAGAAGTCATATCCTATTGGCGTACCTACACTGGCATTGAGGTGGATGTCATCATTGGAGATGCCAAAGTGGCCATTGAAATCAAATCCAGTGAAGAGGTCAAGACCAAGCACAAAACTGGTTTGAACGCGTTCAAGGAGGAACATCCCAACGCCCGACTGATATTGGTGTCGCTCGACCCCATCACCAGGACTTCCGACGGCAAGGAGCTCATCTATGTCACAGACTTCTTCAGAATGCTTTGGAACGGAGAAATCTTTTGATAAAGCTTTCTATCCCATAAAACAAGCATCCCCGCAGGAAAACCCGCGGGGATGCCTTCTTACTTCTGTCTTCTCACTATTTAATATTCGGCTCTTCAAGTCCGAGATGCTTCTTAGCATCCACACGCTTGAGGATGATGCCGATGATCAAAGCGGCAACACCGAGGCAGGCGAGCATGACCAAGGGCCACTTGTAGTCGAGTGCCACGGGGTCGGTGACACCAGGGTTGGTGTTCTCAAGCACCTTGCCGATGAGCAGCGGGAACAGCCACAAGCCAATGTTCTGGATCCAGAAGATCAGGGCGTAGGCGGAACCGATGATTTTTTCATCCACCAGCTTCGGCACACTGGGCCACAAGGCGGCAGGTACCAAAGAGAACGAGGCACCCAACACGAGGATGGTCACGTAAGCCACAACGACACCGGCCACAGCACTTCCTTTGGTCAAAGGAAGGATGAAAGCGAAGGTGAGGTGGCAGATGATGAGCAGCAACGAGCCGATCATCAACATGGAAGCAGCCTTGCCTTTGTTGTCAACATAGCTGCCAAGGATGGGGGTGATGGCCACAGCCAGCAGCGGGAACACTGCGAAGATGGTCTCGGCAGTACCGCGCATGTAACCCATGTAGCAATAAACCACCAAGGCGACAACAGCAATCAGCATCAATCCGACCTTCATGCTTTTCTTCTTCGAGAAGTTGCTGGCGAAGGAGCAGACGGCCACCACGAGCATGATGATGTATTGCACGATGGTAACCGTGTCACCGGCCCAGAATGAACCAGCGGCAGGCTCAGTGAGCGTCAGGTTGCACTGAAGCATGTTGACAGCGTATTTTTGGAAGGGGAAGATAGCAGAGTAATAAAGGACGCAGAGGAGGGCAACCAGCCAGAATCCGAGGCTCGACAAAATCTTGCCGATGTCGGACACTTTGAAAGGATCGTCTTTCTCTTCCGCCTCACCGGTTTGGGCATCCAACTTCTTGTCCATGAAGAAATATACGATGAACATGATGAGGGCGATGCAGAGAAGCACCACACCAAAAGCCACGGAACGGCTCACATTGATGGTGCCGCCTAACTTGGCGAAGTAAGGTGAGAAGATCATGCAGGTGGCTACACCCAGACGGGCGAGGGCCATCTCTGAACCCATGGCCAAAGCGGTTTCACGACCTTTGAACCATTTCACAATACCACGGCTCACCGTGATACCAGCCATTTCCGTGCCGCAGCCGAAGATCATGAAGCCAACAGCAGCCATCTTGGCGGAAGCAGGCATGCCTCTATAAAAAGGTGAGACCCCGAGTTCCTCGAAACCTGGAATGTAGTTCAGGTTGTTGTTGAACCAGTTCTCAAGACCGCTGCCGTAGAACGACTCGCTGACGGCGTAATACTTGATCAAACCACCAACCAGCATGACAACTCCAGAGAGTACGGCGGTGAAACGAACGCCCATCTTGTCGAGGATGATACCTGCGAAGATGAGGAAGAATACGAAGACGTTAAGGAAGGTCTCAGAACCCTGCATGGTACCGAAGGCAAGGCTGTCCCATCCACGTTCCGTCTGCATCAAGTCCTTGATAGGAGACAAGATGTCCATAAAAATGTAGCTGCAAAACATGGCCAACGCCAAAAGCAGCAAGGCAATCCACCTATAGGTGGCATTGTCTCTCATGGTGAGTTTCTCTGTCATTTTTGTTTAATTGTTTATTGTTTAATTATTAATTGTTTAATTGTTTACTTGTTGTATCTCCCTCTAAATTCTAAATTCTAAATTCTAAATTCTAAAACCCCTCTCATTCCGGCAGCTGCACAATCTCTTTCTTATAGCCTTTCAGGATTTCTTTTGCGAAGTCGGCGATGGTTTGGGGAGTGATGCTCTTCACGATTTCGTCGAACTCAGCAACGATGTTGATCTTGTCATCTTCGAACGTGTCGATGGCGTTGAGCCAGAAGCTGTTTTCTTCAAGTTGCTCGGTGCGTTTTTTGTAAAGATTCTCGATGACTTTGTTAAGATCCTCAGCGGCGGGGCCGTTTTGAGCGACGTCGTTCAGACCTTCATACACTTTTGCCATCAGCTTTTCGTACATCTCTTTGTTGGTGTCGAAAGCCACAAGGAACATATAAGCGTCTTTGGGTTTGTCAGTGACTTGACCCATGACTCCCACGCCGTAGGTGCCGCCTTCCTCTTCACGGATGGTGCGCGTGTAGTAGATGTCCATGACATCGCTCAAAGCTTTCATGTACAAGTTGTTACGGTAGTTGTATTTCATGGTGCCATTCATAATCATATAGATGCTGGCCTTGGGGTTTTGCATCTGTTTGCTGAAATGGCAGATTTTGTTGTTCTCAGGAATGCCGAGGTTGATGTCTTTCCAGTCTTCCTTGCGATTGTTAGGCTGTAAGGAGGCGAGATATTGTTCGACGAGGGGCTTGAAGGTCTCTTCGTTGATGTTGCCTACAAAGTAGAAAGTGAAGTTATTGGGATCTGCAAAGCGGTCCTTGTAGATCTCCATGGCTTTTTTATAGTTGATTTTGTCGATGTCGCTGGCTTTCACTCTTTGGCGGAGCGGATGGTTGTTGTACAAGACGCTGATGAGCGAGTCGGAGAAGCTAATCAGCGGGTTCAGTTCTTGGTTTTCAAGAGCGGCTTTGGAGCGTTGTGAGTAGGATTGGAAAGCCTCTTCATCGCTTCGCGGAGTAGTGAAATAGAGGTAGATGAATTGCATCATGGTCTCCAGGTCCTTAGGAGAACAGCTGCCTCTCATGCCTTCGGAATAGGTGTCGATGCTTGGGGTCACGCTCATTTTTTTGCCGGCGAGTACTTTGGGAAGGTCGGTGGCGCTGAAGTTGCCGACACCGCCCAGGGTGATGAGTTCGGGAAGTTCCTGCAAAGTGACAAAGTCTTCTTGTTTAAGGGTAGAGATACCACCTTTGCTGGTGGCACTGAAACGGATTTCGTCTTCTTTGAAGTTGGTCTTCTTATAGATGACTTTCATGCCATTGCTAAGGGTCATCGTGATGGCATCGAACTCGGGGAGGAGTTCTTCTTTCTTGATTTTGCCTGGTTTCGGCAGGTTCTCCACGATGGGTCCGTCGAACACTTCTTCCTTGTAGGGCTCCACTTCAGCGGCGTTGGCAGTCTCGTAGAGCTTGAGAATCTCCTCCTTGGTGGGAAGGGTCTCACCGTCTTTCTTCGGGGCGGTCACCGTGATGACGAGGTTGTTTTCGGGGATGAGCTGTTTCGCCACGCTGTTGATGACCTCAAGGGGAAGATTGGGGATGATTTGTTGATAAAGTGTATATTCGGTTTCAATGCCCATCATGGGTTCGTTGCCGATGAAATGCTGTAAGCATTCTTGGACGTAACGGCTGTTCTCAGTGTTGTTTCTTTCGTTGTATTGGCTTTCCACCATTTTCAAAAAGTCGGCTTTGGCTCTCTCATATTCAGAAGCAGTGAAGCCGAATTGCTGCATGCGTTTGTTCTCAGTCACAAGGGTGGTGAGGGCTTCGTCGATGCCTGCGGCGTCTTTGGCCATGGCTCTGCTGCACCAAGCATCTTTGGTGGGAGCGAGGTAATAGTTGGAATAGTAACTATAGCCATACACGAATGGCGGATTGGCTTTCTGCGTGAGTTCTCTCATACGGTTGATTTCCATTTGGGAAATGATGGAAAGCATGTATTGTACCATCCAGTAGTTGACATCGCTCTTCAGAGAGTCGGGGGTGGCGTCGGTCTTATAATAAAGGTTCACCTCGTAGGAAGTCTCTTCGGGGTCGGAGGCGATGGCCACGATAGGTTCCTCGTTGTCATCAATCATGAATCGTGTTCTCGGAGCAGGATTCACAGGGGCTTTGATGTCGGCGAACATCTCTTTGATGCGTGCCTCGATGGCATCCACATCGATGTCGCCCACGATGATGAGACCTTGGAGGTCAGGACGATACCATTTGTGGTAGTAGTCGCGGAGCGTCTGGTACTCGAAATTGGCCACCACTTCGGGGAGACCGCCGGGGAGACGGTTGGCGTAGGGGCTGTTGGGGTACATGACGGGAAGGATTTCCTTCATGATACGCTCGCTGGCGTCTTCACGGGTGCGGAGCTCTTCAAGGATGACACCGCGCTCGTTGTCGATTTCCTTTTCCTCCAGAGAGATGAAGCTCGACCAGTCGTGGAGGATGAGCAGACAGGTATCGACGAGACCCGGAAGGGTGGTGGGTACGTTGGTGACCATATATACGGTTTGGTCGATGCCAGTGCCGGCGTTAAGGTTCTCGCCGAACTTAATGCCGCGGCTTTGCAGATACTCGCGAAGCATCATGCCAGGGAGGTTGGTCGTGCCGTTGAAGGCCATGTGCTCCAAGAAATGGGCGAGGCCTCGCTGTGGCTCTTCCTCAAGGATTGACCCCACTTTCTGGGCGATGTAGAAATCAGCGCGTTGTGCGGGTTTTTCGTTGTGACGGATGTAGTAGGTCATGCCATTGTCAAGTTTCCCATACCTTACATTGGGATCCATGGGAGTTGGCATGGCTTGTTGTGCCATTAAAGCTGGTCCGAAGACCATCATCAAAGCGATGATTAAGAGTTGTTTAGCTTTTTTCATATTGATTAACTTAATTTTGTATTTTTATTTAAAAATATTTATATTTAATATTAATATAATTGCACTACGTATTTCTCTAAAAAATATTCTTCATGGAAGTATTTCGAGACGGGCACTTTTTGGTAGTGCCAATATTTTGAGATGGCTTGGAATTCCTCTTTGAGGTCTCCGCCTTTGAGGTAAATAATGCCTCCTGCTTCTACGTCGCCGCGGATTCTCAGCTTGTTGCCTGCCAGGTTAGCGATTTCAGGCAGGGTCATCACAGCACGTCCCGTGATGATGTCGAACTTTTCTTTCACCTCTTCAGCGCGCTTGTGCTCAGCCACTACGTTTTTGAGTCCGATGGCTTCTTTCACAGCGTTTACCACGTTGATTTTCTTGCCTGTTCCGTCAATGAGATAGAATTCCGAGTCAGGGAACATGATTGCCAGGGGAATGCCTGGGAATCCGCCTCCAGTACCTAGGTCCATGACCTTCATGCCAGGTAGGATGTCGAAATATTTGGCGATGGCTAGCGAGTGCAGTACGTGATGCTCGTAGAAATGGTCCATGTCCTTCCTCGAGATAACATTGATCTTGCTGTTCCAATCTAAATATAGCGATTTCAGTTGGTTATATTGTTCCTTCTGCGTATCGCTGAGTGAACTGAAATAGTTGAATATTGCTGTGGTGTCCATAGGCTGCACTAAAACCCACAAAAATAAGAAATTCTTGTATATGATGAGCGGTTTGTAAAAAGTTTTGTAATTTTACCCACCCAATTTTGATGATTTATGTTAAGATATTTCTTGTTGCCGTTGCTGCTGTTACCGCTTTGCCTGACAGCGCAGAAAATCACCGTCGAAGAGTATATTGAGAGCTATAAAGACATCGCCATGAGGGAGATGCGTGAGCATAAGATTCCCGCTTCAATTACTTTGGCTCAGGGCATCCTTGAGTCAGGGGCTGGCAACAGTGCCCTGGCACGGGATGCAAGAAACCATTTCGGTATCAAATGCCATAAAGGATGGTTGGGAAAGACTTACATCATGGATGATGACGAGAAGAATGAGTGTTTCCGCAAATATAAAAACGCAGAGGAATCGTTTGTGGATCACTCTCTGTTTTTGACAGGACGCAGTCGGTATGCCGCCTTGTTTGATTTGGATATCATGGATTATGAGGGCTGGGCCAAAGGATTGAAAGCCGCGGGTTATGCCACCAATCCGAAATATGCCCAATTGTTGATTGATCGCATCAAGCTTTATGAGCTATACAAATACGACCAAATCGTGATGGGCTTGTTGACCGAGGAGGAGGCGGAGGCCCAGATGCTGGCCGACGGCACAGAGGCTTTGTTGGAGCAGGACGACCTATTAGAGCTCGCTTTTTCTCCTGCGAACCGTTCTGTCTTTGAACTAGTGGACATGACTGCGGACAAGCGTTTTATCTATGAGAACAACAAAGTGCGTTTTCTCTTCGCCAAAGAAGGGGAGACCCCGGAAGGACTGGCTAAGGAACTCGGTATCAAGTTGAAGAAATTCTGCCAATACAACTGCATCAAACATCCTGAAGCTGTGGTTTTCCACAGCGGCGATGTCGTGTATCTTGCATCGCTCAGAAACCGGAACTGGAAGGCGAAGTCTCATGTCGTCCAGCAGGGTGAGACTGTGCGCGACATTGCTTTGCGCTATGCGGTGAAGCCGGCGAAAATTCTGAAGAAAAACAAACTTGCGGAGCATGCCCGCCTTAGGGTCGGCCAAAAGCTCAGACTCAGATAGGGAACGGCTGATATTTAGTCGGCGAATTAAGCGAATTTAACGCGTTTTTCTTCCTCTCTCAATTCTCAATTCATCCTTGAGGTACAACGCCGTATAGCTCTCCTTGCATTCGGCTACCTCCTCGGGGGTGCCTTCGCAGAGGATTTGGCCGCCACGGTCGCCGCCTTCGGGACCCATGTCGATGATCCAGTCGGCCATCTTGATGACATCCATGTTGTGCTCGATGATGACTACAGTGTTGCCTTTGTCCACCAGCTTGTTCAGCACATTCATCAGCACCTTGATATCCTCGAAATGTAAGCCGGTAGTGGGCTCGTCAAGCACATACAGGGTCTTGCCCGTGTCGCGTTTGGCAAGCTCGGTGGCTAACTTCACACGCTGGGCCTCGCCTCCGGAGATGGTGGTGGAGGCCTGCCCTAAAGTGAGGTAACCCAAGCCTACCTCTTTTAGAGTGTTGATTTTTTGGATGATACTTGGGATGTTTTCGAAGAACTCCACCGCTTCGTTGATAGTCATGTTGAGCACATCATTGATTGATTTGCCTTTGTAGCGTACCTCAAGAGTCTCACGGTTGTACCGTTTGCCTTGGCATTCCTCACACACTACCGACACATCGGGGAGGAAGTTCATCTCGATGAGCTTCACGCCTGCGCCGCGGCAGGCCTCGCAGCGTCCTCCTTTCACATTGAAGGAAAACCTTCCTGCTTTGTAGTTGCGTATCTTCGACTCAGGTAGCTCGCCGAAGAGCTTCCGGATGTCGTCGAACACCTTGGTGTAGGTGGCAGGGTTGCTTCGTGGGGTTCGTCCGATGGGAGCTTGGTCGATCTGGATGATTTTGTCGATTAACTCCATGCCTTCGATGCTGTCGTAGGGCAACGGCTCTTTCACCGAATGGTAGAATCGCTTGGTGAGGATGGGGGAGAGGGTCTCGTTGACGAGGGTTGACTTGCCCGAGCCGGAGACACCAGTGATGCAGGTCATAATTCCCAAAGGCAGGTCGAGGGTGATGTTTTTCAGGTTGTGTCCCGAGGCTCCTTTGATGATTAGGTGTTGACCATTGATGGGCTTGCGCCGTTCCTTGGGTGTTTCGATGCTGCGTCGTCCGTTCAAGTAGTCGCAGGTGATGGAATGTCCTGTCATGGTCTCTGCTGGGGTGCCTGCGAAGACTACTTCGCCTCCATGACGACCGGCGCCAGGGCCGATGTCAACGATATAGTCGGCGTTGAGCATGGTGTCTTTGTCATGTTCCACCACGATGACGGAGTTGCCAATGTCGCGCAGCTCTTTCAATGATTCGATGAGTCGGTGGTTGTCACGTTGGTGTAGTCCGATGCTGGGCTCATCGAGGATGTATAATACGCCAGTGAGTTGCGAGCCAATCTGGGTGGCCAGACGGATGCGTTGTGACTCGCCGCCCGACAAGGAGGCGGCGGGACGGTTTAGGTTGAGATAGTCGATGCCAATGTCTAACAGGAAATGCACTCGTTTGTCAATTTCACGAAGAATCTCTTTCCCGATTTCGTTTTGTCGCTCTGTGAGTTTTGACGGCAAGCTCTCAATCCAATGGCATAGTGCCAGTATGTCCATCTCGGCGACTTCAGAGATATTTTTACCATCGATGAGGAAATACTGGGCTTCTTTTTTGAGCCTTGTGCCATGGCATACGGGGCAGGTGACATGGTTCATGAAGGAGCCAGCCCAGCGTGCGATGCTGGCGGGGGCCTCCTCGGTGTTTTGACTCTCAATGAAGTTGATGATGCCCTCGAAGTTAATCTTGTAGGTGGAGGTGATGCCTACATACTCTCGTTTCACCTCGAATGTCTCGTTAGTGCCATAGAGAATGACATCGAGTGCCTCGTCTGAGATTTCTTTCATTGGGGTGTCAAGGGTGAATCCGTATTTCAAGCCGATGGCTTCAAGTTGCTTGAAGATCCAGTTGCCTGCCTTGTATTCGCCCGCAGGAGCAAGACCTCCTTTTTTGATGCTCAGGTTAGGGTTGGGGATGAGCTTCTCCTTGTCAACGACGGTGATTTCACCCATGCCGCTGCATTTGGGACAGGCGCCGTAGGGTGAGTTGAACGAAAAGGTGTTCGGTTCGGGGTCTTCGTATGAGAGACCAGTAGTGGGGCACATGAGCAGTCGGCTGAAATACCGGAGTGAAGGTTCTGACTCCTCACTATTCAAGACCATGAGTAGCCCCTTGCCATAGCGGAATGCAGTCTGTACCGACTTGTTGATGCGGCTCTTGCAGTCATCTTTGACCTCTATGCGGTCGATGACAATCTCGATGTCATGCGTCTTGTATCGGTCGAGCATCATGCCAAATTCGATTTCACGCAGTTGTCCGTCCACACGTACTCGTGTGAAACCAGCCTGACGGATATGCTCGAACAGCTCGCGATAATGTCCTTTACGGCCTCTCACACTGGGTGCCAGAATGGTGATGCGTTGTCCTTGATAGTCTTTGAGGATGAGGTCAGTGATCTGCTCTTCGGAGTAGCGGACCATTTTCTCGCCAGTGTTGTATGAATAGGCTTCGCTGACACGGGCATAGAGTAGCCTCAGAAAGTCGTATATCTCGGTGATGGTGCCCACCGTGGAACGAGGGTTTTTGTTGACGGACTTTTGCTCGATAGAGATAACTGGGCTCAGTCCTGTGATCTCATCGACATCGGGACGTTCCATGTTGCCGATGAACTGCCGCGCGTAGGCTGAGAAACTCTCCATATAACGGCGTTGTCCCTCGGCGTAGATGGTGTCGAACGCCAAGGAAGACTTGCCGCTACCGCTGATGCCGGTGATGACCACTAACGCATTGCGTGGAATCGACAAGTCGATGTTTTTCAGGTTGTTTTCCCGAGCACCGAGAATCTCTAATGTTTTTTCTTCCATATTCTTCTGCTGAGATTAAATCCCCAACCTCACCCCTGGCCCCCTCTCCACTGTGGAGAGGGAAGCGTTCTACCCGGGGCCTGCCGAGATTAAACCCCTAATGGGGTAGTTCCCTCTAAATTCTAAATTCTTAATTCTTAATTGGTAATTTTATTTGATAGCTGTTTCCTTGGGAGATGGTCAGGGTGTTTCCGCGAAGCCAAGGATTATAATACTTGAGCATCTTCAAGTTGGTGCCATGGTTGATGGCGAAGTCAACCAAATCGGGGATGGACTCAGTGACAGTGATGGTCTTGTATTTCAGGGGTTGGTACCATCCCTCGTCGCTGATGTGAAACCCGTATTTGGCGGGATCCTCAATGATGAGTTTCAGTGCCAGGATGCGATACACATAACGCTCCGTCTCGTTGGGAAGTATCATGTCGAAATAGGAGCTGACCCGCTGTTCTTCCATAGTCTTGGTGATTCTGCCGTTGCCACAGTTAAAGGCGGCAGCTGACAAGATCCAGCTTCCGAACTTTTTATAGGAGTCTTTCAAATACTTACTGGCTGCGACAGTCTCCTTCTCTGGGTTGTACCGCATGTCAACCTCCTTGTTGATCTCCAAACTATACTCTTTTCCCGTGCCTTCGAGGAATTGCCAGAAGCCAACGGCTTTGGCAGGGGAGACGGCGTTAGTCAATGCGCTTTCAATCACTGCCAGGTACTTGAAGTCCTCGGGGAGTCCATTTTTCTGCATGATTGGCTCAATGACCGGGAACCATCGCGAGGTGCGTTTCAGCAACAACATGGTGCTGGAATGCAGATGGGCGTTGACCAGCAGCTCCCTTTCGAGGCTCTCACGTACATAGAAACGGTCCATTGGGATGGGCTCTCCGCAGAAGTCCAGGGTGTCGGGTAGCGTGATGTCGTGTATGTTTTGGTCGAGATAGCTGAACGCCAACACGTCAGGGTAGCGTGTTTCGTAATAGCTGCTGTCTTGCTCGGTGGTGCTTTGGGCGATGCTGAAAGTGATGGCGGCGGTGACACCTATTAATATAATAGCCATCCCGCATGCGATAAGCAGGTTTCTTGTCTTCATGGTACGATCTCTAATAACTCTCAATTCTTTATTCTTAATTATAAAAAGGGTGTCTCAAAGTCTTTGAAGAGTGGCGACATCTTGTCTTTTTCCGAAAGGATCGGGTGGTCGATGTTCCATTGGATATTCAGGTCGGGGTCGTTCCAACGAAGGCTGCCTTCGGAGGCTTTGTTATAGACGTTGGTGCATTTATAAGAGAATATGGAATGGTCTTCGAGGCAGACGAAGCCATGGGCGAAGCCTTCTGGGATCCAAAACTGGAATTTGTTGTCCTCAGTAAGCACGACCGATTCCCATTGCCCGTAGGTGGGGGAGCCTTTGCGCAAGTCCACGGCCACATCCATCACGGCTCCTTTTACCACACGCACCAGCTTGCCTTGGGCGAAAGGTGGCTTCTGGAAATGAAGTCCTCGAAGCACGCCTTTCATCGACTGTGACTCGTTGTCTTGAACGAAGTTCATGTCCAGCCCGCACTCTAAATACCTTTGACGGTTGTAGCTCTCAAAGAAATAACCTCTTTCATCCAAAAACACATCCGGCTTTATAATCACCAAATCCTTTATCTTAGTCTCAATAATCTCCATAAAGACCTCTGAATTCTATTTTTTATTCTAAATTCTACAGATGAACGCACTCGCCATACGCTGCTGCTGCGGCTTCCATGATGCCTTCTGACATGGTGGGGTGGGGGAACACGGTGTGGATGATGTCTTCGCCTTTGGCGCCCAGCTCACGGCAGAGCACGGCGGAGGCGACCATTTCGGTGACATTGTCGCCGACCATGTGGCAGCCGAGCCAGTCGCCCGTCTTGGCGTCGAACACCACCTTGATGAAGCCGTCCTTGTTGCCGGAAGCGGTGGCTTTGCCTGACGCAGTGAAGGGGAACTTGCCAATCTTCACCTCGTAACCGGCAGCGATGGCTTTCGCTTCGCTCAGGCCTACCGATGCGATCTCGGGTGAGGTGTAGGTGCAACCGGGTATGTTGGCGTAGTTCAAGGGTTTTGGGTCGAGGCCGCAGAGCTTCTCCACGCAGATGGTGGCCTCATGGTCTGCTTTGTGAGCCAAGGCGGGGCCGTGAACAATGTCGCCGATGGCATACACGCCTGGCACGTTGGTGCGGTAGTAGTCATCCACGATGACCTTGCCACGCTCGGTGGTGATGCCAAGGGTTTCCAGTCCGAGGTCATCGATGTTGGTCTGTACGCCGACGGCGGAAAGCACGATGTCGGCCTCTACGGTCTTCTCGCCTTTCTTGGTGCTGATGGTGCAGACACACTTCTCACCTGTGGTATCGACATGGGTCACCGAGGCTTCGGTCATCACAGTCATCTTGAGTTTCTTGAACGAGCGTTCCACTTGTTTGGAAACCTCTTCGTCTTCGTTCGGCACCACGTTAGGCAGGAACTCCACGAGGGTGACTTTCACGCCCATGCTGGTGAAGAAAAAGGCGAACTCCGAGCCGATGGCACCAGAGCCGACCACCACCATGCTTTCAGGAAGTTTATCCAAAACCAAAGCTTGACGGTAGCCGATGATACGTTTGCCGTCGATGGGCAGAGCAGGCAGCTCGCGCACGCGTGAACCCGTTGCGAGGATGATGTGCTCGGCCTCGTGCAAGGTGACATTGCCATCAGCATCGGTGACGGAGACCTGTTTGTCGGCGGTGAGACGACCGTAACCAGCGATGACCTCCACGTTGTTTTTCTTGAGGAGGAACTGCACCCCTTTGCTCATGGTCTCGGCCACACCACGGCTGCGGGCGACGACGGCCTCCATGTCAGGAACCGCTTCGCCTTCCACCTTGATGCCGTAATTCTCGGCGTGTTTGATATAATTATAAACCTGGGCACTTTTCAAAAGGGCTTTGGTG
>JAEEGH010014984.1_pt1 | contig 16913 bp, 15 predicted proteins | sample 9134181 | NCBI WGS metagenome assembly JAEEGH01 (sample SAMN16246544, study PRJNA631951) | gut metagenome | biome: gut microbiome; feature: rumen; material: DP-attached | host: Bos | place: Iran: Karaj | collected 2018-10
TTCCATCTTCCAGAGAACTGGCAGTGCAGTATGATATTAATCCAAATACTGCAGCCCGTATTTATTCCGAGATGGAGCGTATGGGACTTTCCTATACGAAGCGGGGAATAGGAACCTTTGTGGCGGAAACCACTGATACGCTGGATAGTATGAAAGAAGAAGCCCTGCAGAAAGTGCTCTTAGAGTTTAGGGATGCCATGAAATCCATGGGATATGACGAAGCATCCATGCTAAGTGAGTTGAAAAAGTTTTTATCAGAGAAATCATAATGAGTTTATGAATTGATTCGAAGAAATCATGAAAAAATGAATTATGAAAACATGGAATTTGTTAGGAAGGAAAGATTATGAAAGTACAATGTAATAATTTAACAAAAAAATATTACACAAAGACGGCTGTTGACCATATTAATCTAACATTTGAACCGGGACATATTTATGCTCTTTTGGGACCGAATGGAAGCGGAAAATCCACACTTATGAAAATGATTTCCGGATTAACCACACAAAACGATGGTGAGATTTTATTTGACGGAGAAAAGCAGACCTGGAGAAATAAGGCAGATGTAGCCTATGCTCCTACGGAAGCCTTTTTCTTTAGCTACATGACCATCAAAAACGTAGCAGAGTACTATGATGACTTTTTTGCGGATTTTGATCGTGCACTGTTTCAGAAGCTTTTACAGGAAGTGGATTTAAGGGAAGAGATGAAGATTAAGAGCCTTTCTTCCGGAATGCTGGCAAAGATGAAAATTGCAGTTACCCTTTCTCGAAGAGCAAAGATGATTTTATTAGATGAGCCTTTAAACGGAATCGATTTAATGTCTAGGGATGCCATTATTAAAACCATTATCGGATATGCTCCGGAGGATGGCAGTGTAGTGATTTCCAGTCATATGGTAGAGGAGTTGGAAAAGACAGTGGACTATGCCATTTTTATGCGAGAAGGTTCCATTGCTTACGAAACAGACGTAGAGGAACTTCGTGAAAAAGAGACAAAGTCTATTGTAGATAAATACCGTGAAATATACAGTTGGGAGGTAGCGTAATGTTTAAGACAATGAAATATGAATTAATGAAAAACCGTGTACCGATTTTTGTTATGCTGGGAATCCTGGCTGTATTAGAGTGTTTGTTTTTATATGAAAACTATTTTGACTTTGAAAATGTAGGTATCTCCATTGTTCTTTTAATACTGACTGGAGGAGCCGTATTTTTTTGGATATTAATCAATGGACTTGTAATGTTTTCCAGAGATTTTAATAATAAAAGCGGATACTTGGTGTATATGACTCCCCAGCCTGCAGTAAAGATTATTACAGCAAAGATTTTAACCGCATTTTTCACTGGAGTAGCATTCATGGTTGGTTATTCTCTTTTGGGAGTTTTGGATATTCATCTTTTGATTTCTAAAGGACATCAAATGGCAGAACAAATGGGTGGCAATACAGCCAAGGTGTTTGAGTCGGACATGGCAAGTTTTGCTTCATTTTTAGACATGTTGTTGAGCGAAAAGACCATTCTTTCCATTGGAAAAGCAGGATTTATTATGATTGTAGAGGTGTTCTTTATTCTAACAGTTGCTTATTTTGCTATTTCATTGGGAAATACCTTGCTCCGTGGACATAAACTTCAGGGACTGATTAGTTTTGTATTGTTTATTGCTTTATGCGTAATCTTTAATTATTTCGCTAATATGGTTTTGCCGGATTATGATTTTTCCGTTATGATAGGTGAAGATGGTGTGGTAGTAAACAGTATCAATCTTTTCTCCACAGCCGGCATTGCAAATCTGGTATCTTGCATTGGCTTAGGCGTTTTGGCTATGTTTGGATCTGCATATTTGATTGAAAATAAAATAGATTTATAAGTAACTAATAGGATGTCTGCTTCTGATGTATGAGCTTTTTATATTCAGAGGGAGACATCCCTTTTTCTTTTTTCATTTGGTTTGATAAATATGTTATAATCGAGTAAATTTTTTGTTGATGCAACATATTCTAAGGAAAAGAGAAAGCAAAAAATGTATCAAATAGCTATTGTAGAAGACGAAAAAGAGTTTCAACAGTTATTTCAAAAATATGTAAAGCGATATGCAGATGAGAACCATTTGGAGGTGAACATCTCTGTTTTTCCCGATGGACTGGATTTGACAGAAGGGTATTCTTCCCGGTTTGATGTGATTTTGATGGACATTCAAATGAAGCATCAGGATGGTATGACGGCGGCAAAGTTGGTAAGAGAGCACGACGAAGATGTGGCCATTATGTTTATTACCACCTTGGCCCAGTATGCTTTGCATGGGTATGAAGTGGGCGCGACAGACTATGTTTTAAAGCCGGTGGAATATGAAAAGTTTGCCTTTCGCTTTGAGCGGGTACTTCGTCACGTAAAAAAGAAAGACCACGATTATTTGATTTTACCTGCACAGGACGGACAGGACCGAGTACCTTTAAACGATGTTTTATATATAGAGGTGGTACATCATTATTTGTATGTTCATTTGAAGGACAAAGAGTATCGTATTCGGGAAACCATTGGAAATATGGAAGAGCAATTGGAGGGAAAGCCCTTTGTCCGCTGTGATCGGTCTGTGATTGTAAATCTTTCCAAGGTGACAAAAATTGGAAAAGACACGGTGGAAATCGGTTCCGTGATTTTGCCTGTGAGCCGTTCCAGAAAGAAACCATTTTTAGAAGCAGTGATGGAGTATAAAAAATAAGTCATGTTTTTATTTAGTCAACTTGTAATGGGATATGTCTTTTCCCGACAAATGAAAAGACGAAAAAATTTTTATCAATTGCAAATGTTCTTTGGACTTATTTTTTTCGTTGGTGTCATCGTTCTTCAGTATGTGGGAGGAATGGACGGCAAAGAAATCATTCATGGTTACCAGCCATTTATGGAACTGATATCCACGGTACTTGTATGTTTTGGAATTATGCTTCTCATTGCCTTTTGGATTTTGAAAAGCTATGAGGTGACCTGGGCTGAGGCGCTGTATGCTTCCGGCTTGGCTTATTTGGCTCAGCACTCAGTATACTGTTTGCAAAATCTCTTATGGCAGAAATTACCCTTGCCCCAAAGTGGATGGCTGCATGAGGTTTGCGCTACGTTGGTGTTGTTTTTGGTGGCTATCCTTCTTTATTTCGCCGTTGCGAAGCACATGGTGTATGAGCATCATTACATTGCCAGCATTCGGGAAACCATACCCCTTTTGGCCATGATTATTACCATTGTGGTGGTATTTTCTGCCTTGGCTACGGAGTATCAGTTTGTGCTTCTTCACAGTTTATATGCCTTTATTTTCTGTGTTTTTATTTTGCTCTTCCAATTGGAACGTCAAAAAACTTTGGCAAAGGAAGAGGAGGCTACCATTCGGGAGCAGCTGCTTGTTACTCAGCAGGCCCAGTACAAAATTTACAAAGAAAACGTGGATTTGATCAATATTAAATCCCATGATTTGAAACATCAAATTGCAGCTCTTCGTACCATGTACGATGATTCTTTGGGCAATGAAGTAATCAATTCCATTGCCGGTACAGTACGGATTTATGATTCCTTTGTTCGCACGGGAAACGAAGGCTTGGATACCATTTTGACGGCGAAGAACCAACAGTGTATGGACAAAAATATTTTGTTTACCTGTATCGCTGACGGAAAGGTTCTTAAAAATATGGATCCCATAGATTTGTTTACCTTATTTGGAAACATGATGGACAACGCCATTGAAGCGGTGGAGCATTTGCCAAAGGAAGAAAGAAGTATTTCTTTATCCGTGAAGGAAGAGCTGGGCATGGTTTTGATTACGGAGGAAAATCCCTGCAAAAGGACGAAGCAGGAAAACGGCAGATTCCAAACCACCAAAGAGGACAAAGCCAATCATGGCTATGGCATTCGAAGTATGGAAATGGTGGCAAAAAAATACGATGGCACGCTGAGCGCTGATGTGAAGGATGACGTATTTACATTGATGGCTGTTTTATATTTATAAATAATTACCGTTTAGGACACATTTTTTACAGACCGGGTCAGATGACTCCGGTCTCTTTTTTTCCCTGTTATAGTGTGAGTATCTTAAGTTGGGACCGAAATGGAAACAATTGGGAAATACTAGGAGGACATATTATGAAAAAAGAGGGAAAAAAGAAAATCAGAATCGGCAATATTATTGGCCGGATTTTCACATCACTTGGAGCAATTTTAATGATTGTTATTTTAGTTGCTGCCAACACCTTACTTCCTACTTACGGAAGAATGGTGACGGAACTTACCGGCTATCGTCAGGCTTGGAAAACCGACAAGGCTGTCAAGGCTTTGGATTTGGACTACAACAAGCCGGTGTATGAAACCGAAGAGGAACAACATGAAGCGGAAATCGCTTTTAACGAACAGGAAGAACAGGAAGGTGCTGTACTTTTAAAGCACACCGATGGCTATATGCCTTATGAAGAGGGAACCACCTTTAGTTTGTTCTCACACTCATCTGTAGATTATATTTCCGGATCTTTGATGGGAAGCTTTGGTGGAAACGGCGGAAATTTAAAAACTGCTTTGGAAAGCCGTGGATTTAAGGTAAACGAAGACCTTTGGAATTTCTATTCTGAGGGAGCCGGTAGCGAACACCACAGAGGAAGTGGTTCTATCAGCTACGGTGCAGATGAAGACTTTACCATAGATGAAGCTCCTTTGTCAGAGATTCAGGCAGAAGAAGGCTTGGAAGATTCCTTTAAAGGAACAACCGCAGTATTTGTTCTTTCCCGTGTGGTTGGTGAAGGACGAGATATGCCTAGAAGTATGTACAATCACACCGACATTCCGGAGGATCAGGTAAAGAGTTATTTGGAACCGGATTCTGTGGAATTGGAAATCATCAATTACCTAAATGAAAACTTTGATGATGTACTTATTTTGGTAAATACCTGTGGTTCTATGGAACTTGGTTGGGTGGAAGATTATGCCAATATCCACACCGTGCTTTATACCGGACTTCCCGGAACCTACGGACTAAACGGTGTAGCAGATATTATTGCCGGAAATGTAAATCCTTCCGGACACCTGGTAGATACCTATGCCTTTGATGCATTTTCTTCTCCTGCTACACAAAACTACGGTAGCTATTATTATGCACAGGATGGAGAGTTAACAAACTATACCTATTTGTCTTATGCAGAAGGTATTTATGTTGGTTATAAATACTATGAGACCAGATATGAAGATGCAGTGTTAAATCAGGGAAATGCCGGGGAGTATGATTATGCTTCTACCGTTCAATATCCTTTTGGATACGGACTTTCCCTTACAACTTTTGAATGGTCAGATTATCAGGTAACAGAAGATGAGGACAGCTTTACTGCAAAAATTACCGTAACCAATACCGGTGATATTGCCGGAAAAGATGTGGTTCAGCTTTATCTTCAGAGTCCTTATACCGACTATGACAAAGCAAACAACGTGGAAAAATCTGCGGTTCAGTTGGTGGAATATGATAAGACCGATTTACTTGAGCCGGGAGAATCCCAGACTTTGGAAATCACCTTTGACAAGAGCGAGATGAAGGCTTATGACTACACAACTGCAAAAACTTATGTAGTAGATGCGGGGGATTATTATATTACCGCAGGCCATGATGCCCATGATGCCATCAACAACATCCTCTCTGCAAAGGGTAAAACTGTGGCAGACGGAATGACAGCAGAAGGAAACGCAGCCCTTACCTATTTGCACACAGAAACAGAATTTGATAACACCACCTACGCTACAGATGAAAAGAGTGGAGAAACAATTTCCAATGTCTTTGATGATGCAAGAGGAGATTTCACCTGCTTAACAAGAAATGACTGGGTAGGAACTTATCCAGACCATGACGGTGTGGTAAGTACCACCATTAGTACCTGGGGGAATGAAATCAACGGTACAGATGCAGATGGAAATCCGGCTTCTTATGAATACATGAAGGAAGCATCGGACGAAATTATTGAAGCTTTAAAGGGAACGGATTCCGGAAATCCTTCTACGGAAGAAGATTTTGATGACGAGATTATTTACAACGAAGACAATGGCTTTACCTTGGCAGACCTTCGTGGTCTTTCCTACGACGATGAAAAGTGGGAAAAACTTTTGAACCAGTTAAGTGCCGAAGATTTACAAAAACTGGCAACTTCTTCCGGATACGGAACACTAGCTTATGACAGTGTTGGAAAGCCCTACTGTATGGACGCAGATGCGGCAAATGGTTTGGTATTTGGTGCCGTTGGAGGAACCGCAGGAAGTGTCACCTTTAGTGGTGTAAACATTTTGACGCAGACCTGGAACAAAGATATGGCTGAGACCTATGGTGATTTGATTTCATCTGCAGCCCTTTTGGGAAGCGGTACCATCGGTTGGTACAGCCCTGCTATGAATATTCATAGAACACCTTTCTCAGGAAGAAACAATGAGTATCCTTCCGAGGATGGAACCCAAGCAGGAATAGTGACTTCAAACATTGTGTACCATGCAGCATCTCACGGAATGTACACCTTTATTAAGCACTTTGCCTTAAACGATCAGGAAAACCATCGAGGAGATGCCGGAGATGGTGGCGGAGTAGCAGGCGTATCTACATGGAGTAATGAACAGGCAATTCGTGAAATCTACTTAAAACCCTTTGAAACCTGTATCAAACTTCCCGATGTTCTGGTAAGTTATGCAGCTGTAGATGATGAAGGAAACTATACTTTGGAAGAGGGAAGTGTTCCTGCATGTAATGCACTGATGACCAGCTTTAACAGACTTGGTACTACATGGACCGGTGGAAACTACGCCCTTCTTACCAACCTTTTGCGTAAGGAGTGGGGCTTCAACGGATTTGTAATTACTGATGCAGCCGGAGCAATTTATATGAACGGAAATCAGATGTTGGAAGCCGGAGGAGATGCGGAACTTCGCTACAAGAAGGACGAAAACTTTACCTTTGACGAAAACAATGTAGCAGATTACCACTATGCTCGTCAGGCAGCTCACCATATTTTGTATACGGTAGCAAATTCCAGTGCCATGAACGGATCTGCACCGGGAAGTGAGCTTACAGGAATGCCGAATGATAAGAAGTTTAGAATCATTCTTTCCATTGTTGCAATTTTAGGTTTTGCTTTACTTACATTTGTGAATGTTCGACTTTGGAGACCGAAAAAGACAATTGTAGTGGAAAATAAATAATATCAACGGCCACCTTTTTAGGTGAAATAAAATAAAAGAAGGTATCTGAATATTTCAGATACCTTCCTTTTTTTACTATGGGATAAATTATCGTCAACTTTTGCATCCCGCTTTATTTTATTATCTCCAGATGACTCCGTATTTACCAATGAACTCTACGTATTCATTCCATGCTTCTTTTAAAAAATTCTTCATAATCAAATCCTCCGTTTTTCTTTTTTCTTCTGTTTCTTTACAATTGCATTATAGTATGGGGAGGATAGGATTGCTTGTCATTTCAAAATTAAAAGTAGTCAAATCTTGCAAAGGTTACAATTGAAAACTTGCAATGTATTCCATGTCATTTTCGATACGGATACCCGGATCAGCTAAGACAAGAGTAGGATGCTTGTCTTGAGTTTCCAACATATGAGCGAAATTATACATGGCAATTCCCATATCTACCTTCTGCACATCGTAAACGCCGTTGTCGTATCCTTTGTTCTTTTTCTCATAGAAGTGGAAGGTGTTTTCACAAACAACAACTCGCCAAGGCTGCTTGTTTACAGCGGAAGGTGCCCAACGAAGTGCTTCTAAGGCATCATAGATGCATTCTGCCTGCGCCTCCAGTGGAGTTAGGGGAGTGGAAAAATCATTTTTAAAGAACAATTTTTCAAAGTCCATACGTTTATCAGCGCCGGTGCCTTTTCGCATCATAGTTTCTTTTAAGGTCATTTTTTCTGCACAATAGCCCAAAGGACTCATGCAAGGCATGATTTCGCCATCCTGTAATTGGGCAGCCTGCTCGAATTTATCTCTTGGCATGGTACCTCCAATGAGGACGGTGCCCAAGCCCAAACTGTGAGCATACATCAGAAAGTTTTGAAAACTGTATCCATAAGCCACATCTGCATTTTTCCCTACATTTACTTTTGCGGTAACGAAACAGGGGGCATCTGTAATGACCGGACTGGACAAATTCTGTTCAGCTGCAGAATGAAATCCATATGTAACGGGAATCTGAAAGGGATTTTCATCTGCTTCGGCGTATTTTTTCAGTTTTTCCATAATGTTGTCGGAAATGGACTTTCCATCAAAGGTACGTACTGAACGTCTTGTTTTCACAAGGTCTAAAAAGTTTTCCATAGTGTTCCTCCTTGTAAGTGTTTTTGATATATTATATTGCATGAAACTGAATTGCGCAATATTTAATCCTGCACTATAAACTTTTTGTAAATGCTTTTTTCCAATTCAGTCCTATGGTAAAATTGAAACAGATTGGGGTATAAATAATGAGGAGAAGAGTTTCTTTTTGTGGAGGTATTGTATGAAAGAACAGTTTTTTCCTGAAGTAAAAAAGAATTTTGGATTTGGTTGTATGCGTCTTCCAATGGGAGTAGGCGTGAACAAAAAAGAGTTTTCAAAAATGATTGATTACTTTATGGACCATGGATTTAATTACTTTGACACCGCCCATGGATATTTGGCAGGCCTTAGTGAAAAGGCCATTCGAAGCTGCTTGGCGGAGCGTTATGATCGAAAGGATTTTATCCTCACGGATAAGCTTACCGCGCCTTATTTTAAGAAGCAGGAGGACATTCGCCCCTTCTTTGAAAAGCAGTTAAAAGCCTGTGGTGTGGAGTATTTTGATTTTTATTTGATGCATGCCCAGGATGCTCAGGTTTATGAAAAGTTTAAAGCTTGCAAAGCTTACGAGACAGCCCTTCAGTTGAAAGAGGAAGGTCTTATCAAACATTTTGGAATTTCCTTCCATGATACTCCGGAGGTTTTGGATCGCATTTTAACAGATTATCCTCAGGTGGAAGTGGTTCAGATTCAGTTTAATTATTTGGATTATTACAACCCTTCCGTAGAGAGTAAGCGGGTTTACGAAGTGTGTGAAAAGCACAATAAGCCAGTGATTGTTATGGAGCCGGTAAAGGGCGGCAGTCTTGTGGATCTTTCCGATGACGCAAAGGCGATTTTGGACGAAGAAAATAAGAAGAGCCAAAAAGATTATAGCTACGCAAGTTACGCTATTCGTTTTGCAGCAAGCTTTCCTCAAATTTTTATGGTGCTGTCCGGTATGAGCAACTTTGAACAGATGGAAGACAATGTCAGCTTCATGGAAAACTTTGAACCCCTAAACGATTCAGAAATGGATGCTGTAGATCGTGTGCGCAAGACCTTTGAAGAGTTGCAGTTGATACCTTGTACCTCTTGTCATTACTGCGTTTTGGATAATGAGTGTCCGAAGAATATTAAGATTCCTGAGTTGTTTGCTTGCTACAACGATAGAAAACGGTTTAAAGACTGGAATCAGAATATGTACTATGATTTGAATACCAGGGATGCCGGAAAGGCTTCGGATTGTATTCAATGTGGAAAATGCGAGCAGGTTTGCCCTCAGCATTTACCAATCAGAGACTTATTAAAGGATGTTTCTAAAACATTCCATGGTTAAAAAAGAAGCAGATGGGCAGCTCGAGCGTCCATCTGCTATTTGTTTATTATTTATCTTTGTCAAATCTTAAATCAAAGGGAAGAAATTTTGAAGTCAGAAAGACAATATGCCATAATAAAACAGATGAGATTTGAAAGGAGAATGAAATGTCCGGAATAAAGACAATGGATTTTGATCATATTAAGGAAGAAGATTTAAAAGATGGAAGTCTTTTAAATAGTTTGATCCACGAGTTTCTTAAGGATCACTCAAAAGAGACAGCCCTTTATATTTTTGCGGTACTTCGCGTTAGTACCTTAATTGCACCGGTGGTGGTAGATGAAGGCGAAGAAGTAAATGATATTTTGCAAAGTGGAGAAGAATTTTATTTACCACTATTTTCTTCAAAAGCAGTGATGGCTGGAACCTACGGGGAAGACGCCAAGCAGATGGAACTGAGTATTTATGACGCCATGGAAATGGTGAATCACGGTAATGGAAGTTTGGAAGGAATTGTAATCAACGCTTTTTCCGAACCTTTCATGCTTCCTAGAGATATGTTCGATATGCTTGAACAAAAGTAAAACACCAACCGGGTCTGGTTGGTGTTTAAGGGGAGAGTAATATGAAAAAAAATATTATCAAGTGAAACTTTGTTGTTTGAGGAGTGTTTCATTTGATGATTTTATGATAATGCCAAAACCTTAAATGAAGTTTAAGGAAAGTGTGAAAGAAATGTGAAGAAACTGTGATGGATTCTTAGGAGTAGTCAACTGTGAGTTGAATGATTTTTTCGTGCTTATAAGTTGGTTTTCGCCGTTTCTGGAAAAACCGGGCAGAAATTTCAAAGAAACTAAAAAACAGCCCGGAAAGTAAAAAAGTAAGTTGAAGAAGTCGACTTGGATTTGAAGTGTTTCGAAAAAAACCGGGCAGAAATCTCAAAGAAACTAAAAAACAGCCCGGAAAAATGAAAAAGTAAGTTGGGAGAAGTCAACTGTGCCGGAAGATTTTTTCTAGAATTAGGAATTATGGTAGAATATCCGTGGTCGTACCAACTATAAGTAAAAAAGGAGTCATCGTATGGCAATTACAGAAGCAGATATTAAAAGAATAAATGAGTTGTATCACAAGTCTCAAAATGAGGGACTGACGGACAAGGAGAAGGAAGAACAGCAGCAGTTGCGAAGCGCTTACATTCAGGCAATGCGAGGAAATATTCGCAGTCAGTTGGACAGCATCGTAGTGCAGCACCCGGATGGAACCAGAGAGAAATTGAAAAAGAAGAAAAAGTAGAGAGTAAAACTTCAAAGTGAGTGAGATAAAAGTTATGATTCTTGCAGTCGTAATTGGTTTTATTGTGGTTGTGTTTCTCACCTCTTTTTTTCAACGGGTTTTCCATATTCATGAAGAAACCCAACAGAAAAAGGCGGGGAGATATGGGGAAAAGATTGCAACCGCTGTGATTCGTGAGATTTTGACGACAGATGATAAGTTACTTACGAATGTACCGATTCGTGCAGCAGGAAAGCAGACAGAACTGGACAATGTAATTATTAATTCGAATGGGGTATTTATTATTGAGGTGAAAAACCTTCGGGGGGTACTAAGTGGCAACGAGACGGATCCTGACTGGTTGCAAACCAAAAGTTCCTCCGGAGGAGAGTTTTACCAAAAAACAGTGAAAAATCCCATCAAACAGGTAAAGCGACAGATTTTTATTTTGGCCTCTTTGCTAAAAGCCTATCATTTGCATGTATGGGTGGAGGGCTATGTGTTTTTCGTGGAGCAAAACAGCCCCATAAAAAGTGAGTATGTGTTAAAAACACAAAGAGATGTTGAGCGAAAGATTCACTCAAAAGGGAAGACGAAACTTTCTAAAAGTGAGCAGAATCACATTGTAGAAACATTAATAAAAGGAAAGTAAGCTATAATTCATAAAGAATTTGAAATTTAAATCACACAGGAGAATATAATGCAGCATATTTTAGAAAATGATTATTTGAAGGTAACAGTAGCAGAGCATGGAGCTGAGGTTCGCTCCATCATTCGAAAGAAGGATAACAAGGAATTGATGTGGCAGGCGGATCCGGCCTTTTGGGGACGTACATCACCGGTGCTGTTTCCTTTGGTAGGGAACTATTTTGAGAAAAAGTCCGTCTTTGCCGGAAAAACCTATGAAATGGGACAGCATGGATTTGCAAGAGATATGGATTTTTCTTTGGTGGAAAAGGCTGGTGAAAAGATGCTTTTTGAGTTAAAGGATGACGCATCCACCCACGAGAAATATCCTTTTTCCTTTGTGTTAAAGGTGGGCTACGAACTTTTGGAATCCACACTAAAGGTAAGTTGGAAGGTGGAAAATACCAATCATGAAACTATGTATTTTTCCATTGGTGCCCATCCTGCCTTTCAGTGTGATTTGGATAGCTACACATTGCGTTTCGAAAAAGATGGCAAGGCCGTAGATAAAATTGCGGCAAATATTATTGCCTCAGACGGAAGCGGATGCTTATCTGATGAAGTGGATCACTTTGCTTTAAATAAAGGAGTTTTAGCAATGTCAGATGAACTTTTTGCAAAGGATGCGCTTATCGTGGAAGACCGACAGGCAGATGTGGTTACCTTGGTAGATGACAATGGAGCTGATGTAGTAAGTGTGACTTGCCCCACAGAACTTTTTGGTATTTGGTCACCGGTAGGAAAGCATGCGCCTTTTATGTGCATTGAACCTTGGTACGGACGTTGTGATCGGGTTGGATTCTCTCAAAAATTGGAAGAGCGAGAGTACGGAAATATATTAGAAGCAGGTGAAGCATTCACTGGTGGATACGAAATGCGATTTGCGTAAAATAAAAACACCAACCGGGCCTGGTTGGTGTCCAAGGGGAGAGTAATATGATAAAAATTTTATAATTCAAATAAAGTATGTTGTGTAAAGAGGAGTACTTCATTTGATGATTATACTATAACAAGGGTTTGTGAACAAAAAATATCAAATTTGTGAAGAATGTGTGAAAAACAGGGGGAGCTATGCCAAACGTAAACGGAACCTGGATTATGTATGGAGTGGAGTGGGATGACCCGGAATGCCTCCATACGGTGGACGATGCAATTGCATATATAAATGAAGTTGGATTTTTGCCATTATTCAAAAATGAAATCCCGGGATTCTCTTTGGAAGAGCGGACGGTGCCACAGTATTGGTGGTCTGGTGACGCTAAAGTGGACCCTTGGGAGTGGCGGGAAATCATAGCTGCAAGCGGAAAGGTTGCCTACGGAAAATTTTTTGATAAAAAGGCCGGATTTATTTCCTTGAAGTGGTTGCCCTTTTTTGTAAATTACAGGCGGGATGGCTATGATTTCGATTCCCGTTGGGAAGACGGAAAGGCCTCCCGTCGTCAAAAGCTGATTATGGATCTTTTTGAACACTACGAGGAATTGTATTCCAGCGAACTGAAAAAAGATGCCGGTTTTGGAAAAGGAGGAGAAAAGGGCTTTGACGGAATCATCACCGATTTGCAAATGAAAACCTATCTTGTGGTAAAGGCTTTTCGTCAGAGAAAGAACAAAAAAGGCGAGTCCTATGGATGGCCGATTGCGGTTTATGCTACGCCGGAGAAGCTCTTTGGATATGAGCATGTGAGAAGCCAATATGATGAGGATCCCCAGGATTCCAAAGAGACCATTGCCAATCATATCCGAGAGATTTATCCTATTGCAACAGAAAAGCAAATCAAGAAAATATTGAAATAAAAGCATAGTAGGGTTTCTTTACCCAATATGGAGAATTAGAAAGGTAAGTAGAGATGTCTTATTTAATCAAGGATACAACAAAAGAAGAAAGAGAAAAAATCGTTGCGGAATCCTTAGGAAATATTGATGCAACCTGTGATGGATGTATGTCCGGTTTGGCAGAAATGTATCAGGATTACATTGATGGAAAAAAAGAACTTCGGGAAATCAATATGGAGTTTAACGCCAGATATGTGAAGGATGATGACATGGAAGTCCGTGGTTCCGGATGTATGATGGGATACTAAGTTTCGAGATTACAATCCTACCATGTAATTTAAAACTTTACATAGATTTTACATAAGAATGTCTGTAGATTTTACATTCTTTCGATATGCTTGCAGTGTAAGTATTAGAAAGAAAGGAAAAACTATGGACATTTTTGATTTGTTAAATATGATTGGGGGATTGGCCCTCTTTTTATATGGAATGCATGTGCTAGGAGAAGGCCTGGCGAAAATTGCCGGAGGACGATTGGAAGGAATTTTGGAAAAATTAACCAAGAATCCTTTTATGGCTGTCCTTCTTGGAGCGGGTGTGACAGCGGTAATTCAGTCTTCTTCTGCGACTACGGTTATGGTAGTGGGGTTTGTAAATTCCGGAATTATGAAACTGAATCAGGCAGTTGGCATTATTATGGGGGCTAACATCGGAACCACAGTGACTTCCTGGATTTTGTCCCTAACGGGAATTCAAGGAGACAATCTTTTGGTTCAGTTATTGAAGCCAACCTCTTTTTCTCCGGTTTTAGCTATGATTGGAATTATCCTTTTAATGGATAAAAAAGAAGGCTCAAAGAAGAAAAATATAGGAGAGATTCTTTTAGGTTTTTCCGTATTGATGTTTGGAATGGATGCCATGAGCACAGCGGTTTCCGGCCTGGCGGACAATCCTTCTTTTACAGGTCTTATGACAAAATTCCAAAATCCTTTACTTGGTATGGCCATGGGAGCGATTTTAACTGCCATTATCCAAAGTTCCTCTGCTTCGGTAGGTATTTTACAGGCGCTATGTGCCACAGGGGCGATTCATTACGCAGTGGCATTGCCGATTATTATGGGGCAAAACATTGGAACCTGTGTGACCTCTATTATTTCCTCTATCGGAGCCAACAAAAATGCTAGGCGGGCAGCTATGGTTCATTTGTATTTTAACTTAATTGGCACCGTGATTTTTATGACGGTATTTTACAGTATCAATGCCTTTTTACAGTTTTCCTTTTTGGAGGAATCCGCAAATGCAGCCGGTATTGCGGTGATTCACAGTTTGTTTAATATAGGTGCTACCTTGGTGCTGTTTCCTTTTTCTAAAGGATTGGTTAAACTTGCAGAACTTACCGTTCGTGATAAAAAAGACGAAGGGACAGAAATGCAGAAAAGCACAAATATTATGTTGGATGAGCGCTTTTTGGAAAAACCTTCCTTTGCTATGGAAGTCAGCAGAAATCAGGTGAAGGAAATGGCAAAAGCAGCGGAAGAATCCATTCGCCTGGCACTGGAAGTATTGATTTCCTATGACAAAAAGAAAGCAAAAGAAGTGACTCGATTGGAAAAGCTGGTGGATCAATACGAGGATGCACTGGGGACGTATTTGGTGCAGCTTTCCGGAAAGAATCTATCCCAAAAGGACAGCCAGAGTTTTTCTATTATCCTTCACAGTATTTCGGATTTTGAACGGATTTCCGACCATTCTTTGGATATAGTGAAAGCGGCGGAAAAGATGAAGAAAAAAGATCTGTCCTTTACCAAGGGAGAAAAACGGGAGTTGCAAACGCTTTGCCGGGCGGTTTCCGATATTTGCGATATGACGGTGGAAAGTTTTTGTGGAAATGACACTGCAGTTGCGAAAAACGTGGAGCCTTTGGAAGAGGTAATTGATACGCTGATTAAAAAAGTAAAGAAGAATCATTTGAAACGTTTGCAAAAAGGAAAGTGCGGTATCGAAATCGGCTTTGTTTTGGAAGATGTTTTGATTGCTCTGGAAAGAGTTTCGGACCACTGTTCCAACGTGGCTTTGGAACTGATTACCATTGGGGATAACGAGTATAATACCCATGAGTTTTTCAAAAACTTCTCCGATAATGAGCAGCGCCAGTTTGAAAAAGCGTATAAAAAGCTTTTAAAGCAGTACCCTCTGGGCAAGGGAGATGTTATTATGGATTCATAACGGAGGGATGTTATGGCATTGATTTATATCATAGAAGACGACGAAAGTATTAGAGAAATCGAAGAGTATGCATTGAAAAATGCGGGACATGAGGTGATGGGATTCCCCTGTGCAAAGGACTTTTTTCAGCAGACGGCAGAAAAGGTGCCCCAGCTTTGTCTGGTGGATATTATGCTTCCCGACGAAGACGGAAATGAAATCGTCAAAAAGCTTCGTTCCATGCCAAAGACCAAGGAGGTTCCCATTATTATGGTAACAGCCAAAACAACGGATTTGGATTTGGCAAAAAGTATGGAAAACGGTGCAGACGATTACATCAAAAAGCCTTTTTCCGTAATGGAACTGTTGGCCAGAGTGAAGGCCCTGCTTCGGCGGACAGAAACGAAAGAGGTGAAAGAACTTTCTTTAGATGGTTTGAAAATCATAAAAGACAAGCATGAAGTGGTGGTAGAGGGGAAAGACATTGAACTGACTTTTAAAGAGTATGAGCTTTTGTCGCTGCTTCTTTTAAATAAGGGAATTGTTTTAAAGCGGGATATGATTATGGACCGTATTTGGGGAGGAGACTATGAAGGAGAATCCCGAACCCTAGATATGCATGTAAACACATTGCGGAAAAAACTGGGGGACTACGGGAATCGCATTCGTACCGTAAGAAATGTAGGCTACGTTATGGAGTAACAAGATGAAGAAACAAATAAATCTGCGCTTGGCGGGAATTGCCATTGTTGCTATTATTGCCACCGTCGTCAGCGTAACCTTAATTTATTACAACCTGTTTCAGAAACAGGTGAGTTCCGATTTGGCAGTGAGTGCCAAACTTTTAAAAGATACGCATTTATTTGAATCACCGGATATCGATTCCAATGAAATCGACTTGTCCACAGATATCAGTGAACTTCGCGTGACCTGGATCGATGCGGACGGTACGGTGCTTTATGATAATGATGTTACCAAAGATGATCTTACCAATCATTTGAACCGACCGGAGATTTCCCAGGCCTTTGCAACGGGGGTGGGAGAGTCGGTGCGACACTCTGATACCTTGAATAAAGACACCATTTATTATGCGGTGTTACTGGATAACAACACGGTGCTTCGTGTGGCTATGGAGATTCAAAGTATGTGGTCAGTGTTTTTATCAGCGACACCCATGATTTTTATGATCATTCTTATCATTTTGGCCATTTGTATTGCCTTATCCCATCTTTTGACCAAACAGCTTTTGCGCCCCATTGAAATGATGGCGGGAAATCTTACCAATGCGGATTATAAAACCCCCTATAAGGAGTTGGAGCCTTTTTCTGCAAAGATTCGCTCCCAACATGCAGATG
>JAEEGH010014988.1_pt1 | contig 16907 bp, 10 predicted proteins | sample 9134181 | NCBI WGS metagenome assembly JAEEGH01 (sample SAMN16246544, study PRJNA631951) | gut metagenome | biome: gut microbiome; feature: rumen; material: DP-attached | host: Bos | place: Iran: Karaj | collected 2018-10
TTGAAAAGCTGAGGTGACTGCGGCAGAGCATAGAACTCGCCCGGATGTACTCTCGAAGGAACCAGATAGTCTCTTGCACCTTCCGGAGTAGGCTTGCCCAGCATCGGAGTTTCAATGTCAAGGAATCCGTTTTCATCAAGATATCTGCGAACCAGACCGGTGATTTTTGCTCTTGTGACCAGCTTCTGAACCATCTCCGGACGGCGCAGATCCAGATAGCGGAACTTAAGTCTCAGATCTTCAGAATTATTTGCCTGATTGAGATCCAGAGGCAGAGGAGCGGAACGGTTGACAATGGTGAGCTCACTTGCGTACACCTCAATTTCGCCTGTCGGACGATCCTTTTTAACCTGATCCTCCGGTCTTGCCCTTACTTCGCCCTTTACTATAATGCAGTACTCATTTCTAAGTTCTGTAGCGCTCTGATGAGCCTCCTTCTGATCAGGATCAAATACAACCTGTACCAGTCCCTCACGATCTCTCATATCTATAAAAATAAGACCGCCCAGGTCGCGACGCTTGTTGACCCAGCCACACAATGTAACAGTTTCACCAAGATTTGCTTTGGTGACCTGCCCGCAATATATACTACGCATTAAGAAAATCCTGTTTAACAAAACAACCTGCATCTGCTTCAGCTTCAGCATAATAAATTGACAGCTTCCGCCGGACTGAAATCAGTCACCTGCCGAATACTCAGAAACAGAACATATCCGACACAATACAGGGCTGTACCGATAATTTTTTTTCTAAAAAACACAGAAAACAGAAAGCTGATACCAATAAAAGACAATACCCGCATTCTCCACCGTATAGAATTTTTTATGATGCATATTTTATCAATCTATGTGATATGGTGCAAATTTCAAAAAGGTCTACAGAAGCAATTTAGGAGTGTCTTTTTTCACAGTTCAGGGTCCTCAGACAGGACGCACTGATGCAGTTACAAAATCAATTCAATTGCAATGCAAAACGGAATGCGATACTGTTCACTTTCAGAACGGCAACTTACTTTATGGACACCGGATACCGTATTACGCATGAACGAACAAGACATTTCATACCTGCTTTCTGAAATTGAAACTCTGCGCCGGGAAAACACCGTGCTCAGAAATCTCCTGTGGAAACACGGAATAGTATTTTCTGACGATTTGCTGTTCAGTATGATTCAGAATGAGACACAGACTCCGTATCATACCCGCGATCCTTCTGCTTCACCAGCTCCATCATCACCGTTACCGCCGGCAGCACAGGAACCGGTAACTCAGCAACAGCAAAGAAGTCAGGATGATCACCGTGTCGACTGCAATGTGCTCCAGAATGCAGCAGGAGCCGGCAGTTCATACGGCACAGTTGCCGCACCGGATCAGAAAACTGCGGTTATGGATGGAAACAGCCCGGTCGTGCCGACTCATCTCTACCATCATTTTATGAACTGCCTGAATCAGAATACAGCCGGCTGTCTGAATCTTTTCAGAAGTTACTTCAAGGGGCGATCAGACGTGTTCGCCAAAAGAAGCAGACCGGGCAGAAACGGCAGAGCCGGATATTACCCCCAGTGTGAAAATCTGTGGAAGGATTTCTGCCACAGGAAAACAGGCTCTGAAGTAAAGTGCTCAGACTGCCAGTACCGAAAAAGAGCCGAGCTGAAGGATTTTCATATTCTTGCCCATCTTCGCGGCTTCAGAGAAGACTGCACGGATGTAGTCGGCATTTACCCGCTAAAGGCCGATGATACATGTGAACTGCTTGTCTTTGATTTTGACAATCACACGGATGAAGAAGAAATCCCAGCCAGAGAACTGCAGAAACGGGAAAAAGAGCTTAAGGAGGAGATATCTACCTTCAGAAACATCTGCAGACAGTCCGATATTCCGGTACTTGTGGAACGATCACGATCCGGAAAGGGTTATCACTTCTGGATCTTTTTTGAGCAGCCTGTACCGGCAAAGGAGGCAAGGAGATTCGGCAACACCCTGCTGATAAAGGGGGCTCAGGAATTCAATCTGAAAAGCTTCGACTACTACGATCGCATGATCCCGAATCAGGACACTCTTCCCGTCGAAAATAAATCAACCGGAGAAAGAGGCATCGGCAACCTGGTGGCACTTCCTCTGCAGGGTCAGGCTCTTAAAAACGGAAACAGCGCATTCCTGGACGACAGATGGATCCCCTATGACAACCAGTGGGAAATTCTCAGATCCGTAAGGAAAATAACGCCTGAAGAGTTGAGAAATTTTACCGAAAGATGGTATCAGCCCGAGAATTTCGGATTCTATCACGGTACGGAAAACGCCGGCGAACAGCGGGAAGGATCCGGCAGGGACATCAGCTTCAAATCAAACAGCAGACCGTCAGGAACAAAGCCGTGGGATCAGAAAACCGTGTTTTCACGCTCCGACATCTCTGCTCCGCTCACTGTCAGACTTGAAGACAAAATTTACATTCCGACTGAAAACATGGCTCCGAGAATGCAGAATGCATTAAGACGCACCGCCGCATACAGCAACCCGGAATTTTACCGCAAATTCAACCAGGGCTTCTCCACAAGAAATATTCCCAGAATTGTTTTCTGCGGCTATGACGAGGACGGTTACCTGTGTCTGCCGAGAGGCATCACCGGTTTCATCGAGGAAAAACTCCGGCAGGCTGAAATTCAGTACAGCATTGATGACAGACGGGTCTCAGGACTTGCACTGAAAGCCGAGTTTACCGGCGAGCTCAGAAGTTTTCAGAAGGAAGCGGCAGAAAAAATGCTGTCATATGACAACGGGATCCTTGAAGCAGCCACAGCTTTTGGAAAAACTGTCGTAGGAGCATATCTGATAGCGAAAAGAAAGGTAAGCACGCTGATCCTGACCCATACGGAAAAAATACTGTCTCAGTGGATTGAAGATCTGAACAGATTTTTAAAAATTGCCCCTGTCACCCGTTCATCGGACCCGGCTAATACCGGTAAAAGCGGCGATACGGGAAAGAGCTGTCAGACTTCGGGAAAAAACTGCATCGGCAGGTTCAGCTCCAAATGCAGAAATCTGACAGGTATTGTGGACGTTGTCACCATTCAGTCTGTCTGTCGCAGTTCAGATCCCTCCATGGATCTGGATGCCTACGGAATGGTAATCATCGATGAATGCCACCACTGCGCATCTTCAACCATGTTCGACACCGTCTCGAAAATCAGGGCCAAATATATGTACGGTCTGACTGCGACCCCGAAACGCAGCGACGGTCAGGAAGGACGGCTCTTCATGCTGCTCGGTCCGGTACGATACCGGTACAGTGCCATCCAGCAGGTAAAACAGCATCAGATCCCTCACTTTATTTACCCGAGATTCTCGTCCCTGAGCATCCAGAAGAACGTAAGAATAAACGAACTCTATGATCTGCTGGCTGAAAGCAGGATCCGAAACATGATGATCATCGATGACGTGAAGGAATGCATCCAAAACGGCCGTACCCCGATTCTGCTGACATCAAGAAGACAGCATGCAGTTTACCTCTACACTATTCTGACGGAGATGCTCACAAATGCATTCCTGCTGGTTGGCGGAGGAAGTCGCAGACATAACAGTGCTCTTGAAGAGCAGATAAAAAAGGTTCCTGACAATGAACCGCTTGTTATTGTTGCCGTGGATAAATATGCGGGAGAAGGCTTCAACTGTCCGCGTCTTGACACCCTCATGCTGTGTCTTCCGATTTCATGGGAAGGAAACGTAAAACAGTATGCAGGACGTCTGCACAGGGAATACTGCGGCAAGCAGAACGTGGTGATCTACGATTATGCCGATATAGAAATCCCGGTTCTGGAAAAAATGTACCACAGGCGTCTAAGCACCTACAAAAGCATAGGCTACTGCATATGCTCGGATATCAGCAGTTCCTCTCTTACAGAGATCAGAAACATTTTTACCGACGAGGACTATGAGAAAAGTTTTAATGAGGATCTGAAAAAAGCGAAAAAAAGCGTCGTCATGCTGTGTCCGATAATCAGCTGCAATGCTTCAAACTCCGCAGCCGTACTGCTCCTTGAACTTGCCGCCCGGAAGATTGAAGTCACCATAGTTACCTCCCGGTCACCGCTTACAGGTCTTTTGAAACAGACAACTCTTCTGAAGAGTTTTGCGGATGCCGGCATTAAAATAGTATCAGGCAGTTCAGTTCACGAAAATATTATGATTATCGATCACTTCACCACCTGGTACGGCAGCATATGCTACCTTTCCGACAGCAACCCGAACGGAACTGCGATAAGACTTAAAGGAGAGAAAAATGCCGATGATCTGCAGAAAGTCATAAGAAGAAAAACAGGCTGCAGGGAAATCGAAAATGACGAGTTTGAACTTTTTCCAAGGTAGAAAACAGAGAAACCTTAAGACAAAACGTCAGAAAAAAACAATGACATGAAAAAGAGAAGAAAAGTGGCGGTTGGACTGAGATTCGAACTCAGGAAGGATTGCTCCTCGCCGGTTTTCAAGACCGGTGCATTCAACCGCTCTGCCATCCATCCGCTTAAGAAACGTGCATATAATATCTGACAACCTGCTTTTTGTAAATACCTTTTTATCAGTTGCAATTATCAAATGAGCAAAAAAGAACCCGATTTTACAAATTGACAGTGACTGCCCGTCTGCATAAGCATCAAACAGGAGCTGCACTGAACAGCTATGCAGCAATTAAAAGACACATGCTAAACGCGGCAGTCAAAATCCTACATTTCATCAGACTTCGTTACACGCAAAAAAAATGTTTGCCAAAAGATTCACGTAGGATCAGAATAGCGTAATGGATATCAGCAGTTCTGTTTCGGTAGAAAGATGTGAACCAAAAGAGACTGCGATTAAACAGTAGAAAATACCCCCGAAATCAAAGGAGAATTATATGCTCGAAAAACTTGAACGGGATAATGAAGGATATCTCAGAGACTTTTCCCAGTGGAACTGGGATATCGCTGAAGAAATAGCAAAAGAGGAAAAGATTGAGCTCAGTGACGAACACAGGGAACTTATTACATTTGTCCAGAATTTTTATCGTGAGTTCAACACAACTCCCGCCATGCGCATGCTGGTCAAGGCAGTAAAAAACAAATACGGAGAGGAAAAAGGAAACAGCATCTATCTGCACCGTCTTTTTCCCGGAGGACCTGCCAAACAGATATCAAAAATAGGCGGACTTCCCAAACCGGTAAAATGCATCTGAACAAAAACATTACAGATCTTTGGTAAGATCTGCCCAAGCCTTGCTTAAATACTGACACATGGAGAATATTGTAAGGATCACAGCCACATAAAAAAGCGCCGTTGAGGCATAAATCATCCATTCAGCCTGGCGCCAGATAAGACCGGCAATGGCAAACATCTGAAAAGTTGTTTTCCATTTGCCAATCCATTTAACTCCGACGGTATCACGCTTGGCCATTTCCGCCATCCATTCTCTCAGTGCAGAGATTATAATCTCCCTGCAGATCACTATGACTGCCGGTATGGTTATTACCGACGGATAACTTATAAATTCGTGATGCTCTCCGAAATGCTGAACAATAAGAACCAAAGCGGTACACACAATGAGTTTGTCGGCAACAGGATCTAAAAATGCTCCAAAACGTGTATTCTCATGAAGGCGCCTTGCCAGATAACCGTCTATCAAATCTGTGATACAAGCTAAAGTGAAAACTGCCCATGCATAGATATTAGAATGTGTCGGATCTGAACTTTCAAGAGCAAAATAAACAATAACAAATACTGGAATAAGTATAATTCTAAAAATCGTCAGAATATTAGGAATATGCATCTAATCACCGCACCGGATCTGTCTGTAAGGACAACCGATACAGCCTCCAATAAAATACTGATACGGACAAAAAACTGCTCACTGAAAGCGGGACACACATCCCGTCAAACTATCACTATGTTACCACATTGCACCGGTTCATTTTTTAAATTATTAAAAAAAATTCTCAGTTTCCGTGCTGATGTGGTATTTTACTGTAAACTTTCTTGAATTAAAGACTGCTCAAACAGGATCGCTTCAGGGAAAATATCAGACAAAACTGGTTTAATTCTTCTGTTCGGCGCTGATATTATGAAGCCACTGATAAATTACGTCTGCAAGTTTATCTCCGATGCCGGGAACCTTTGCTATCTCCTCCCTGCTGGCACTTGTAATTTCTTTAATCCCGCCAAAGCGGTTCAGCAGATGCTGGCGTTTAAGCTTTCCTACTCCGGGGATCTGCTCAAGTCTGCTTACAATTTTATGAGAACTGCGCTGACGCCTGTGGTTGGTGATGGCGAAACGGTGAGACTCATCGCGAATATGCTGGATCAGCAGAAAGGCTACAGAATCCTCGGGCGGTCTGAGAGTCTCTCTTGTATAACCCATATGAAGCGTCTCCAGTCCGTGTTTTCTGCCCTCACCCTTTGAAACCCCCACAATTAGAGGTTTATAGCCCGGAAAAATCTCTGCGCAGCGTCTGATGACATCCTCCGCCTGGGACATTTGACCGTCACCGCCGTCAATAAAAAGGATATCAGGAAGATTATCTCTGCTTTCATTCTTTAGAAAACGTCGCTCAAGAACCTGCTTCATTGCAGCAAAATCATCACCGGCTGTAATATTCTTGATATTAAACAGCCTGTATTTTGATACCTCGGGTCCTTCCCTGCCGAACACAACGCAGGAAGCCACAGTACGTTCTCCAAAGGTATGTGAAATATCGTAGCACTCCATACGTTTGACGCATCCCTTTTCAAGAGAAAAAAGTTTTTCCAGTTCCTCTATTCTCTCACGCTGAAGCTGGGATGATTTCATTCTGGACGTCAGCGCCTGAGTTGCATTCTCCTGACCCATAACAAGAAGTTTCTGCATTCTGCCACGCTGCGGATAGGCCGCTTCAATATTCTTTCCACATGCCTGGGAAAGAATACCGCAGAATGAATCCTCCAACCTGTATTTATCGGAAAGAACTACCTCGCACGGATATCCAAAAGACGGATCCTTAAGATAATACTGCTCAATGAAGCTACGGATTATTTCACCGAGTTCCTCCTCCCCGATACACTTCAGAAAAAAGTTATGAGAGCCTTTAAGCTGACCGGATCTTAGAAAAATAACATTAATGCACGCAGTTCCCGAGAGATAATCGATGGAAATGATGTCGGAATTTCTCTGATTATCAGCATCTATCACCTGCTGCTCCTGAACCTTGCGCAGAGCATAAATGCGATCCCTCAAAACGGCGGCACGCTCAAAATCGCAGTTATCGCTTGCCTCTGTCATCTCGGCTATCTGGCTGTCGATAATATCTGCGTATCTGCCCTTTAAAAACAGTTCAGTCAGACTAACATTCCTGGTGTATTCCTCTTCAGATACAAGACCGCTGACGCATGGACCAAGACACTTTTTTAACTGATACAGCAGACAGGGTCTGCATCTGTTGGAAAAAGTTATATTTGTGCACTGACGCACAGGAAACAGTGTCTGCAGAATTTTAAGACTCTCCTTGACTGCGGATGCATTGGGATATGGTCCGTAATAAGTTCCCTTTATTTTCTGCGCTCCCCTGTGATACACGATGCGAGGATATTTCTCGTCTGTTACAAGAATATAAGGATAGGACTTGTCGTCTCTGAGGAGAATATTATAGTACGGTTTGTGCTCCTTTATCAGATTCTGCTCAAGAATAAGAGCATCTGATTCAGACGGAGTTACGGTATATTCAATCGAAAAAATATTTGAAACAAGCGCCTTAGTCTTGGGAGAAGTGATATTTGAAACAAAGTATGAATGAAGACGGTTTGAAAGATTCTTGGCCTTTCCCACATATATAACAACCCCAGCGTCATTATACATACGATAAACTCCCGGCAGGTCGGGAACGGTCTTCAGAAAGGAAGAATAATCAAAGTTTTTATTTTCAGAAGGCATTCAGATATAAATTGCACTGCAGCGGCAGAGAAGATCCATTCAATCAAATTATAAAAAAAGCAAAAGCATACTAAAAACCGGCTTTACGCCGGAAAAAGAAATTACTCATTTACTATCTTGAACCTTATGGCAAGACGCGTAAGTTCCACATCACCCGAGATATGAAGTTTTTCAAATATTCTGTACCGGTAGCTATTTACAGTTTTCGGACTCAGACAAAGCTTTGCTGCTATTTCCGAAGCTTTCATACCCTTTGTAATAAGCAGAGTTATCTGAAGTTCTCTTTCAGAAAGTTCATTAAACGGATTGTCATTTTCTTTAGGATCAAAAGTGCTCAGCGCCATTTTCTGTGCGATTTCCTGGGAAATGTACTTTCTGCCCTGATGAACAGTATTGATAGCTGAAATCATTTCCTCAGGAGAGGCTGCCTTGCTGAGATAACCAAATGCCCCTGCCTGCATTACCTTTGTGGGGAAAGGCTCCTCCGTCCTCATGGACAGAACAATAACCTTTGCTTCTGGACGAATTCTTAAGTACTTGACGGTCGCATCCATGCCGTCCATCCCCGGCATGACCATATCCATCATTACAACTTCGGCTGTATTCTTTCTGGCCCATTCCAGAGCCTCTTCACCAGTGGTGGCCTCTCCCACAACCTTAAAGTTACCGTTGTCCTCCAGTATCCTCTTAATACCGGTTCTAACAAGTTCGTGATCATCCACCAACAGTACGGTTACCAATTCAAACCTCTATGCTCATACTTATAATTATTTACCGTTATTCTACATCAAAACAAAAGTTTTACTATTTATTGAAACGGTCAGAACTAAAAAAATTTGAACTTGCACCAATTGCTGAGTTAATTGTCCAATCCTGCACCACTGAGTCTGCCCTCAAACAATATTATTGCCTTCGCAGGAAATACTGAAAGAAAGAAAAAACATTCAGATAAAAACAAACCGCGCGGTCATCGTAAATGCCCGGCGCGGCCAATCAATAAAATCCTGTCTGCGGAATATCAGTTAAGCTGCTCTGAATTATCAGCTGATTCGTACTGCTTCAATGCAAAATTATTGATTTCAATATCTGAATCCTCTCTAAGCTGCTGACGCATAAGAGTATAATCACGTACAGAATTGATGTGCTTGAGCTCTGAATTGACCATCATGGTCTGATCAGAAGTAAGTGCAGAAATATCTTCCTCTGTTACGTTTTTGAGAAGAACAATATATCTGTTTCCATCCAGTCCCTTTACACTTTCAAGATTAACTCCGGCGGTCTGTTTAGGAAGAGCAAAAGCCTTATCCTTGACAGAAGGATCAAGCACGGAGGATACACGATCCACAGTGACATCAGATTTCAGATGAACAGAATTCTCAGCCGCGAACTCAGCTGCTTTTCCTCCGGAAGAAAGGAGCTTCTTCAGTTCGCTGATTTTGGCATCAGCAATATCCTGAGCCTTCGCCAGGCTGTAATCGTTTTTGACCTTTGTCTTTACTTCATCAAACGGCTTCACGTACTGAGGCTTGAATTCAGCTACTTTGAACACTATGGCATTGTCATCATCAATTCTGATTGTTTCTGAATTCAGACCGTCGTCCCTGAAGGACTGGCTGAATGCCAGTGACTTGAGCTGTCTGTTGTCAAGCGGTGCCACAGTAGTATTCTCATCAAAGAAGTTTGAATGTCTGATCTCCAGCCCCATTTCCGTGGCAATGGAATCAAGATCATCCGGGAATTCATTGCCAAGAGTGATGAGTTTGTCATAGGCCTTGGCATATTCATCACCAACCTTCTTGGCAGCTATGGTATCTCTAATCTCCTGGGACACATCCTTGAGAGGTTTGAGAGTATCAGCCTTGATACCCATAAACTTGATAATATGATAGCCATATTTTGAATTAACAATGCTTGAAATGCGGTTTTCAACAGAAAGAGTCTTTACAGCCGCATCAAATTCAGGCTCAAGCACTCCGAATTTCTGCCAGTCAAGATCACCGCCTTTTTTAGCGGTAATAACATCCTCGGAATAGCGGGTTGCAACCTCTTCAAAAGGGGTACCGCTTCTAATAGCCTTCTCTGCCTCTGTAATCTTGTCAAGCTGCTTCTTCTGGGCATCCTCATCCTTGCCCTTGTTGACAAAAATATGCTCGACATGGAACTTTGCAGGCTCTGTATAGGCAGCTGCATGCTCCTTGTAGTAGGTTTCTATTTCCTCATCTGAAATCTTCTGACTGTTCTGAAGTTCGTCACGATTGAGAAGAACATAGTCTATTTTGACCTGATCACCCTGAACATATGAGTTTTTATTCTGCTCGTAATAGGACTTCAGATCCTCATCCTTGACGGAAACTGTCTTAACAAGATCGGCAGGATTGAGAGAATATACATCCACGGTTCTCTTCTGTCTGGAAAGAGCTGTAGCATGACTAGTTTCATACGGAAGAACGAACTGGGCTCCGGCAAATGAACTCTGATAAAGACTGTCAACCATCTGAAGCTTCTGATCATGAGCAAACTGACCGGCCGAGGCATAACCGGCTCTGGTGATAACATTCAGATAGCGATCGTTATTAAATTTTCCGTCAACCTTGAATGCGTCGATATCATTTACAATTATTCGCTGAATAGTGGCGTCACTGATATGAAAACCCGTAGTCGCAGCTCTCTGATCCAGAATGGTTTCATCAATCATATTGTTGAGAACCTGCATTCTGAGTTTGCTCATAAACTGAGGATCTGCCGCCAGAATCTCTGAAAAATGCTCACCTGCCTGATTTTGAATATTCTGACGCTGCTGACGAAACGCCATATCGAATTTCATTGAATCAATAGTCACACCGTTAACTTCAGCAGGATCCGTATTCGGCTTGCGAACAGCATAGGTGCCCACACCTGCCAGAGCGAAGGAAACCATAATCACCACAAAAATAATCTTTGCGGCGGTACTCTGGGCACCCTCCCTCATTTTATCCATTAGCATGATAAATATTCCTCTCTTTTATAATAATTCAACCGCAACCCAGTTGCAGCGGTATTTTTTTTCAACACAGTGATCCGCATAAGTCGGTGCATTTTCATTCAACTGCTGCAGTGCAAACGGATCAGGTCATTACCATTCATCAAATCAGAGTGATTATACATTATGAGATGAGTTTTTTAAACATTGCAGAAGATCCTAAAAGAAAACCCATCACCTAGGGTAACGGGCTTAAAGGAGTCATGTGACTCTGTCTAAAAAAACAGATATCCAGTTTTCACAACCCGCCAGTCAAAAGCAGCAGGTTTCACACTCATTAATTAATAATCCAGCCGTATCTGATATGCTGATCCGGCAAAGGATCAGCCCTTAGTCCTGGATCTCTTTTCTTTTTCAACGGATTTCTTTGCATCCTTAGGTCGCATAGGATCCTCGGTAACAACAGGTGAGCATTTACCTTCAACCACATCCCGGTTAACCTCTACTACACCACCGCAGGACAGCGACGGTATCCTGAACATGGTATCCATAAGGATATCTTCAAGAATTGATCTCAGACCTCTTGCTCCGGTGTCCTTCTTAATCGCCTGATCAGCAATGCTTTCAAGAGCTTCATCAGTGAATTTAAGATCAAATTTTTCCATTTCAAAGAGAGCCTGATACTGCTTAACAAGTGCATTCTTCGGCTGAGTCAGAATATTAATCATTGCAGAGCGATCAAGCTTAGAAAGTGCCGTTATGACAGGAAGTCTTCCGATAAATTCAGGGATTATGCCGAATTTCACAAGATCTTCAGGCTCAACCTCTGAGAAAAGTTCTGTTATGCTCTTTGAATGATCAGACTCGATATTGGCGCCAAAACCTATACCTGTATCCACATTGATTCTCTTTTCTATTATCTTGTCCAGTCCTGAAAAAGCTCCTCCACAGATAAACAGAATCCTTGATGTATCAACCATAATGTTGTCCATCATAGGATTCTTCCGTCCGCCCTTTGGAGGAACAGATGCAATGGTACCTTCGATCAATTTAAGCAAAGCCTGCTGCACACCCTCACCCGAAACATCACGGGTGATTGACGGATTCTCCGATTTGCGGCCAATCTTATCAATTTCATCAATATAGATTATTCCGCGCTGAGCCTTAATCGGATCAAAATCGCAGTTTTGAAGCAGACGGTGAATGACATTCTCGACATCATCGCCAACATATCCCGCTTCAGTCAGAGTTGTAGCATCAGAAATGGCAAACGGAACATCAAGAAACTTAGCAAGAGTCTGAGCAAGAAGAGTCTTTCCGGAACCGGTAGGACCGATAAGAAGAATATTTGATTTATTAATTTCAACATCATTCTTCACAACAGAAAGTCTTTTATAGTGGTTGTAAACCGCAACTGACAGAACCTTCTTTGCATAATCCTGACCAATGACATAATTATCAAGATGCTCCTTGATTTTCTCAGGAGTAGGAAGATTTTTTGATGACATAGGCTTATGCTGCACAGCATCATGCTCACCTAGCTTCTGAGGAAAATCTTCGGAATCAAACAGTATCTCATAGCATTTGCTGACACAGTCCGGACAGATATATGCATCGATTCCTGATACCAGAGGCTTCTTTCCCAGCTCAAGTTTCGACGCTCCACAAAATGAGCAGCAAGGCAGATCTCTGCTTCTTTTAGCCATTAATCAACTCCCTTTTTTCTATTACCTTATCGATAAGACCATATTCCATAGCCTCCTGAGCAGTAAGGAAGTTATCACGATCCGTATCCTTTGCAATCTCCTCGACAGACTTTCCTGTGTGATGTGACAGAATGGAATTCAGGCGTTCCTTTGTCTTCTGGATTTCTCTTGCATGTATCTGAATATCAGATGCCTGTCCCCTGAATCCTCCAAGAGGCTGATGGATCATAATGCTGGAATTAGGAAGGGCAAAACGCTTTCCTGCCGCACCTCCTGCCAAAAGGAAAGAGCCCATAGAGCAAGCCTGGCCGATACAGATAGTCTGTACATCCGGCTTAATGAACTGCATGGTATCATAAATGGCAAAGCCGGCTGTTACAGCGCCTCCCGGAGAATTGATGTAAAGATATATGTCCTTTTCAGCATTCTCAGCCTCAAGAAAGAGCATCTGTGCAACGATCAGATCTGCCATATGCTCCTCAACCTCTCCGGTGAGAAAAATCACCCTCTCCTTGAGAAGTCTTGAAAAAATGTCGTAAGCCCTTTCGCCTCTTGAAGTCTGTTCTACGACTGTTGGTACCAACGTATCAATTATAAAATTATCCATACTCTTCTCTATTCGCTGAACATCAGTGATCATAAAACCACATAATAATAATTAAGCATGTAACCAATTATTTATTGATTGACATCCATAATCAACCTTTTTAAATTTGTTGCAGTCTGCGCACTTAAAATACAGAGCTCTGCAGAACAGCAAATCAGTCTGGCTGTTTACTAAGAAATTTGCCAAGCACCAATCTGCCGGCAACACTGACTATTTTTTATCACACACAAAAATTCCGACCGGATGCATATACAGAAAATCATCATCAATACCATGAACAAAGGCAGGTATGACTTTAATCCAGACAGACTCTATCACAAAACAGCGATGAACAGACAAACTGAAAATCCGGTGAAGTTAAAACATCAGATACGGCACTGCAGCATTAATAAACAATCCGGTAATCAGGTGCAAAATACAAGCACACTGCATGTCCGGATGCAACACATAGCGAAATTATATCACAATTTGAAAATTAACTACGAGGTGTCAAAGCAAACACCGGAGAAATCACCGGACAGGTCAAAAAAAACAAACTGTTGTTCGCAGAAAACTATTGAGCAATCAAATTGAATTTCAGTCCTGTTCTGCGGTAGGCTGCGTTATGCACCGGTTTAATTTTCCGTAAAACGTCAAGCAAAGGCTGGCATCTGTTGTTTCGTCAGATTTGAAACTGTTACAGCAGTTTGTATCCTGTATTCTTAACCGGACAGGACGTGATTTACTGTGCGATCAGATAAAAAAAACCGCATCTGAAACAGACACGGTCGATACATAATCCAAACATCAAATTATCTGAATTACATTTATTAACGATTCTTTTCAATCATGCTTCTAAAATCCTGGAAGGACATGGAGACTTCATTGCCCTGAGCCTTCGAAAGAACGAAATTAACAACCATTTCATTCTCTACGCTGCTTCTGAAATCATGATAAATGTTTTCCTTCTTCTTCCAGATGTTTGCAACCTGATCCTTGTCCTCATAAGTCGAAGCAAATTCAATAATCTTATCATTTACAGCCTTATCATCAACCTTAAGGTTATTGTCTTTAATGATGGCTGACATTATCAAACTTGAAACGATCTCATCCTTCGCACGGGAACTGTATCTCTCAAAGGCGACATCGCTGGACAAATCCTTGGCCGCACTAGGATTTGATTTGATAATGTGTTCACGGATAACCTCGCAGCGTTCACGTACTGCAGACTCAGGAATATTAATAGGATTTGCTTCCTTGAGAGTTTTAAATACACGACTGGTATTATAAGACGCACGGAGTATATTCAGCTCGTGTTCAAGATTTTTTCTAATCATGCCACGGAAGGTTTCCATATCGGTATCTGCCGGAACACCGAGTTTGGTGAAAAGTTCACTGTTGATTTCAGGGAGAACAATCTTGAAATGCTCAACAATCTCCACGTTAAACTTGAAAGTCTTTCCAGCAACCTGCTCGTCGCCGAAATTCTCTGGAAATGTGACGTCAAATTCAAACTTGTCGCCAACCTTTTTGCCAACAAGCTTATCAGAGAAATCAGGGATATAAAAACTCTCGCCTGCAACAACCGGAACACCTTTGCCACTACCCTTCTCAAACACTGTCCCATCCGGCGCAGTGCTGGTAAAATTAACCTTGACGAAATCTTTTTCTTTTACTTCAGAGCCCTCTCCGGCATCCTCAAGTCTGCTGTAATTCTTTCTAACAACTTCAAGGACAAAATCAATATCCGGATCTGTAATGGTTACTACCGGTTTTTCAAATGTAAGTTCAGAAAAATCCTTAAGTTTGATTTCAGGGAAAACATCAAAAACAATATCAAACTCAACATCCTTGCCGAACTCAACGGTGCTTTTAACCTCAACCGTAGGTGTGCAAGCGACATGAGGCTTATTTTCATTTAAATAATTGACATAGTTTTTTGAAATAACTGACTGCAAAGATTCATTGACAGCCTGACTGCCAAAATACTTGACAGCTAGATCCGCAGGAATCTTACCCTGCCTAAATCCGTCCACTTTTCTTGTACTTGCAAGTCTTTTAAGAACCTTTTTATATTCCTTTTCCATTTCTGCTGCTGGAACAGTAACCGATACTACACGGGAAAACTCAGATGGAGTTGCAACTGAAAACTGCATTCGTAAAATCCTCAAAAATGTCTTTCTCGACATACTACACACTAAAACAGGAATATTATATTTACCTGTCTGTGTTTAGTCCACAGAAAAATATAATTGAACAGCTTTTATGTGAAATGTTTTTCTTGCACAGAGAGCCGCTATGAAGTCACCGGGAGTTCCATAGCAACTTCCAGAAGATTTTTTCTGACAAAATCGGGTTGATTTCCGGTGAAAGGAGGCAGAGGCTTGCCCGTTGAAACCAGGAAGGAACCTCTACACCCGGCTCTTACTCCGGTCTCAACATCGCTCATTCGATCACCAACCATGAATGAACTGGATAAATCTATATCAAAGTCCTCTACAGCCTTAATCAGCATTCCTGTTTCCGGTTTGCGGCATCCGCATTTCATAAGATACGGCGGATAACCCTTCTCAGGATGATGCGGGCAGAAATAGATCCCGTCAAACTCAATGCTGTCTGTTTTAAGATCATTCTGCATCCAGTCTGTGAGAATTCTGTAATCCTCCTCAGTATAATATCCGTATGCTATACCTGCCTGATTGGTCACCAGAATAGAAAGATAGCCCTTGCTCTTTATGATTTTCAGTGCTTCCTTTACTCCATCGATATACACAAAATCTTCAATTTTATGAACAAAAGCGTGATCTTCATTGATCACGCCGTCACGATCCAGAAAAACAGCTGCTTTTTTCATAATTTTACCAAACCAAGACTCCATCATCGGCAACGTAACAAAAAAATTCTCTTCCATGCTGAATTACCACTCATCCCAGAAAGATAGACCCTGACACCGTTCCAGGACAATGTTGCATTTCAAAGCATTTCTAGATCAAAAGGATTTTAAACCGACATTTCGCTATTTGCTTGAGACTTTTTGTATATGTGCGGTTAAAACATAAAAACGCAATATTTTCTTTTAACCCCTTTAGAGCTTTTACTCATCTTAACAGTTGCTATAAAAGCAGAATTAAAAAATTTCAATACTTCACTTTATAAAATAAACAAATTTTGCTTCAAAGCATCATGGAAGCAGGTTTCTAACATGCAATGCTTTGAAGATTTTTTACGCATGTATGAGCGAAGAACCATAAAATTACGGGGAAATCAATTCAGTTTCCGTCTTATTAGGTTGGTATTGCAACGGTGCACCTACCCATTATTCGCCTACACTGAGCCAAAACAAACACCAGATTAGTTAGGATTAAAACGACTAAAACATTTGAACTTATTTCCTCACCAAAAACGGCGTAGTTTTACTGCACGATCAGATAAATGTCTCCCGCGATAATAAAAGCATCCCATATGCTCCTTTGCACTGTCTCTACAAAATCAAGAAAGGGCAACTGCTCGTATTCTATGAATAATAATGGTTCTTTACAAAATCCAGTTGAAAATTGTGATTGCCCATGTTCCTGATAGATCTTTTTCCATTTCATCTTGAGAATAAAAAAATGTGGTTCCCATTTTAAAAATTAATTTTAAAATGATAAAAAAACAAAACCAAAGGAACCACATTATGAATTATGATACTATCACAATTCCGTCCCAATTAGATTGTTTTGTTCAAGAAAAA
>JAEEGH010014989.1_pt1 | contig 16907 bp, 11 predicted proteins | sample 9134181 | NCBI WGS metagenome assembly JAEEGH01 (sample SAMN16246544, study PRJNA631951) | gut metagenome | biome: gut microbiome; feature: rumen; material: DP-attached | host: Bos | place: Iran: Karaj | collected 2018-10
TGGCATGAGATATCCATTTCGGCAGAAGGCTCGGTGAATGGGAAGTATGATGGGCGCAGTCTAATCTTGGTGTCTGGTCCGAACATCTCCTGAGCGAATGTCAGCATAACCTGCTTGAGGTCTGTGAACGATACGTTTTCATCAATGTACAAACCTTCTATCTGATGGAAGAAGCAGTGTGCACGTGCAGTGATTGCCTCGTTACGATACACGCGTCCTGGGCATATCACGCGGATAGGTGGCTGCTGCTTTTCCATCACTCTTGCCTGTACGCTTGATGTGTGTGAACGTAGCAATATGTTCTTTGTAACATCCTTCAAGGCACTCTCCTCAACGAAGAATGTATCTTGCATGTCACGGGCAGGATGGTCGGCTGCAAAGTTCATCTTTGTGAATATATGCAGGTCGTCTTCCACCTCAGGACCATCAGCAAGTGTGAAGCCCATACGCTGGAAAATCTCAACGATTTCGTTCTTTACGATTGACAGCGGATGACGTGTGCCGAGTTCAATAGGGTAGGCCGTACGTGTCAAGTCAAGATCCTCATTGCCACTTTCCTGTGAGCCCAACTGGTCACGCAGGCCGTTGATCTTATCAAAAGCAAGCTGTTTAAGCTCATTGATTTTCATACCAACGGTCTTCTTGTCCTCTGGCGCAACATTGCGGAAGTCAGCCATAAGTGCATTTATCTCTCCTTTCTTAGAAAGGTATTTCAAGCGCAGCTCTTCTATTTTCTCTGCTGTCGAGGCCTGTAATCCATTAATCTCGTTTATGAGATTGTCTATTTTCTCTAATAACATTTTAATTCTTAATGTATTATTTTATTTGCGACTGCAAAGTTACAAAATTCTTTTGACATAAACGAGCAAAATATATTTTTTTTGTAATAGCTCTTGCTTATTTCAATATTTTTTTGTTATTTTGCATCCCCAAAAGATGAACATATCGCTATGAGCTATAATCTAAACACCAACAATAAGAAAGAAAAAGCTAGCATACCAACCTGGGAGGAACTGTTGGAATCCATGGAGCAGGCTTCCTCGCATCCCAGCGATACGCAATGGAACATATATCGGTATCTGAGTGCCAACATGGAGAATGTTGATTCGCAGATAGCCCGTACCTTGCTGGCCTCTTACATGAAGATACCGTCAGAACGTCCTTCGTTGATTCATTCAATGATGCTTAGCGTGGCATTGAAGATGTCGGATAGATTCTCTGACTTCGTACTGCCTAATTTCCTTAAGCTTTGGGGATATCCGCAGAATCTACGTGATGAGGACAGAAATATGACTGTGGCAAAAGACGGTAGGCAGTATCTTTCGCTAAAGGAGCGTACAGAACGCCAATTGCAGTCATATCTCTTGCATCATCCAGACCAAAGGCCGGGAGATGAAATGTCTTGCATACGTCATGCCATTGCGGTAAAAGTGTTCTTGGGTGACAAGGAAAGGAATACTCGTTCCGTTGTCAAGCTTGTAGGTGTTGATGGCGAGGAATATGTAGCGGTACCTCAGATGTTTCCATGCAAGCCTTGGGAAATCCAAGGTGGAGTGTTTGACCTACTTATTTATTATACGAAAGAAGGAGTGGTCAGGGTGCGTGAAGTCGTTCCGTGCCTTAAACCAATGGCTGAGATATTTCCTGTGATAACAGGTTTCGTGGAGCATGTTGATGAATCACATGGGCATTATCATGTGTATGATTATGGTTCGCGGCATTTCGTGGCAGAGAAACCGAAGGTAAGGGCAAGGGTAGGCGATTTCGTTTCCTTTGTCCCCGTAGTTCCCAAGGACAGTAAGTTTAAGTCTGCTATAATAATATCTGTACCTCCACGCCAGACGGCAATGTGTGACTATGGATTCAGACGTGCCAAGGTAAACTATGTTGACAAAGAAAAGGGCTATGCGGCATGGGAACTGCAGAAGACTGACGGAGCAAACGATATTGCAGCTATCAAGGAAACGGGTGTGGATTCCCCTTCTTTCCACAGCGGTTTCATTTCTCAGAATGTCATGGAGAAATACGGTATGTCGTTACCCTCTGTAAATGACGTGCTTAATATCATAGTATTCCTGAAACGTGGCGGTGACGGTCAGAAACGTCCTTATGTGGTATATTACGAGAAGGTTCTCAAGGCATAGCTTGCTTAGTATGGTAGCAGGGAATCGTCGGTACCTACATCGCCGTCCTCTGACTTAGGAACCGATGACGTGTTCTGGCGTTTGCTTGCACTTTTTCGTGTGCCGGCCTTTGTGCTTCGCTTGGGTTTTGCGTCTTCACTGTCATCTACAGAAAGAGTGACTTTCGCTTTCCTTTCCAGATAGTCTTTTATGTGCAGGCCGTTCTCCTCTACGTATTTCAGTAGCAGAGACTTGATTTTGTAGTCATCTTTAAGTCCCTGCAGCATGTTGTCTATGCGTTCCCTTAAAACCTTATTGTTTGTTGCTATGTTGGTAGTCTGTAGCAAAGTCCATATAAATCGCATCTCCTGCAAGAAATATGTCGCACCCTTTTGCAGTCTTTCCTGTAGCAATGCGTTGGTCTTATAGTCTTCCGATGTCAGTATTATGTTTTGATACTGCACCTTGAATTTTCGTGCCACCTCTTCAGGTCCCTTCAGTTTCTCGGCAGCCTCTAACCATGCGCTGTATTGCTCTGCGTGAGAACTGTAGAAATGCTCGCGCATCAGCCTTATCATATCGGTGAACTTATACCTTATGGTCGTAAAAGAGAAGAGTTCTTCCACGGTGCGTAACAGGTACATGCGCTGCATCTGCGTAAGCTGCTCGGCGTTAGGCTCCTGGTGTCGAGGGTCATTTCTGAAGGCACTCACCGTCTGATCGTTTATTATTGCAGAGCGCGGTATAGGAGCACTCAGCACCATCCCTTCCAATGTCTTGCATCGTGACAGGGCAACATAGGTCTGACCATGTGCAAAGCTATGCTGCACGTCTATTATGGCATGCTCGAATGTCAGTCCCTGAGATTTATGTATAGTGATGGCCCATGCCGCCTTGAGTGGAAATTGCGAGAATGTTCCCACTACTTCCTCTTTTATCTCCTTAGTGTTGTCGTCAAGGGAATATTTGGTGTTCTCCCATCTTTCGTGGCCTACCTCTATTATATCGCCACCGTCCAGTGAGCGCACGGTGATTACTTTGTCCGTCATCTCTACCACTTCACCTAACATTCCATTGTAGAATGCCTTTTGTATAGATGAGTCGTTCTTGACGAACATAACCTGTGCACCGGTCTTCAGCATCAAGTCCTTCTCCGTAGGATATGCCATTTCTGGGAAATCTCCTTCTACCGCAGCCTCATAGTTATAGGGCAGAGTGTCCAGTTCTTCCAACTTCTGCCTGTTTACTGCATCGGCCTGGTAGTTGTGCGTCATCAGTCTTATATATCCCTCCTCGTTTCTCGGTGAGAAGTCTGGTATGTAGCGCTCGTTCAGTCGCTTCAGTGTAGCATCGTCGGCGGTGTTAGTCCTTACTTTGTTCAGGATATCCAGGAATACAGGGTCATTCTGCCTATATACGTGCTTTAGTTCAACCGTTACGAAGTCGGTGCTTTGCAATGCCTTGCTTGAGAAGAAATATGGCGTTGCATAGTGTGGGCTCAATAGTCGCCATTCATCCTCCTTGGCTACAGGTGCCAATTGTTGCATGTCGCCTATCATCAGCATCTGCACGCCACCGAATGGACGACTGTGGTCGCGGTATCTTCTCAGTACGTCGTCAATAGCATCGAGCACATCAGCCCTTACCATGCTTATCTCGTCTATAACGATCAGGTCAAGAGAACGTATCAGTTGTACCTTCTGTTTCCTGAACTGAAATCGTTTGTTCTGCTGCATGGTTCCGGGTATCTGCGGACCGAAGTTTAGCTGAAAGAAAGAGTGTATTGTCACTCCCTGGGCATTTATTGCCGCTATGCCGGTAGGTGCCAATACAACCATTCGCTTGGGCAGTTTTTCGCGTAAGTCTCTTAGGAATGTAGTCTTTCCCGTTCCTGCCTTTCCCGTCAGGAACAGGTGTGTGTCGGTATTAGCAATTATCTCCCATGCGGTTCTTAACTCTGGATTCTCCATTTGTCTGTGCCTTTTTTTACATTGAATAAGAGAAACCGAAACTGAAATACTCCTTAAACTGGAAGTACTTGTATTTGTCATCCTTGGCTACGCTGTCGTCAAAGCGTGGGTATAGGTACAGGCAAGTAGAGATATACTTGTTGAACTGCAGTGTCAGCGTGTTCTCCCATTCCATTTCATACTTGTGATAGGTGGTGTAGCCATAAAGGCGTGTCTTCCACTTGAAGTTGTTGAATGGAGTCCATGTGAGCTCGGCGTTGAACTGCGAACCGAAGTCCTCCATGGTTCTGTGTCCGTTGTTTATGCCGAAGCTGCTAGCGAGGTATTTCCTATCCACGTATCTGAACTTAAAGGCGAATGGTGCTATGTGTACCGAGCCAGTCAACTTCTTGTTCTTCGTGGCAACGGTATAGTCCATACCTATAGATACGTTAAGGTTGAAAGGTGACATGAAGTCAGAGTAAACATACTTGTCATTGTTCTTCAGTCCTTTCGTAAACTGTGTGTAAGCCATTACCTGCAAGGTATAATACCATTTTTCGTGTGCCTGCAATCCCAGTTTCGATGTGTATCGTATGAGGTCGTCTGAAGTCTTGAACTTGTTTATGGTGTCGGCGTCTGTGGTCTGGAATCCCAGTCGCAGTTCCAACATGTTGTCCCACTTTATCTTCTGTTTGTTGTTGTAGTTGTATTTCAGTGTCACGGTGCCCATCATAGAGTAGCTGCTGGCACCACTCTTGTACCAGTTAGGCGATATGTAGTTCTGCAAGAACTGCAGATAATAGTCTCCTGAGAAAGTCCAGAAGTGTGGTTTCGTCACGAACATGTCTATCTGCTCCTCTGGTATGTCAGTCGTTGCAGAGCCTTGCTGTGGTGCAGCTTCCTTCACGTGCTTTGTCAGTTCTATGCGGTTGGGTTGCTCCTTCACGTCCTTCGTGTTCTTGTAATATTTGCTAAACTGGTTGGCAGAATACTGCACGAGCTCAGGATGTTTCAGGTACACCTGCATCAATCCTCCGTCTGTGTATTCATCGTCTTCGGTATAGGGCGTAAGCATTCTGCCTGTTATGTCAGGGTAATATGCCAATGGGGCAAAGTATCTGAAGTATTTGTTCTCGGCAGGATAGCCCATCTCTGCCCTCAAGGAGTCGTTAGCTTTGTTCAGTGAGTCAATTCTTGCCTTGTATATGTTCAGTGAGTCTATGTAGTTTGCCAGTAGCTGATTGTTTCTGTATGCGCCGTATGACATCCTGCCCTGGGCACCGGCATTCAGTGCGGCAATAATCGTAGTAAATGCAATAAATAACAGAGAAAATATCTTTTTCTTCATTTCCTTATATTATATTGTGGGAATTATAGTGCAAAGGTACTCCAATTTTTTTTAATATCTGTCATAATTAGGGATTATTTTGTATTAAAGCCTCAATAAATTACATAAAAAGTGTAATTTATTCTTGAATAAGCATTTTTTTTTGTACCTTTGCAAACTAAAAATACATAAATAACAACAAGTGGATAAGAATACTATCATCGGATTTGCACTCATTGCTGCGGTGCTTTTTGGATTTACATGGTTTAACCAGCCTTCAAAGGAAGAGCTGGAGCAGCAACGTATTCAGGATTCTATAAACACCGTAACAAAACAGAAGGCGGCTGAACAGCGCAAGATTGCAGAGATACAGCGCAAGGCTGAAGCTCTGAAAGCAGCACAGGAGGACTCTACCGCCCTCTTCTTCGGTGCCATGCAGGGAAGTGCTCAGGAGGTCGTGCTGCAGAATGAGAAGCTCGCTCTTACGTTCACTACCAAGGGCGCGGTCGTAGAGAAGGTCGTTGTTAAGAACTTTGAGGATAACGATGGCCATAAGGATGTGACACTCTTCGACAAGCAGACACAGAGGCTTGCGTTCACACTGGCAGCAAAGGAGACTAATATCTCTACGGCAGACCTGAATTTCACTCCGGTGAAGAAGACTGTAAACAGCGTAACCTTCCAGGCTCAGGCTGCTGAGGGTAAGTATATTACCATTTCATACACACTGGGTAGCGACTACATGCTGCATTGCTCTGTAAATGCTACCGGCATGGCAGGACTCTTCGCGCCAAACACACAGACAATGGACATTAACTGGCAGGAGACGTGCAAGCAGCAGGAGAAGGGTTTCTCTTTCGAGAACAGATATTCTACACTCACTTACCACTATACTGACGGAGGTACCGACTATCTCAGCGAAACAAGTGAGGCTACTGACGAGACTGTTGACGAGGATATAGACTGGGTGGCTTTCAAAAACCAGTTCTTCTCTGCCGTGATGATTGCGAAAGATGGTTATGGCAAAGACGTCAAGCTCACTTCTGTACCTCAGCAGAAAGGCTCAGGATTCTTGAAATTCTATGAGGCAAAACTTAAGACCTTCTTTGATCCTACAGGTGCCAAGCCTACCGAGATGGAGTTCTATTTCGGTCCTAACGACTTCCGTCTTCTGCAGAGCGTAGAGAGTCAGTCTACGTTTGGCAAGGATCTTGAGCTGGAGCGCCTTGTATATCTCGGCTGGCCTTTGTTCCGTTACATCAACCGCTGGTTTACGCTTTATGTGTTCGACTTCCTGCGCAGCATGGCAATACCTATGGGTATAATCCTTATTCTCATTACTTTGCTCCTCAAGGCTATCACTTATCCAATGGTAAAGAAGAGCTATATGTCAAGTGCCAAGATGCGTGTGTTGCGTCCGAAGCTCGACGAGGCGACGAAGCAGTATGACAAGCCGGAGGATGCCTTGCAGAAGCAGCAGGCCATGATGCAACTGTATTCTGAATATGGCGTCAGTCCGCTTTCAGGCTGTCTGCCTATGCTCATACAGATGCCTATCTGGATAGCAATGTTCAACTTCGTGCCTAATGCTATACAGTTGCGCCGTGAGTCTTTCCTGTGGATTGATGACCTTTCTACCTACGATCCTATTATCGAGTGGAGTAAGGACCTTTGGCTCATAGGCGATCATATCTCACTCACCTGCATACTCTTCTGTGGCGCCAACCTGCTTTACTCATGGTTTACCATGCAGCAGCAGAAAGACCAGATGGTAGGACAGCAGGCTGAGCAGATGAAGATGATGCGATGGATGATGATGCTCATGCCGTTGATGTTCTTCTTCATGTTCAACGACTATTCCGCTGGTCTTAACTTCTACTACTTCATATCTCTGTTCTTCTCTGCTGCCATTATGTGGGTGCTCCGCAAGACTACCAACGACGAGAAGCTTCTCGCCATACTTGAGGCAAAGCGTGAGGAGAATAAGAAAAATCCGAATAAGAAGATGGGCGGACTTGCTGCACGTCTTCAGGCTATGCAGCAACAGCAGCAGGAACTTCAGCGTAAGCGTGATGAACTTGCTCGCAAGAATGCTCGCCTCCGTGGTGAGTAAGCATTGCATTTGCGCTAACATTTGAAGCTTCGGCTTTGAATATATAAATAGTTAATGAATCTTGTAAAAAGCCCCGTCGCACATGCTTGGGTGTGCAACGGGGCTTTTTCGTGTCATATAACCCCCGTGAAATGTGAATAGTCCCCACGGGGAGGTAGCTGGACTTGAGCATGTGTGGGCTTGAGGTAGAGGGGGCAAATAGGAAATTTCGGACAATGTTAAAAATGTAAAGTTTTCTTAATTTGCAGTAAAAGCTATCATTTTACATCGTAAAAGCTATGCTTTTAGGTGGTAATAGCTATCACTTTACACTGCAAAAGCTATGCTTTTACAACGTAAAAAGGCATCTTTTACCTTAAAAACAATGGTAAAATATGCTTTTTTTACGTTTTTGAAGAATATCAGAAAATGGCTCATCCTGTAAAAATCGTTTTAAGACCGTTTCCTGCGATGCAACCCCTTTTGCGGTGTTGCAGTCCACCACATCCTTTTTTCACGCTCAGAGATGAGTTTTCTTAGCAGCGGAAATTTCGAACAATTTAGAGCCTCGCAAGAGCCTCCACCTACCTCCCCTCGTGGAGCAGGGCTTGAATTACGTCTTGACTGGGTGAGGGTTCCCATTATGCCCATAACCGCAACTTCCTCCTTCCTCCCACGGGAGAGGTAGGTGGTGGTTGGGTAGGAGGGGAATGTTTATATTCGTCTTCTTTTTTTACTGGATTATTTGTCTGTTTAAGGAAAACTTTGTACCTTTGCAAAGTGGGTATCTTCGTAGATAATATTCTACAAACGATATCAATCTATACAAGAAAGATTACAGATGTTTAATTCGATACCAGAAGCTAATTAAATGAAATATGTATGTGTTTTGATAGTCTTGCTTTTCTCAGTTGTGGATGCAAGAGCTCAAAATGTAAAACACTATCTGGTCTTTACATTTCAACAACAATGGAAAAGTGATAAATTGTCTTGGAATACGGGAGACTATCTTTGGATAGTTCCGTATGACTCCTGTGGTAGTACTTCTTTTGTTAAAGACGTGGTTCCGCTTTTCGCAGAAAAATTCCAATTAAATTGCTTACATGACGAAGAAACAAATAACTCAGATTATGGTCAGTGGCCAATTACGAGAGAAGATTACAAGCAACCAATCATGAGATTGCTGAGAAAGAATCGGAAACTCATTCAGGTAATTCATGGTTGCCATCCACATATCAAGTCCTCAAGAACCTTAAAAGTGTATCTTACTCCAATTAGTGCCCAATGTCTCGTTCGGTATTTAGGTTATAAAAAGCGAGAGGTATTGGTTTTAGAATCAAATCCTTCTATTTGGAAAGAATTTTGGTCATTACCAGAAAAAGAAATAAAGAATATTTTGAGTTATGACTTTTCAACTTATGATTACGTTGTGAGAAACTAAATATCATATATAATCATACAGTCGTAAAAGTGAGGAAATTAACAATAATCTCGTATGCTAAGCATTGTAGCATACAAGTGGGGAAATAAAAAAGACGACAATTCAAAAAACAGAATTGTCGTCTTTATATTTAGTCTGAATGATAATCTATTACATCATGCCGCCCATGCCTGGAGCACCGCCCATTGGCATCTGTGGTTCTGGAGCTGGCTTGTCGCAGATTACTGACTCTGTTGTGAGGAAGAGACCTGCAATTGAAGCAGCGTTCTCAAGAGCTACACGAGATACCTTGGCAGGATCGATGATGCCAGCCTTCTTCATGTCCTCGTAAACCTCTGTACGGGCATTGTAACCATAGTCGCCCTTGCCCTCGCGAACATTGTTGACTACCACTGCACCTTCAACGCCTGCATTGAAGCAGATCTGACGCAGAGGTTCCTCAATGGCACGCTTTACGATGTTGACACCTGTCTGCTCGTCAGCATTGTCACCCTTGACACTGTCAAGTGCAGAGAGTGCGCGGATGTATGTCGTACCACCACCGGCAACGACACCTTCCTCGATTGCTGCACGTGTAGCGCAGAGAGCATCGTCAACACGATCCTTCTTCTCCTTCATCTCAACCTCAGAGTTTGCACCGATATAAAGAACAGCTACGCCACCTGCAAGCTTTGCAAGACGCTCCTGCAGCTTCTCCTTGTCGTATGAAGATGTAGAGTTCTCAATCTCCTTCTTGATAGCGATGACACGGTCAGCAATAGCATCCTTAGAACCTGCACCACCAGCGATGATGGTGTCGTCCTTAGAGATAGTAACCTTGTCACATGTGCCGCAGAGGTCAAGAGTAGCCTGCTCGAGCTTCAGTCCCTTCTCCTCAGAGATAACGGTACCGTTGGTAAGGATTGCGATATCCTCAAGCATAGCCTTACGACGGTCGCCGAAGCCAGGAGCCTTGACAGCACAGATCTTCAGACCACCACGCAGACGGTTTACTACGAGTGTTGTGAGTGCCTCAGAATCAACATCCTCAGCAATGATGAGCAAGCCACGGCCGCTCTCTGCTGCAGGCTGTAGTACAGGAAGCAGTTCCTTGAGGTTTGAAATCTTCTTGTCATAGATAAGGATGTATGGGTTCTCCATTACACACTCCAGCTTCTCAGTATCGGTTACGAAATAGCCAGAGAGATAGCCACGGTCGAACTGCATGCCTTCTACAACACCGATAGAAGTATCGCGGCTCTTTGACTCCTCAATAGTGATGACACCGTCCTTGGAAACCTTGCGCATAGCGTCTGCAAGGAGCTTACCAATCTCAGGGTCGTTGTTGGCAGATACTGTTGCAACCTGCTCAATCTTGTCGTAGTTGTCGCCAACGAGTTCTGCGTTCTCCTTAATATATTCAACTACAGCCTTGACAGCCTTGTCGATACCACGCTTAAGATCCATAGGATTAGCACCGGCAGTAACATTCTTCAAGCCCTCAGTTACGATAGCCTGAGTAAGGATGGTTGCAGTAGTTGTACCGTCACCTGCATCGTCACCAGTCTTAGAAGCAACGCTCTTTACGAGCTGTGCGCCAGTGTTCTCAAACTTGTCTTCGAGTTCGATTTCCTTTGCTACGGTGACGCCGTCCTTTGTTATCTGTGGAGCACCGAATTTCTTCTCGATTACTACGTTGCGTCCTTTAGGACCAAGTGTTACCTTTACTGCGTTGGCAAGCTGGTCAACGCCTTTCTTGAGTGCCTCGCGGGCATCTGTATTGTACTTTATGTCTTTAGCCATTTTCTTATTTTTTGTTTTTTCCGTCTCCCTCCCTCACGGTGAGGGTTGGGGTGGGTGTGTTTAGTTTATTTTACTATAGCGAGAACGTCAGACTGACGCATGATAAGATACTTCTCGCCTTCGAACTCCAATTCCGTACCAGAGTATTTTCCATAGAGCACGTTGTCGCCAGCCTTCAGAATCATCTCTTCATCCTTTGTGCCTTTGCCTGCTGCTACTACTTCGCCCTTCAGAGGCTTTTCCTTGGCAGTGTCAGGAATTATGATACCGCCGATCTTCTCTTCTGCCGGTGCTGGCTTAATCAGCACGCGGTCTGCTAATGGTTGAATGTTCATAATCTTTGTTTTTATTTTTATTGGTTTAAATTTTCTGTGCTATCTATAAACTAAGAATGTGCCAATACTGGCTAACTGCCAATATTGACACATTCCGACTGCCAAAACTGTCAAGCGACTGTGGCTACCATCCAAGTTCATGCCATCCTATGTCGTTGCACCATTCGTAGTTGAACATGGTTTTATTGAGCGACTTCATGGGAATGACTCTTGTTTCTATATTGTCATACGCAATGTTTGGTACTATCATGCCGATACCTCCATAGTTTTCTTCTGTTATGTCGAAGGAATTGAAATCAAGACCTTCATAGATAGTGTTCCATGGGTTACTACCTGTAGGCATGTAGCTTGCTACGACGGCATTGTTGAGGTATGGTAGCCATTCGTTGTATGCAGCATTGTCAAGGTTTATATGCATGATATTCTTCAAATCATGTAATGCTGGTGCCTTATCAGTTTCCTCGTCTCTGAAGTAGTATATGCATCGATATTTGTTAAGTATGAGTTTGTCGCCTGTGTAGATGCCTTTCAGTGCATTGCGCGTGGCATTCATGAGCGGCTCCATTTCACTGGTTTTTACTGCAGATATGGCTATGCCACCATAGCTGCCCCATTGAGTGCCTTTAATGTATTTGTCTATAATCTCCTTGCCTATGACTTCCTTGTCGTACCCGAGTATTGGTACTATTATATTGTATGGTGCACCTTTGCCGGGTACTTCAGATGCCGCTGCCACTATGTAGTCGGTATAGTTGCGTAGTTCGTATGCAACCTCGGCAGTCTGCATGCAGCAGCAGTCAAAGAAGATATAGTCGAAATGCAGTGGTGCTCCGTTTTTGTCATTCAGTTGACTTAGTATAGAGGCGAATGTCGGTATGTTAAGCCATTTATTATAACCGTTGGCATTATTTTCGCCTTTTTCGTCAAATCCGTATGAATAGCGTCTGGTGATGATTGTCTCGACAGTGTCTTGTTCTATGATGGAGCCATTGCCGTGGCCTGTCATCAGCAGAGCATATTCTTCGGCAGGATAATTGTCGGCTATCCATTGCATGGCATTCAGCATGTTGGCAGGGTCAGTGCAATAGATTTCTTCAGAGAATTTCTTTACGGTTGTTCTCTGCCCATTTTGTATCTCATAGATGTAAGGGACTGTGTTTGAAAGGTCTGCGAAGACGATAAGCTTACAGTCAGATGGCAGGTTGGCAGAACCACTAACCATCTCTGTGATGTCGTTTTGCAGATTGTAGTTAAGGTTGTTGTCGCCGCATACGTAAGCTATTATGGTGCGACGTATCTTTACCTCGCTCTGAGTGTCATCATCGTCATGTGAGCACGAGAGCAAAGCGCATATATATAGTAATGTGTATAGAAAATGCTTTATGTTCATATCTATATGATTGGTTGTATTCTGAAAAATCTTATTCGTTTAGTGCACCGCAGTGTGGGCAGGTGCCTTTCTCTCTTATCCTCTTGCCGCAGTTGCCGCATATAAGGTGTTGGCGTGAGCGCTTGATGTATCGTGTAACGGCAAACCAACAGTATGCCACGAGCAGAGGATATCCTATATAGTGAAGTGTGCTTATGGAGAATATTATATATAGCACAGCGCACCAACCACACAAGCCGAACAAATAGAGTACAGCATCGTCGAAAGGCAGATGATGACGGGTGTCCTCAACGGCTGCAATGCCAATTATCAGCATTGCCCATACGGAGGATATGAATATGCCCAGAATCAGTGGCATGCTGAAAGGATTGAGTGAAGGATGGAAATAGAAGTTGCGCCATGTGTCAGCACCAAACATCTGCAATGATGCATAGAACGTGGCAGAACTGGCAACGGTTATGCAAAGCAGGGTGGGGTAGAACGATGGTATGTCGCGAAAGTGTACCAGCGGTGCGTTGCGGCGTTGTATGGTGCGTATGATGTATGCCGCTATTATAAGTACGGCTATAATCAATGCTGCCAGCAAGTGCGTGTCGCTGAAGAACATTATGAACTGTGATATAGGGTCGGTAGGGGTGACATTGGCAAGGAGCTCTGTTTCGTGGATCCATCCCAATGTGCCGTCTTCGCCTATAAGCTGTACCCATACGGAATCTATGCTGTCTTGTGGTATTATACGTATGTCGGTAACGGCTAATTGCAGGTCGTGGGCAATACTGAACGTGTCGGTAACCAATTGTGACACGTGCTCCTCAGGTTGTTGCAATATAAGTTGTACGGAGTCGCTGTGCACTACGAAATTATAGCCTATCGTATAGTGATGGCTTTCATAGAACGACACGGAGTCGCTGATGGATATGCTGTCGTCTCCAGTCGTCGCAGCCTTGTTATTGCCCTTCTCATTATAGCATGCCGATAGGGTAAGTATAATCAGCGACAGTATAATATATAGTGGTGTCCTCATACCCATATTTCCATTTGGCAGTCTTTGCAGTTAAACCTTAGTCTGAATTGTTTACCGTCGTCAAGTGTTATGGTGAGCGGTTCTTTCCATGGCGCCTTGTTCTTCGTTTTTGTGCAGTAGCCCATTTCGTGTCTTATGCAATAGCGACACTGCATAAGCAATTTCTCAGGACTACCGTCGGTTTCAAAGGCCTGTGCGTTGATACCCAAGGACTTGTAAAATGCCTTAGCCTTGTTGTTCGCTGCGTTGTAAAGGAAAGGCATGGCATAGCGTGGTGGTTCTGCTACGCTGTGGTTGATAGTTGCAGCCTGTGTATCGGTGCGTTCCCTTGATGATGTCTCTATGGTAAGTACCAGGTCGCGTCTTAGTTGTGCAAGTACGCTGCTGGGGATGAAAGGATTACCTGCATTGTCAATGATTGTGACATCGTGGCAGGTATATATCGTGTTGCCCAACTTTGTGAGTTGGCGGCGTATATTGTCCTCCTGTGGCTTTTGCGCAGTTTGATATTCGTAGCCTTGAGTTACGGTGAATGTCCTGCCAAACTCATCTTGTGCCTGAGCTGTTATGACGTCTTTTTCAATGCGTATGTTTATGTCAAGAGTCACCTTGCGTTCTGCGGAAGGTTTTGACAACAGGCTTTGGAAGGCTTGGTCGTGGTTGCGGTAAAGTGTAGTGCCAGGTTTCAGTCCGTCAGGCATTTTGAGTGGAAACAGACGGTTTCCCTCAGCCCTGTTTACCCTGAAGCCGATGAGACGCTTGTCTTTGTCGAAGAAGCATAAGCCGTCGCCATTGCTGAACGATGCCGTAGATGATACATTGAAGGAGTTCCCTTTGAGCTCTTTTACGCAACCAACCATCTCGCCAAGTGCCTTAGGGGTGTCAAGCGACACCAATCCATTTTGTCTGCCCTGTGCGAAGTATGTGGTAAGGCCACGGTTAAAGCTTTTCTTAAGATTAGGGGTGAAGGTATAGGTGCATCTACCCATCGAGGCACGACGGTATTTGTCGGGGTGTCTGCGGCAGATCTCGTTGAGTTTCTCGCTGTATGCTGCAGTTATGTTCTTTACGTAGTCGGTGTCTTTTAGTCTTCCCTCTATCTTGAAACTTACAGCTCCTGCCTCAGCCAGTTTTTCAAGGTTTTCAATCTGTGCCATGTCTCTTAGCGAAAGCAGGTGGCGTGATTCCTCTAATATGTTACCGTCGGCATCGCGCATGGTGAATGGCATGCGGCAGAATTGTGCACATTCGCCTCTGTTGGCTGAGCGGCCAAAACAATGTTCTGAGGCATAGCACTGTCCGCTGTAGCTTACGCATAGCGCCCCGTGGACAAATACTTCAAGTTCTGTTTCCGGTACAGCCTTGTGTATTGCTGCTATCTCATCGATTGAGAGCTCTCTTGCCAGGACGGTGCGCTTGAAGCCAAGTGATGACATCCATCTTACCTTCTCCACAGTGCGGTTGTCTGTCTGGGTGCTGGCGTGTATGTCTATGCCTATCTGCTTAAGCTCTTCAAGCAGTCCTAAGTCTTGTATCAGCAAAGCATCAACTCCGATTTCCTTGAGATTCCTGCAAAGGTTAAGCGTATCGTTTAGCTCATTGTCGTAGATGATGGTGTTTACAGTCACGAAAACCCTTGCTCCGAACAGGTGTGCATGGTCGCACAGGCGGGCAATGTCATCTATGCTGTTGCCTGCCGCTGCCCTTGCCCCGAATCGGCTCGCACCAATGTAAACGGCATCAGCACCGTGATCAATGGCGGTGATTCCGCATTCAAGGTTTTTTGCTGGAGAAAGTAGTTCTAATGTCTGCATGATTCCTATAATTGCTTGTCAGATTTTGTTGATTTTATTTCTGATGACAAAGATGTTCAGTAACGATACTGTAATAAACAAAGCCAAACCTAACAATACGGCATGTAGTATGGTGCCGCTTTCAATGTTAGGAAACAGGGCGTGGATGATGCCCATGTAATAGTTTCGCAGTAAGACTACGGTAATGAGTGCCACGAGTAAAACAATGGCATTAAGTGTCAGCGTCAGTGCTTGATACGGCATTGCAACCTTATATGAAGGGTAGCCAATGAGTAACAGGTTCTGTAGCTTCTCAGTATTCTTCTGTACCAATAGGTATATACTCAGCATGAGTATGTAGAAGCTCAGTATGCTGATTATGATGCCGACGATCATTACGAGGCTTACCATGAGACGTAGGAAGTATGTAGTCTTCTCTGCGTTCAGTTTGTCACTCTCCATCTCAAGTCCGTTTTGGTCAAAATAATTGCCAATGCCTTCGTCTGCAGGGTTGTCAACCTCGATGAGCAGTCGGGTAGGAGGGCAATCGTCGTCAGGTGCGAATTCCTTGTTGCTCCAATCCATAAACGACTGAGGAACGAGTATGGCGCTGAGGGAGTTTGAGAATGCAACGACATTGCCTTTGAAGTTGCGCTCCTTGCCATTGCCCCTCACGTGGATGTCAAAGTCAATCATACCCATCAGACCTTCTGAAATCTGTGGCAGGGAACGGTTGCGGGCAATGCCGAAGTTATACATGTTGATGTATGTACGAGGCAGTATCACTGGTACGTTGTCGCTGCCTTCTTCGTATTTCCAGGCTGAAAGGTCTATGTCAACGAACTCGTCAGGTACGCTTTCAAAGAACATCTCGGTATTCAGTATCTGTTGTCCGTTGATGCCCATGCGAGCGTCAGTCTTGTAGTTCGTCGAGGTGAATTCACCGATTTTCTTTACGAAAGGCTGTGCCTTCAGCTCCTGCGTGTCTTTGGAAGAAAAGGTGCTTGTGCGCCCCGACATCGTGTTGCCGGCCCCGATACGCTTTGTGACCATTATGTAGTCAGCCTTCATGAAGGTATCTTCGGAGGTGAACACTGGCAGTACGTCCTTGTAGAATTGGTAGCCGGCAAGGACTATTGTCATTCCGAAGAGGTTAGCGAACAGAAATCCGCAGAACTGTCCTATGCTGATATGCTGACGTAATAATTTCCAGAGAAGTTTCATTTTGTTATCCTATAGCTTGTATGTCTTGTCGTATGGAAGGTTCATGTGTTTGCCGATAGATGTGACTATAACGCAGGCATTCTGCTTCTTAGCCTCTTCCATCATTATATCTGCCATAATCTGTGAGTTGTAGTCGTCAAGGTGACTGATAGGCTCATCTACCAACAGTACGTCGAATGGTTGCGCAAGGGCTCGCATCATAGCTACGCGTTGCTGCTGACCGAATGACATCATGCCTATTTTCTGGTCTGTCTTCTCGGGAATACCCAGACGTTCAAACCATGACAGTATTTTTTCGGTGTCGCTATGCTGCGTAAGTTGATTCTTTATCAATACATTTTCCATCGCCGTCAGTTCAGGAAACAGACGTAGTTCCTGAAACAAGTGGCTGATGCTGTTGCGCCTGCGTTCTGACCCTTTGTTT
>JAEEGH010014991.1_pt1 | contig 16905 bp, 5 predicted proteins | sample 9134181 | NCBI WGS metagenome assembly JAEEGH01 (sample SAMN16246544, study PRJNA631951) | gut metagenome | biome: gut microbiome; feature: rumen; material: DP-attached | host: Bos | place: Iran: Karaj | collected 2018-10
CGACACGCTGATATATGTCAATTATTATCAGGCGTTTGCCCGTTTCAATCTGGCGGGTAAGACTCCGGGCGTATATGATGTGCATGCCCTCACCCTGTGCGAGGGCGAGGCCACCTTGCACAATGGTTTTACCATTGAGAATGGCCAGCCTATGGATGTGTCTTACAACTTGGTCTTCCCCAGCTCGCCGCGTCCCAACCGAAGTGTGGTGATGCTGTTGGAGTTTGGCAACACCGGCAATGTCGATTTGCACGACCAGGTGCTGGAGATCACCAGCCTTGGCGGCTCGCCCATCGCCCTGACTCCGGAAGGTGTGAGCCAGAACAATGTAGTACTGCGGGTGCCGCTCACCATTGAGGGCGAGCCGCAGGGCCTGCTCCGTCCGGGTAGCTACGGAAGCATCAATATTTACACCTATACATCGGGAGCCCTGATGTTTACCATTAAACCTGTTGAAGAATAAAAAAATACGAACTATATGAAACCTTTACGATTACTGACAACATTTGTTTTCCTGTTCCTCTCTGTCTGTTCGGCGATGGCCCAGTGGGCGGGCGAAGACCAGGTTCTTATGCGGACATCCGACAGCATGGAGGTGTTCATTGGCGTTGAAAATTACAACCCATTGGAAGTCAATGCAACGTATGAATGGTCAGGGCCCGGAATCCAAAGTAATAATACGCTCCCCCAAATAAGAATAAGACCACATGACGGAGAAAATGAATACCGTGTCCGCAGGGTGGATTCCTGCGGGGTGTCGGAGGAGAAGGTTATCATCACTGTTGTGGACACTATTTCCATCGTAAGCGTAACCCCAAAAGGATGTTTTATTAAAGGAGACACGATAACAAAAGAGGACTTTATCATTGTTACCGTCCCGGCAGGCTTTGAAGACTTTGTTAAAATAAGTCCCAATGTGGCACAAATCCAACCGATTCTTCCCGTTAATGGGCAGATTCCCTTTACAAATGTTGGTGTTGAAGGGGAAATCTCTAATCCATTTGTCCAACATGCACCGCAGGAATTGACATTTTCCTTAACACGTGGAGGTCACACTACCACAAAGAAGGTTGAGGTAGAGGTTTATAAGGATGAACCTGCAAACAGCTTCTCAATCAATGTGAATACTTTGGGATTTTACAGGATGATTGAGACGGCGAAAGCAAAGGCGCAACAGATAAATGATATAGTAGAGCTAATAAAGAACTATGCGCCTCCAGGTTTGAGTCCTTGCAAATTGGATTTGAATTATTCTGCGGACATTCCTCTACCCCTATTCTTCAAATCCTGTTGTGGGGGTGATGAGGTGGATGCCTATAACTTAAGTGCTCCTAATTTGACATTTGCCATTATGGGGGAATGTGATTTTCCCCTTACCGCGGTCGTTCCAATGCTTCCTCCCAATATTAAAATGAACATAGGAGCCCAAGTTGGCATAAATATAAAAAAATTCGAACTGAAATACCGGGGTTGGGAATGCAGCAGACTGGAAGTTCCCATGGAATTTTTCGTTGATGTTTTCGGCGGTCCGAAAATAGAATTTTTAGGAGATGCCCTTGAAGCATCCGGCAAATGTGTGGTCCATGTTTCATTTGGAGGAGCTGTTGTGATAAATAAGGAGGGTGTAAAATGGGATAACAGACTTGAAAACGGCATTCCGGTGTCTTTATCTGTTGTTTTTGATATAACGGCTAAAAGTCTGGCGAGCGTCCAATGGATCCTGGATATGGGTTCTATTACTTTATTTGATAAAAGGGCAAGGGAAAATAACAACAATAATAATAATTAAGCACTGATATGATGATGAAAAAAATACGCTATTTTGTACTTTTGGTGGTTGTCTTTGTTGCCACCCAGTATATTCAGGCACAGACCTGCCGTTTTCCCGCCTATCAGCCTGCTAATTACACCTTGACATTTGATATGGAGATGGATACGGTGAACTTCCATATGGCCGACACTGCGCACTGCCTCTGCGACAAAGTGTTCTCATACTCTGTCCACGGTTTGCAGCCGTCGGACGATGACAGCCGAATCATTGCGCTGACCGGCGGCACGGCCAATCCAACGCAGGGCACCACGCTGCCCGCCACTTTGTGCCGCCTGCTGCAAGCCTACCATCAGGGGGATCTTGCGGCCATTAAACAGCAGTATAGTCCCTCGGATGCCTCCGTTTTTGATCGGTTGCTTAGCAATGACACGATTCGACAAAGCTACCTCAGTTATGTGGGGCAGATCCAGTACATGAAACTTTTGCTTACCTTTGAATCGGGGGATAAAACCATCGCCTTTGTGCGTTGTTTTACGAACACTCCCAAAGTGGATTTTCTCCCATTCATCATGCAAAAAATCAACAACCGTTGGTATGCGACTATTGGGATGGACAGCTCGTCCATAGTTTCCAATGTGTTGATGTTTTTATTTAAGAAACCCTTCCAAAACCTCCTCACAGGCAGCGACTATGACGGCGACGGTGTGGTGGACAGTTTGGACAACTGCCCCTGCAGAGTCAATCCTGACCAGGCGGACCAGGACGGCGATGGAGTGGGCGACGTGTGCGACAACTGCCTAGCCAAAGCCAACCCCAAACAGGAGGACTTTGACAAGGATGGCAGAGGCGATGTGTGCGACAACTGTCCTTATCGTCCTAATTCCGATCAGGTAGACAGTGACGGCGACGGTCTTGGCGACAGCTGCGACAACTGCATGTACATACCCAATCCGCGCCAGCTCGACTTCGACCATGACGGCGTGGGCAACGAATGTGACGATGATATTGATAACGACGGCATTCCCAACGATCAGGATGAAGATATGGATGGGGATGATGTCCCCAACCACGTGGACATCTGTCCTTATCATTACAATCCCGGTCAGGATGACAGCGACGGCGACGGCCTCGGCGATGTGTGCGACAACTGTCCGCTGCGCTACAACCCCGGCCAGGAGGATACCGACTACGATGGCGTGGGCGATGTGTGCGACAAGGACCGCGACGGTGACGGCGTGGCCGACAGCGAAGACAACTGCCCCGACACTCCCAATCCGGACCAGAACGACACGGACTGCGACGGCGTGGGCGATGTGTGCGACCCCGACCGTGACGGCGACACCATCCCGAATGAGTTGGACAATTGCCCTGATATGTTCAACCCCGACCAAACAGACTCTAACAGCAACGGCATCGGCGACGTATGCGAATAAAAAGATAAAAAAGGAAAGTACAAGTATATGAAAAAGATCAACCATATTCTCTTTCAGCTAATAACCATATCATTGTTCCTGTCAGGAATGGCTGGGAACGCTGCCCCGATAGCAAGCCGGGGTGGCGGGCCGGGTGGCATTTTCCTACAGGCAAATGCCTTTCTGCCTTCCGTATCCACCAAGGCGGTAAACCAGATTACCTCGACCTCAGCAACCTCTGGTGGTCGGGTGCTCACCGACGGAGGCTCAACGGTGATGGCCCGCGGCGTGTGCTGGAGCACCTCGCCCAATCCCACCATTGACGACAGCCATACGGTGAACGGTAGCGGCATAGGCACCTTTAACAGCTCCATAGAGGGGTTGATCCCGGGACAGGAGTATTATGTGCGCGCCTACGCGACCAACAGCGTGGGTACGGCATACGGCGAGGAAGTGCGCTTCGTCACCAACTGCATTCCCGACGAGACATGGGACACTATCCGGATTTCGCAAAGCCAGCTGCCCTATACATACAGAGACACTGTATTGGGCGTTGGCACACCGGATTCAATCTCTTTCTCTTTGAACTATCGCACCATGTACGGGTGTGACAGCATCATACACATAAAATTGTTTTTCTATACCATTTATGTTACTGAGTGCAATGAGTATAAATGGCCGGCCACTGGGCAGACCTACACAGAAAGCGGTACATACATACATCCCTATACCGATGCACAAGGGCATGCGCATAACGACACCTTGCATCTGACCATTCTTACACCTGCTGTCACCCTCGGCAACATTCCACCTGTGTCCGTGTGCTTGCATCAACCCATCAGTATTGCTGCAAATGCCACGGGTAATGGAAACATTGTATATAGCTGGACAGGCCCCAACCAGTTCACCAGCACCAGCGACCATATTACCATTCCAAATGCAACAATAAATATGTCAGGTAATTATACTGTAACCGCCATTGTCAAGGATGGTCCCTGTAAGGCTACAGCCACAAAGGACATATCGGTTACGGTACATTCATTGCCTACTGTCCACATTGCTGGCAAAACTTCCATTTGCGAAGGTGAGAGCACGGAACTTTCCGCTTCGGGGGCACAGACTTACGTCTGGTTCAACGGCAGTACTGACCGGACGGTTCTTGTGAGTCCCGCCGCCAATACAAACTATTCGGTCACGGGTACGGACGAGAACGGATGTTCGAATAACGCCTCGTTTACCGTAACGGTAGGCGAGGGTACGGATGACGCCATCAGCATAACGGCCTGTGAATCATACACCTGGTACGCCAACGGGCAGACCTATACGGAAAGCGGTACCTATACCTCTGTATATACCAACAATGCCGGCTGCCAAAGCACGCGCACGCTGCATTTGACTATTACCCATAGCGAGACACACACCACCACAATATCGGAATGCGAAACGTACACTTGGCCGGTCAATGGGCAGACTTACACGGAAAGCGGTACCTATATTTATAGTTACACCAATGCCAGCCAATGCGAGATTACCGAGATTCTGAATCTTACCATCCATCATGGCACCCATACGGAGGAAACCATCTCGGGATGTGAATCTTATACATGGGTTGAGACAGGTCAGACCTTCACGGAAAGCGGAAATCATGTGTACGAGTACTACAACAGCGACGGCTGTCCCTGTTCCAAAACGTTGCATCTGAGCATTTACGGATTACCCCAGGTGGGCATATCGGGTAGAGTTTCCATCTGTAGTGGAGAAAGTGTCATGTTAGCCGCTACGGGTGCCAAAACATACCAGTGGAGCAATGGCTCTACAGGAGCCAGTTTCAGCGATGCGCCTGAGAACACCACGACGTATGCCGTGACGGGTACGGATATCCACGGCTGCTCCAACAATGCCTCATTCACGGTAATCGTGAGCGAGAGTTCAGATGACACTATCAGCGTCAGCGCCTGCGAATCCTACACTTGGCTTGCCAATGGGCAGACCTACACGGAAAGCGGCGTCTATTCCGCCACGTTCATCAATGGGGCAGGATGTTTGAGTACGCACACGCTGTTTTTGACCATCAACCATAATGAGACGCACACCACCAACATCTCGGAATGTGAATCATATACATGGCTGGTCACTGGACAGACCTACACGGAAAGCGGCACTTATACGTATAGTTATACCAATGCCAACCAGTGCGAGACCACCGAGATTCTGAATCTCACCATCCACAAACCCACTGTCACCCTCGGCAACATCCCACCCGTGTCCGTGTGCTTGCATCAGACTATCAGTATCGCCCCATCCGCCACAGGCAATGGGGACATCGCATATAGCTGGACCGGCCCCAACCAGTTCACCAGCACCAGCGATCATATTACACTTCCAAATGCAACAACAAATCAATCAGGTAATTATGTTTTGACTGCCACGGTTTCACAAGGATCCTGTAAGGCTACAGCCACAAAGATTGTTTCGGTTACCGTGCATCCATTGCCTACGGTCCACATTGCCGGCAAGACCTCCATTTGCGAAGGCGAGAGTACGGAACTTTCTGCTTCGGGTGCGCAGACCTACGTCTGGTCCACCGGCGGCACCAGCCGGACGGTCCTCGTGAGTCCTACCGTCAACACAAACTATTCGGTGACGGGTACGGACGGGAACGGGTGTTCGAATAACGCCTCGTTCACCGTAGTCGTGGGCGAGGGTACGTCTGACACCATCAATGTCAGCGCCTGCGAATCCTACACTTGGTACGCCAACGGGCAGACTTATACGGAAAGCGGCACCTATTCCACCACGTTCACCAATAGCGCAGGATGCTTGGGTACGCACACGCTGATTCTGACCATCACGCACAACGAGACGCACACCACGTCTATTTCCAGATGTGATGAATCCTATACGTGGCCGGTCAATGGGCAGACCTATACGGAAAGCGGCACTTATACGTATAGTTATACTAATGCCAACCAGTGCGAGACCACCGAGATTTTGAATCTCACCATCCATCACGGCACTCATACAGAGGAAACCATCACGGAATGTGAATCCTATACATGGGCTGCAACGGGTCAGACCTATACAAGAAGTGGCAACCATGTGTATGAGTATAACAACAGCGACGGATGTCCCAGTTCCCAAACCCTGCATCTGACCATTTACGGATTACCCCAGGTGAGCATTTCGGGTGGCGGGTCCATCTGTAGCGGCGAAAGTGTCATGCTGGCCGCTGCGGGTGCCCAAACGTACCAGTGGAGCAATGGTTTTACAGGCCCCAGCTTCACCGATGCGCCCTCTAGCAACATGACGTATGCCGTGACGGGTACGGATATCCACGGTTGTACGGCCACGGCCACCGCCTCGGTGATTGTCAATCCCCTGCCGAGTGTGTTCATCCTCGGCGGTGCCATGATCTGCAAGGGGGAGAGTGTCACCCTCACGGCCACAGGAGCCCAAAGCTATTCGTGGAATACGGGTAGCGCGGGCAACAGCATCACACAAAGCCCCACCGCCAGCACCACCTATTCCGTAGTGGGTGTGGATGCCAACATGTGCCGCAGTTTTGCCTCTGTTTTTGTAACGGTCAACGAATTGCCCATTGTGAGCATCAGTGGTGATGATATGATTTGCGAAGGGGAGAGTACGGAACTGACCGCTTCGGGAGCAAAGACATACGTATGGTCTACCGGTAGCACATCCAAGACTATTCTGGAGGAGCCCACCGACAATATCACCTATACGGTAACGGGTACTGACGAAAACAACTGCCACAACTCCGCCTCGTTTGCTGTGACTGTGGGAGAAGGTTCTGAAGATTCCGTTGAGGTTACCGCTTGCGAGATTTACCGATGGAATGTCACGGGTGAGACCTATACACATAGCGGTAAATATTATTATACATATATGAATGATTCGGGATGTGAGAGTATGCATACATTGATTCTGACCATCAACCATGAGGAGACCAACGAATCTTCTGTCACAAAATGCGGATCCTATATGTGGCCAGTCAATAATCAAACCTATACGGAAAGTGGTACATACTCTTATACCTATCTTAATGAGAACCAATGTGCCGTCACGGAAATCCTGCATCTTACTATCCATGAGGGAGATATAGAAGAAGAAACCGTTTCGGAATGTGATTCCTATTTCTGGCTTGTCAATGGCCAGACCTATACGGAAAGTGGCAACCATGTGTTCCGATACACCAACTCCCATGGATGTCCCAGCAGCAAGACGTTGCACTTGACCATCTTTAAAGGCACGGATGATGAAATCTATGAAACGGCCTTTGACAAATATACTTGGGCGGCCACCGGCTTCACCTATAGGTCAAGCGGGGACTATGTCTATAGATATTTCAATGAAAATGGCTGTGAAAGTACTACGACCTTGCATCTTACCATCAAAAAGAAAGACGGCGACAAGAACTGTATGTATGCTAGAATGGAGAAAGAAGAATCCTGTGATCCGGGGAAGGATGGGGAAGTGTCTATTTATATTCCAGAAGAAATCAGAGGCCAATGTGTTATAGAATGGAGGAAGGATAACAGTCTTATTTCGAATGCCCCATACGTGACGGGTTTATCCAAGGGAACCTATTCGGTAAAAGTGAAGCACAATCAATTCACAAACGTGGTGTTCTATAAGAAAACGGTAGAAGTTACCAAGAAGAAGGATTGTGATTTGAAAGTGAAAGTGACAGGACCCACCGACGTGCAAGGAGGCTGCAACGGCATTCCAAGTGTCACGTTCACGGCCTCGGCTTCGGGAGGAAAGCAGCCATACAGTTTCCATGGATGGCGGCAGATAAGCAACACATCGGCTGTCAAAACCATTACCCCTTCTGAAGGGTATTTCAGCGTTACCTGCTCTGTTACAGATGCGAATAACGCTCAGGCTTCTAATACGTTGGATGGTTGGGCCAAGAAACTGGAGTGTGCCAAGGACCCGAATGAGATTCGGGGTCCGAACGGATATTCGGATGAGAACCGTTTTGTGAACGCCACCGACAAGATGAACTACACCATAGAATTTGAAAACGATCCGGATTTCGCTATGGCACCCGCCTCGCGCGTGAAGATTACCTATGATGTGCCGGACCAGCAGAAAATCTCCTCTTTCCGTCTGGCGGATTTCGGTTTCGGAAGCTTCATCTTCAATGTTCCCTCCAATGCGTCGTCCTACAGCCAGCGTTTGGATGTGTCGGATTCTTTGGGCGTTTGGGTGGATGTGAATGCCGGCATTGACATCCAGAACCATCAGCTGTTCTGGATTTTCCAGAGTATAGATCCCGCCACTGGCGCGGAACCTGTCAGTTCGCAGATGGGTTTCCTGCCCATCAATGACTCTTTGGAGCACGGGCAGGGTTATGTCAGTTTCTACATCAATCCGGAGGCCAATGTCCATACTGGCGACACCGTCGGGGCCGAGGCCCTTATCGTGTTTGACGACAACGCTGCGATAGGTACCAACGTGTGGACCAACACCTTTGATGCCGTGGCACCCACCTCCATGCTCCATGCGGATCTGAATGCACAGGATTCCCTCTATTGCACCTTTTCGTTCGAGGCCCAAGACGATGCAGGCGGGTCGGGTGTGCGCGAAGTGGGCGTTTATATGTCTGTCAACAATGCCGCCTACACGCTTATCGGCAGCACCCACCCGGACAGCACATTTTCATATACCCTCGAAAATGGTGTCTATTACCAGTTTATGTCCATCGCCACCGACAATGTGGGCAACAAAGAGGATTTCAAGCCCTTGGCTGACACTTCCGTCAATTACAACGAGCCGCCCATTGACCTTGTGTTGAACGGTAATTCCTTCTATGAATATGGTCCTGTCAACAGCTATGTGGGCGAGTTCTACACGTTGGACAATGATGTGAACCTGCCCTTCGTATATGAGTTGGTGAGCGGCGATGGCGATACGGATAACGCCTTGTTTACTATCGATGGCAACCAGTTGAGAACGGCCGCCACGTTCGTCTGTAGTCCCCAAACATTATACTCCATACGGGTACGGACAACGGATATTGGAGGATTGTCTCTCGAAAAGAGCTTTATGCTGAGCGAGATATTGCAGCATGTGACACCTTCTGTCCGTGTTATCCGTGAAATCTGCCAAGGCGACAGCTATGTTTTCCACAATCGTGTGATTACGGAAAGCGGGACCTACGCCGACACGCTTCAGACCTCTGCCGGCTGCGATAGCATCGTGACCCTTTACCTTACGGTGAATCCGCTCTCATTCAACACCTTCACCGCAACAGCTTGTGACAGCTTCCGCTGGAACGATTCCCTTTACACGCAGTCGGGTGATTACATCCAAACACTCCGCAATGCCAACGGCTGCGATTCGACCGTCACGTTGCACTTAACCGTCAATTATTCCCAATTCACCAGCCTGATTGACACCATTTGTCAGGGCGAGACGTACATGTTCTTCGGGAATGCATTGACCACGGCGGGCTTCTACACCGACACGGTGCTGACCAGCCACGGTTGCGACAGCATTGTAACCCTCGCACTGACTGTTAATCCTGTCTCATTCACCCAATTCTCAGACACCGCCTGTGACCAGTATGTTTGGAACGATGCCATTTACACCCAAAGTGGCGATTACACGCAGACATTTACCAACAGGTATGGTTGCGATTCAACCGTTACGCTGCACCTTACCCTTTATTTCTCCATGCTGACGGCAATCCATGATACGATTTGTCAGGGCGAGACATACACGTTCTTTGGGCGGACGCTGACCACGGCAGGCTTCTACACAGATACGTTGCATACCATCCACGGCTGTGACAGCGTTTTCACGCTGAATCTGACCGTCAATCCCACGTATAATGTCACCGATAGCCGGAGCATCTGCGAAAACGCGCTTCCGTATGTGTGGAACAATAAGACCTTCACAGCGGCAGGCACGCAGACGGCCACGCTGCAAACTGTTCACGGCTGCGACTCCACCGTGACGATGACCTTGACGGTGAACCCGGTGTACGAAACGCCGGTAGCAGCGGAAATCTGCCAAGGCGAGAGCTATAACTTCTTTGGCAAAACGCTGACCACAACGGGCGTTTATCGCGACACGTTGCCGACAATTCATGGCTGTGATAGCGTCATCATCCTGTCGTTGACGGTGCATTCCACCTACAATGTCACCGACAGACGGAGCGTGTGCGAAAGCGCGCTTCCGATAGTATGGAACAATAAGACCTTCACGGCCGCGGGCACGCAGATAGCCACCCTGCAAACCGTTTACGGCTGCGACTCCATCGTGACGATGACCTTGACGGTGAACCCGGTGTATGAAACGCCGGTGGCGGCGGAGATCTGCCAGGGCGAAAGCTATAACTTCTTTGGCAATAACCTCACCGCGACGGGCGTTTACCGCGATACATTGTCGTCTATTCATGCTTGCGACAGCATTATTGTCCTATCGTTGACGGTGAACACGCCCACCACCCATTCATTTACCCGAATTGCTTGTGACAGCTACACCTGGAATGATTCTACCTATACACAAAGCGGCGATTATACGCAGGTATTCACCAATGCGAATGGTTGTGACTCCATAGTCACGCTCCATCTGAACATCAACAGCTCTTCATTTACTACATTTACTCAAGTTGCTTGTGACAGTTACACTTGGAATGATTCCACCTATACACAAAGTGGCGATTATACACAGATTTTATCGAATGAGGATGGCTGTGACAGTATCGTAACGCTTCATTTGACTATTAACCCGTCATCATCAACGCAATTTACAGATGTTGCCTGCAATAGTTATACCTGGAACGATTCCATTTACACGCAGTCAGGCGTTTACACGCAAACATTAACCAATGCCAATGGTTGCGATTCTGTAGTCACGCTCCACCTTACGCTGTATCACGCTACATCCAGCTCAATGGCAGATACCATCTGTCAGGGCGAGAGTTACAACTTCCTCGGAACAACGCTCACCACGGCGGGCGTTTATCGTGACACGGTGCCGACAATTCATGGCTGCGATAGTGTTATAACCCTCACTTTGACTGTGTTACCGTTGCCTACACCTTCCATTACCGGTGACAACGAAATCTGCGAAGGCGACATGTTCACGTTGACGGCTACTGGCGGTACCCAGTACCTGTGGTCCACGGGTGCCACTACCAACCAGATTACGGGCAGTGATGCCGGAAGCTACTCCGTCACCGTCACGGACCAGAACGGATGTTCCGAAAGAGCTTCTCATCCGGTTAACGTGATTGCCCCCACCTATTCCGACTTTACCATTGCCACTCCCGACTCGTGCTACCATTGGAACACGGAAACATATTGTGCTTCAGGTGATTACATGCAAACCTTGCAAGCTGCAAACGGCTGCGACAGTATCGTGACATTGCATCTTTCCGTCTCTGTGGGCGTGAACGATTATCTGCTCGACAATAATGTCATTATCTATCCCAATCCTACAAACGACATTCTCAATGTAAGGTTCTCGCATTACAGTGCACTGCCAACCGACATTCTCCTGTATGACGCATACGGCAAGTTGCTGCAATCGGTTCCGATATCTTCAGAAATCATGCAGATAGACCTTACCCCGTATGCTAAGGGTATCTATTTCGTGGAAATAATAGCGGAAGGTCGCATTGCGACGGTGCGGAAAGCGATAAAGAAGTAGAAAGAAATGTCTCGAAGAGACATTTCTTTCTGGCGTTCTTGACAATAGTTTTTTGTCTGCGACAATAAAAAAAAGAGACGGTGCAACGCACCGTCTCTTTCATAATATATATTATGTATAGGATTATTCCTCGTCTTTGTGTTCCTCTTCGTACTTCTTGATGATTTCGCTCTGAACATCGGCGGAAACCTGCTGGTATTCGGCGAATTTCATGCTGTAGGAGGCACGGCCGGAGGTGATGGAACTCAACGTGGTGGAGTATTTGTTCATCTCTGCCAACGGAATCTTGGCGTGGATCATCTGGAAGGCGCCTTCGGCATCCATACCCATCATGATACCACGACGGCCCTGAAGGTCGGTCATCACATCACCCATACGGTCAGCGGGCACGAAGATGTCCACATCGTAGATGGGTTCCAGAATTTTGGGACCGGCGTTCTTGAAGGCCTCTTTGAAGGCGTTACGGCCAGCCAACTTGAATGCCAACTCGTTGGAGTCAACCGGGTGCATTTTACCGTCGTAGATGTTGACCACGATGTCGCGGGCATAGGAACCGGTAAGCGGACCCTCTTCCATCTTCTCCATGATACCCTTCAGGATGGCGGGCATGAAGCGTGCGTCGATGGCACCACCCACGATACAGTTGTTATAGATGAGCTTGCCGCCCCAAGGCAGATCGTAGGTCTCCGTGGCACGGATCGGGTATTTGGTCTGGGTGGGCATGCCCTCGTAGTAGGACTCGATGAGCATGTGCACCTCACCGAACTGGCCGGAACCACCGGACTGCTTTTTGTGACGGTACATGGCCTCTGCGGATTTCGTGATGGTCTCACGATACGGGATCTTCGGAGCGTAGTACTCGACTTCGATCTTATTGAGCTTCTCAATCATCCATTTCACGATGTTGAGGTGTTGCTCGCCCTGACCGGAGATGATCATCTGCTTCAGCTCCTTGGACTGTTCCATCAGGAAGGTCGGGTCCGTTTTGCGGATCTCGTTCAGCACCTGGCCGAGTTTCTCGTCGTCGGCGCTGTTCTTGGCGCGGACAGCGGTACGGAACTTGGGATCCGGATAGACGGTGGGTTCGATGATGTCATCACCCTTAGCCACTAAAGTGGTGCCTGTCGGGGTGTTTTTCAGCTTGATGGTGGCCACGATGTCGCCAGCCACAGCCTTTTCAACCTCCACTCTGTTCTTGCCGGCAAACACTAACAGCTGGGAGACTCTCTCCTTAGTGTTGGTGTTGCTGTTGGTCAAATCGGCGGCCTTCACCACTTCGCCATCGACGATCTTCATGAAAGCAACTTCGCCGAGGTGTTGTTCGATGGCGGTCTTGAAAACAAAGCCCGTGAACGGATTGGCGGCATTGCATTTGTGTTCGTTGCCGTTGGTGGCCTTCATCGCGGGAGCCTCGTCCGGTGTGGGGCAGTTCTTGATGACGAGGTCCATGAGGCGGTCAACACCTTGGTCGGTCTTGGAGGCCACGCAGATCACCGGGAAGGTGCCGCGGTTGGCGATACCGAGTTTCAAACCTTTCACCATATCCTCTTCGGAAAGGGTTCCCTCTTCGAAGAATTTGTCCATGAGGGCTTCGTCGTTCTCAGCGGCGGCCTCGATGAGAGCGCTGTGCATCTCCTCAGCCTTGTCGGCGAGGTTGGCGGGAATATCCTCAACAACCATCTTGCCACCGTTGGCAGGGAATTTGAGGAGCTTCATTTGAAGCAGGTCGATGACGGAGTCGAAGCCGATGCCGGCGTTCACCGGGAACTGGAAGGGCATCACGCTGCCGCCGAAGTACTCCTTCAGCTGGTGGAGCGTCTCGTCGAAGTTGGCCTTCTCGTGGTCGAGCTGGTTCACAACAAACATGACGGGAACGTGCATCTCCTTGGTGCGGCGCCACTGGATCTCGGCACCCACATCCACACCGTTCTGGGAGTTGATCACCATGAGGGCGGTATCCATGACGCGGAGAGCGCCGATGGTCTCACCAATAAAGTCATCAAAACCCGGACAGTCAATCATGTTGATCTTCTTGCCTTCATATTCGGCATACATCACGGTGCTTTGGATGGACTGCTGTCTCTCCAACTCCACATCGCGATAGTCTGAAATGGTGTTCTTATCTTCTACCGTTCCGCGTCTGCTGACAACGCCTCCGTGGAAGGCCATGGCTTCAGCCAAGGTGGTTTTACCTACACGGTTACCACCGATGATGGCAACATTTCTGATTTCTTTCGTCTGATAAACTTTCATTGGGGATTTTAATTATTTGATTTATAAATTCTTGTTGTTTTTAATAAGGGGCGCAAATATACACTTTTTTTGAATACAAAAACAGCCCCCCTGCGTGTTTTAGAAACCTGTCCAGAACATCTCCCAGAATTTGTGCTCCATCTCCTCCCAAACCTGGCGGGTGGCACCGGCGAAATCGGCGGAATATTGGTTCAAAACATTCTGGGCCTCCTTGACATTCCCACCTTGAATCAGCCCCACGGCTTTCCGTTCCAAATCCGGCAGTTCGTTGAAGGCCTTGGTCTCAAAACGGGCCACGTTGTCCAACACAGTTTTCTTGGTGACGCCCCAGCGGATCTGGGCCAGTTTATTAGCCTTACGGTAGTGCCAGAGCACGGCGTTGTCGTTGTAGCCGAAATGGCCGCAGATGTTGAATCCGGCGGGCATCTTGGTGCTTCCCGCATAGATGGGGATGCGCGGACTTTGGCCCGGATTCTCTAACGAGAACCAGCAGAGACCACCCACCTCATCGGGCAGCCAGCTGCGGCATTGGATGATGGTGGAGTAGGAGCACCACGACATGGCCACGCCCCGGTAGAAGGTCACAGCACCCGGCTTCAGCATGTTGTACATGGCCCGCTCGTTGCCGTCCATCCAAGGGTTGGCATTGGGGCACACGATGGTGTCATAGACAATCTCCCCGCTTTCGGTCTTGCGCTTCTTGGGGTAGAGGAGGTTCTTGGTCTGGTCTAGTTCGGGACAGCCTTCGTAGTTGGCGCGGAAGAGTTCCATCACCCGTTGCGGCGATACTTTCTCATCCGGTTTGATGGAGAAGGGAAGCTCGTCGGCGTCCAAGGCAAAGTGCTTTGATGGTGCAAGTTGCGTGAAGATGTACCACTCGCGCTCCTTGAAATTCTTTTTGCCGGAATAGGACGACGGGAAGGCCTTCCACCAGATGAAATCGCCTTTGCCGTCCCAGAGGCCGAATTTCTTAGCCACCTTCTCAATATTGTCAGAGCACATGAAATAATCCTTGTTTTTGCGGTCGAGTTTTCCGATGCGGGCCACGTTGCAGCTCACGGCCACCTCATCGTCGGGCACGCGCTGGGCGGCCCAAATGCCGCCGATCTGGTCGGGACCCTCGCCCAAGATCTCCATCTGCCACACCTCTTTCTTGTCGGCGATAGTGATGCACTCGCCGCCGTCGCCGTAGCCGTACTTGGCTATCAGCTCGCCGATGAGGCGGATGGCGTCGCGGGCGTTGTCGCAGCGTTGCAGGGCGATGCGCTGCAGTTCCTCAATGAGGAACATGCCCTTTTCGTTCTGCAGGGTGTCGGGTCCGGAGAAGGTGCTCTCGCCCATTGCGAGCTGTTTCTCGTTCATGCAGGGGTAGGCAGTGTTCATGTAGGCGTAGGTGTGCGCCGCCTCGGGAATCTCGCCGGCCAGCGTCACGTTTTCCATGGCGTTGGGCGTGCTGGTGTGCATGGTGCCCTTATAGACCTTATGCATGGTGCCGGGCTTGTGGTCGGCGGCGGGTTCCATGGTCACCCAGGTGCGGTACTTGCTGTCGCACGTGTGCGAGGTGATGACGGAGCCGTCGGTGGAGGCCTTGCAGCCCACCATGATGGAGGTGCAGTTGGCGCCCACGAGCTCGGTCTCCTGGGCCTTGAGCGGGAGGCAGAGGACTGCCACACAAAGTGTTAAAAGTAAAAGTCTGGTTTTCATAACGTGTATTAAATTTTAAATGTTTCAATTTTCAATGTAGCCAGTTCAAGGCTCTGTTTATGATTTTCTCATGCCATTCTTTTTCATTGCCAGATTTTTTTGCCATCAAATTGGAGAATTCAAAAAAGTCTTTGACTTGTTGAGGATTTGGTACATAATCGGCTTTGTAGGAGTCTTCAATCATTTTTTGAAAAATATTCAATGGAAGAGGAATAATGGTTGATGTGCCACCATATAACACTATATTCAGGTGATGAAGCAAATAGAAATGGCTGATGCAGGCATCGTGGATAGTTGGAGCGACAAACAAACCATAGCAGGGTTTGTTTGTGCTTGTTTTCAATCTTCCGAGATGGCGTGACACTGGCTCCCCTTCTGTCTCGTATTGTCGTTGGCCTGCCGATAATGTGACTTCTACAGAAACGTAAAAATCACCATAGTCACAAACGATATCAGCCATGTTTCCAGATGCTGTGGAAAGGGGATTCCCGTAATCATCGAATTTGATATTGGCTTTAATATCCCCTCCGTCAAGCATGGTCATTGCCCGCCAAGTGTTCCATTCCATTATTAGCGGAGCATCGTAGATTTTATTGTTCTTTATTTGTTCAAAGGTATTTTGTATATCATCATAAAAACAATAGTCTTTTAGTTTTGTGATTTGCGAAGACAATGTTGCTTTCTTGCGTTTTTCAAGCAAATCGGCTAACAAATCTTTGAGTTCAAAAAGAGAGGATTTTTCTGAATTTTTAATATTTGGAAAATCTGTCTTGATTTTTTTGACAAGCAGTTGTTTGTCATCGGTTAGCAATTTTGGGGTTTCTGCTTTGCCAAGATAATCGGCATATTCATTTTCTTTAGAAAAAACGATAGGTTCTCGAGATGTGTTTTTTAAGATATAATCCACATCAGCTGTGCGTTCCGGCACGATAGACAGCGATTTTCCAACATGAGATACGGCAACAAGGCCTGTTGCGCGAAAGTAGCGGAAGCAGGCATCCGCATAGTCCCGCATATTGCTTGCCTGTGTATCCAAAAATTTGTTTAGAGATTTGCTGTCACTTTCTCTTGTTTTGAGGTCTC
>JAEEGH010014992.1_pt1 | contig 16905 bp, 8 predicted proteins | sample 9134181 | NCBI WGS metagenome assembly JAEEGH01 (sample SAMN16246544, study PRJNA631951) | gut metagenome | biome: gut microbiome; feature: rumen; material: DP-attached | host: Bos | place: Iran: Karaj | collected 2018-10
CGCTCCGACAGTCCTGATTTTCGCGTTTTTAAAGATCGCCGAGGGATACAGGATCATGGCGCAGGCGCAGAACAGGGTGATCAGAATATATCTCGGCATGGAAAACAGAAAATCCGAGAAATAGGTCATGTAAGAAAAAGCCGTCAATACAAGCATAGGCAGAAGGATAAGATAACCCCACCACCGGTCTTTTTTCATCCAATAGCCGACAAACCCCATGGGGAAGCAGAGGAGCGTCCAGATAAACCAATATCTGTAGTATACGAACAGCTGCCAGCCGAGCCGGCTGAACGGCACCTGGATAAGATAGACCAACGGCTGACTGATGAGGAAGAATACAAAGCATTTCAGCGCGGAGTCCAGATTGCTTTTGCTGTTCATGATGATGATTATGCCGAACAGTATCCACAGCTCGAAAGTGACCGTGATCGCGATAAACGAAGTATGGTAAAGCCCCGGAATGATTGCCGCAGCGGCAGTAATAACGCCCGCTGAGACGGCCGCCGCGACCAGCTTCGGCCAGGTCAGGTCGAGGCCGCCGAATACTTTTCTGAAAATCTCAGACATGAAATCATCAAGATCCTTTCAATAAAATAATTTACGGAAGCAAAAGACTTTTATTCGCGGAACGTCAACTTTATTGAGCGGCCCCTGCGTTTATCCGGCAAACGCAGGGACCGCTCGATATTTTTCGGGTTTTATGGTTCGGTCCGGATCGTGTTGAGCTTTCGCCTGACAAATACCAGATAAAAAGCGATCACCGTCAGCGGAATGACGCTCCCGACAAGGGAGACGGCTCCGGGCTGACTGACGACGACGTTGAAGATCGCGTGGAAAGTGATCGACAGAGACAGCAGGGCAGCGGTACCGATGGCGTGCAGCCAGAGCCGATCCCAGAGAAACAGCAGGCCGACCGCCGTAAAAGCGCCGCATACGACGTGCATGGCGCCGGTGCCGAAGCCGCGGATCGTCAGCGCAAGCAGATTTTCGCTGCCGAAGCCGGCGAGGTAACACGCGTTTTCAAAGGTCGCGAAGCCGACGGCGATCATTTGGATACCGCCGACGGCATACTTCCGCCGAGGCTCAAAAACCATAAGATAGAAGAGCACGGGCAGCAGCTTCATGCATTCCTCGACGATCGGCGAGACCTCATAGGCCGCGGTGGTCAGATCGGCGCCGATATATGCGGCGATAAAGGTACTGATGTAGGCCGAAAGCAGGCAGGAGGTCATACCGACAAGGAAAAACAACAGCACGCGCCGCCAGTTCGGCTGGAGGAAAAACAGCGCCAGCAGCAGCGGAGCCGCGAGGCAGACGTAAATATTCTCGATGTAGCTCACGCACGCACCGCCCTTCTGACTGCCGGCAGGAGAGGGATAAAGCTGAGCGTGATCAGAGTGTCGGCAAATAAATACGGACTCGTCCAGTCGTCCGTGTACCAAAAACAGGAGGCCGTCCACGTGGCGTATTCCGCAAAACAGAACAGCAGAACGGCGGCACACAGCGGCATATATCTCCTGTCGGACCCGTGAATGAACGTCAGGCCCCGGATCGCGTGGAGCATAAGCAGCCCCATCAGCACGGCGCATATAAGATTGCTCAGAACGCCGCCCCACTGCAGATAGAAAGCGCACATTCCGGCCGCAATAACAACGCCGAGCCAGGGCAGCGCGCCCCTTATGCGCCATGCTTCCGCCGGAAGAAGCTGCCGAAGCAGGAGAAACAGCAGCAGATAGGACGAATACCAGCTGAATTCCGGAACGTAACTGTAAGGGGGCGTCCTTTGAAAAAAGATCAAAAACGTCTCCCAGTACAGATCGCCGAGCGCCCAGCAGCCGTAAAAGGCGGAGAGCAGGATCCACGCTTTCTCCCGCGTCCGCACGGCGCGGACCGTGCCGACGGAAAGACATATGACGGCAACGGTTATCTGCAGGGCGTTTTCACAGCTTTCGGCCATTTTCCCGCTCCTTTTCCGACAGCAGCCTTTTCAGGCGAACGCAGAAGACCGTGAACAGCGCGCCGAGGGCAAAAGCAAGCACCGCGACGAAGATATAGCCCGCCGCTCCGCTGCGGACAAAAATGCTTGCCATAAGGCTTTGCCGGATCGCTTCGGCGGGCGTACGCAGCACGGCTTTTGAAACGGCATATCCCGCCGCGACGGTAAGAGCAATACAGACCGCCGCCATACCCGCGCAGGCGGCGCGCAGGCGGCGCATACCGCGCTCGCGCGCCATGCGTTTCGCCTTGTTATGCAATTCGGAAATCCGCTCTTTACTCGAACGCATGCGTGATCCCCTCCTTCTCCAGCTCCCGGCGCAGCAGTTTTTTCCCGGCTGTTACAAGATTATCGACCTTCTTCGTGGCGCAGCCGATGACGGACGCCGCCTGAGCGTAGCTCAGGCCCATGGCGTAGATAAGCCAAAGCGGCTCGCGGTAGCGCGCGTCGGTGCGCGCCAGGCAGCGCTGAAGCGCAGCACCGCGTTCCGAGCGCAGGATCGCGTCCTCCGGAGAGTCCTCCGACGGAGGCAATTCGTCGTCCAAGGAAAATTCCTGCAGGCGTGTCCGGAGTCTGTGAAAGCGAGAAGCCTCATGCCGCGCCGCCTTGAACAGATACGCGCGGAAGCATCCCTTGCGGATAGTCGGCTTGCGTACCATTATCCGCGCAAACAGCTCCAGCATAAGGTCCTCCGAGTCCTGATAATTATGAAGGAAGCCGTACAGATATGCGATGACCGCGTCGCCGTATCGGAGCATCAGCGCGTCGCATGCGGCCTCGTCGCCGGAAAGATATCTGCCGTAAAGCTCGTCGTCATCGGGCATATCGGTACCTCCTTCCTCAAAAATAATTATATATTTTTTCTATTATACAATATTTAAATGACTCAATCAAGCACTTATGTTTTCAAAGTAAAAAAAGAATGTTATCACGATAAGCAGAGCGCCGATCTCAAAAGCAGTTTGCCTCCGTCGCCGCATCCGTCTTTACCGTCTGAAGCGGATCATCGCTCATGCGCGGCATGAAGCGTCCGCGCAGCGCGCTTTGCAAATCTGATAACGGATTTATCATGATATACAGTCTATCGCCGAACGAAGGATATGTCAATGGCATCGGAGTCCCGTATTTGTTTTTTTTGTATTTTTTAAGGAACTTTCCCAAAAAAAGACTCTATACGGACAGAGACCATTTTTGTAAAACGCAGGAAAGGAGACGACCGGACATGAGAACGGCACAGGAGAGAGTAGACGTCCTGCACGGGCTTGCGCGAAAGCTCCGCCACAGGCGCCGACAGGCCGCGCTTGCGCGGCTCGGGGCTGTCTGCGGGATACTGCTGATCTGCCTGACCGGAGAGATCTTGAAGCTGGATCATGTACATACCGGCGTGTCGCCCGGAATGTACACGGGTGCGACGATGCTGTTTGAAAGCGCGGGAGGCTATGTTCTGGTGGCGGTGATCGCATTCGCGGTCGGCGCGGTCATTACATCCGTCCTGGTGCGGCGCAGACAGCAGACGGCCGCAATCGAGAAGGAAAACAGTCAAAAAACCGAACCGAAAGGCGAGAGAGGAGATAATTTATGAAAGCAAAGAAGCTGTTGGCTTCGCTGCTGACGCTGTGCATGCTGCTGTCGCTGCTTCCGGCAGTGACGCTGGCTGCCGGCGAAACGGTAAGCGTTGCATCCGACACCACTTCGTGGACGGACGGCAACACTTACGTTGTCAGCGGCGAGGTCACGATCACAAGCCGCATCAACGTCAGCGGCAATGTCACGCTGCAGCTGAACCCGGGCAGTACGCTGAACGCGCAGAAGGGCATTCAGCTCGGCGAAAACGGCAACAGCCTGACCATTAACGGCAGCGGTACGCTGAACGCGACCGGTGCAAGCGACCATGCCGGCATAGGCGGCGGTCCCGGGAACAGTCACGGCGGCGTGCTCGTTATCAACGGCGGCACGATAAACGCCACGGGAGGCTCATATACCTCGAACAACCACATTTATTCAGGCGCCGGAATAGGCGGCACCACCTACGGCTACGGCTGCGACGTTACCATCAACGGCGGCGTCGTCAACGCCGTCGGCGGTACCGACGCCGCGGCCATAGGCGGCGGCGCCAACGCGTACTGGGTAGGCAGCTACGGCCAGGGCCGCAGATGTGTCATCAACGGAGGCGTCGTCAATGCCACCGCCCGGGGCTACGGCGCGGGCATAGGCGGCGGCGGCTCCAGCGACTCTGCCGGCTCCATTTATCCGGGAGGAACCGGGATCGTCGAGATCAACGGCGGCCAGGTGACTGCCGTCAGCGAAAATGGATACGGCATCGGCCCCGGCAGGCAGAACGGTCAAAACCATGAGGGCGAGGTCGGCACGATCACGCTGGGCTGGACGAATGCGAGCGATTTTATCAACGTACAGTCGTACCGCGGAACGATAAACTTTGCCGACATGTTCTTGCTTGACGGCACGAATACTACCGCCACGGCAGAGAACGCCGGCGGACACAAGATCGTGCCCACAGGATCCATATCGATCACATTTGAGACCTTCGGCGGCACGCAGGTGGCCGGTCAGAGCGTCAGCCTGAACGATACTATTCAGAGACCCGCGGATCCCGTCCGCGAGCGCTCCGTCTTCAAGGGCTGGTACCAGATCACCAACGGCCGCTTCGCCTCCTCCGCATGGGACTTCAGCACCCCCGTTACCGGCAAGGTGACACTGGGCGCCGCGTGGGGCTACGGCGGCACGACCACGTGCGACAGCGGCAGCCCGGGCTACTCCGGTCAGGAGCCCAGAAGGCTCGTGGACGGCAATGACAACACCAAGTGGTGCACCAGCTACGATAATCACCCCTGGACCATAACGTTCCATATGGACAGACCGATCGCTGTTACGGCTTACATCTTCAACACGGCCGAAGATGCGTGGAAATATAACGTCCGCCACCCGCAGAGCTGGACGCTGGAGGGTCAGCGTATCGACGGCACATGGGTCACACTGGACTCCGTGACCAACGATACCATACTTCAGCCCGTCAACAACACGGATTTTCTCTACAACGTCGACAACCCCGGCGCGGAGCCGTACATCGCTTTCCGCTGGAACGTTCCCGATACCAGGGGACATACCACGCTGCAGATGTCCGAGCTGACGATGGTGTATGACGACAGCGTTACCGCCTGCTACACCGTCTCATTCGCGGCGAACGGCGGCTCGGGCACGATGGAGAGCGTTACGGCCGTCTACGGCGAAGACTACACGGTCCCGGAGTGCACGTTTGATCCGCCCGCCGGCAGCGGCTTCGTCTGCTGGAGCTGCGGCGGCAACGACACTGCCGATCCCGGCGACGAGATCGCGTTCGACGGCAATACAACGCTCACCGCCGTCTGGGCCCCGCTCTACACGATCACCTGGCTCGACGGCGACGGCAATACGCTTGCGGCCGATTCGGTCCTTGAGGGAACGACACCCTCGTATACCGGCACGACGCCCACCAAGACCGCGACCGAGCAGTATTCATACTCCTTCAACGGGACCTGGAGCCCGGCTATAGTATCGGCGAGCGCGAACGCAAGCTACACCGCGCAGTTCGACAGCACGAGGCTCTGCAATTACGTCTCCTTCGCGGCGAACGGCGGCTCGGGCACGATGGCAGCCGTTGCGGTTCCCGTCGGCGAGACCTGCACGGTCCCGGAGTGCACCTTCGATCCGCCCGCCGGCAGCGGCTTCGTCTGCTGGAGCTACGGTAACAACGGCACCGCCGATCCCGACGACGTGATCGAGCCCGACGGCGATATAACGCTCACCGCCGTTTGGGCCACGCTCTACACGATCACCTGGCTCGACGGCGACGGCAATACGCTTGCGGCCGATTCTGTCTTTGAGGGAGCGACGCCCGCCTATTCCGGCACGACGCCCACCAAGACCGGATCGGATCAGTATGAATATTCCTTCAACGGAACGTGGAGCCCGGCTATCGTCCCGGCTTCCGCGAACGCGACTTACACGGCCCAGTTCGACACCGAAAAGCTGTACCATTTCGTCAACTTCGACGCGGACGGCGGCTCGGGCACGATGGCGAGCACAACGGTCTCCGTCGGCGAGACCTTCACGGTACCGGAATGCACCTTTGATCCGCCCGTGGGCAAGGAATTCGTCTGCTGGAGCTACGGCGACAACGAGACCGCCGCCCCCGACGACGAGCTCGAGCTCGACGACGATACTACGTTCACCGCCGTATGGGACGATATATTCTATGAAGTTGCCTTCATCCCCGACAACGGCGACGATAACTTCACCGAGTACATATCGTACGGAGAGACCGTCGATGAGCCGGACGCTCCGGAGGCTCCGGACGGCCGGACCTTCCTCGGCTGGTATACGGAAAACGGCGCCGAGGAATACGACTTCTCCGAGGAGATATACGAGGACATAACGCTGCGCGCGCTGTGGGCATACGACGGCCTTGAGGGGCTCGAAGGCACGAAGGGCTTCTATTATGAGGACACCGGAGTAGACCAGGATTACACAAACCTCTTCGACGGCACGGATGAAAAGTGGTGCCTGCGCTTCAATGACTACGCCTACGTGGTGTTCGACGCGGGGCAGCTCGTTTGGCCGACGGATCACGTCATGGTCACCGGCGCGGACGCATACGACTACCGCGGACGCAGCCCCAAGAGCTGGACGCTGAGCGCAAAGCGGCACCTGGACGACGAATGGACTGTCATCGCCGAAGAGACGGATAACTGTACCATGCAGGATGTCAACAGCACTCCGTTCCGCTTCGTTATCCCGCAGCAGGAGAACCCTCCCGCCTACCGCTTCTTCAAGCTCGAAGTGACCGCGATCCAGCAGTACGACTGCCTGCAGCTCGAAGAGTTCTATCTGGTGGGCGTTGAATCCGGGGATCTGCCTGCTCTGGAGATAACTCTGGATCCCGGCGAAGGCGCCTGCGACCCCGAGACGCTTTCGGCCGATCTCGGCGACAGCGTCGATCTGTCGGACGTGAGCGTTGACGCGCCGACCGGCAAGGTCCTGACCGGCTGGCTGTACGGCGAAGAGCTGCTGACTCCCGACGCCGAGTTCGAGCCGATCGACGACTGCACGCTCACCGCGCAGTTTGCGATCCCATGCACGCTGACATTTGATCCCGGCGCCGGCACGGGCGAAGCCTTCCCGGTATACACGGCTGCCGGACAGAAAATCACTCTCCCGGGCGCCGAGGGATGCGGCTTTACCGCTCCGGAAGGCAAGATGCTGATCGGCTGGACCTGCGGCGACGCGGAATATGAGCCGGGAGACTCTTATACGGTCTCCGCCGACGCGGCCTTCACCGCCGTCTGGGCGGACGCATGCACGGTCACCGTTTTGTGCGGCCCGTATGCGGAGTATTCGGAAAACGCCGAACGGCAGATCCCGACAGGAGAGACCCTGGAGATCCCCTCTTATTACGATGTCTTTGACGAAGATTTTGAAGTGCCCTGGTTCCTTGCCTGGAGGATGACCGTCGGCGAGGACGACATATCCATTGTCCTTCCCGGGATGACCGTCACCATGACGGACGACATCACTTTAGAGCCCATCTGGTCGCCCGAGGAAACCGAGGGCCGGTATGATCTGCAGGAAGCCATCGCGGCCGCGTCGAACGGCGACGAGCACTATCTCGTCACCTATCCCGACGACGGAGCTCCCGTTATAACGCTCGAGGAAGATGTCTTCCTGGTAGAATGGTACGAAATCGAAACGCTCCGCGACGCGCCCGAAGGCGATGACGGTGAGGGCGAAGAAGACTATCCCGACGAGCCCGACGAAGACTATTTGATCATTGGCTCCGACGCTTCGATCGTACTCGACCTGAACGGCCACACGATCATCGGCAATATGGAATACAACATGCTTGAGATCGACGGCGAGCTGACCGTCTGCGACGGCGTCGGCGGCGGTCTTATCGCCTCCTGCTGTGACAGCTGTCCAGTCTTCGTCGCTGAAGGCGGCGCGCTCACGCTTGAAAGCGGCGCGATCATGGGCACGGACGGCATAGACGTCGTCGGCGGCGAGTTCACCATGAACGGCGGCACGATCATGGGCAGCTGTGACGACGGCGTGGAGGTATCCGAGGGCGGCACGTTCACCATGAACGACGGCCTTATCACCTTCTGCGACTACGGCGTATACGCGGCTGTCAACGAAGATGACGGCACGAACGGCGGCACGTTCATCATGAACGGCGGCACGATATCCGATTGCGAGGATGTGGGCGTGGACGTCTATTGCGGCGAGTTCATCATGAACGACGGCACGATATCCGGCTGCGGCGACTATGGCGTTTGGGTCGACGAAGGCACGGCCGCTATTTACGACGGCACGATAGCCGACTGCTATGATACAGGCGTTTACATCGAGCACTTCGGCGTCTTCACCATGGAGGGTGGCACGATATCCGACTGCTGCACAACGGGTGTTTACATCAGTTGCTGCGGCATGTTCGTCATGAACGACGGCACGATATCCGGCTGCAAATCCAACGGCGTATACAACAATGAGGGCCGCTTTGAGATGGCCGGCGGCCTTATCACCGGCAACGGCGGCAGCGCCGAGGCCCTTCTCTCCGGCGACGCAGTGCCCCTTGATGAGCATTACGGCGAAGTGCGCGGCGTGGCGGAAGAAGCTCCGACCGTGGTCATGTACGGCGGCGGCGTTTACACCGACGGCTGCGGTATAGGAGGCGGCTACGCTGTCGAAAGCGTGGCTTTCGACGCGGAAGGCCTCAGGTCCGTGCGTTTCGTTGTCGGCGACGATGGCGACGAGGGCGGCGAGTCCGACGATCCCGAAGAGCCCGATCCCGAAGAGCCCGAGCCCGAGCCCGAACCCGATCCCGAACCCGAGCCCGAAATGGATTTCATTTCCGGCTTCTTCAGGGCCGGCGGCGAGATCTCCGGCAACGCCGCGTTTTACGGCGGCGGCGTATACGTCTGCAGCGGAGATTTCCTCATGGACGACGGACTTATCTCCGGCAACACCTCGCTTTACGGCGGCGGAGTCGCGGTCGATAATGAGGGTTACTTCCGCATGGACGGCGGCGAGATCTCCGGCAATACCGGCAGCGGCGTGCTCGTCTGCGGCAGCTTCATACTTGTCGACGGCGAGATCTCCGACAATACCGGATCACCCTACTTATATGACATGCCGCGCAAGGCGCTCATCACAGACGAGGACGAGGCCCCGTCGGCAACGATAGGCGGCGGCGTTTTCGTGACCGAAAGCATGCCCGGCGTCCCCGGCTTCGCCGAGGTGAAGAGCAGATCGCCCGAGCTGACCAAAGACGGCGAAGACGACGGTGACGGCGACGGCGAAGACGACGGTGACGACGACGGCGAAACCGACGAATACGAAGATATGCTCGATCCCGAATATTGGGAAGAGTTCCTCGGCTTTGTGATGCTCGGCGGCCTTATCTCCGACAACAGCGCTGATATGGGCGGCGGCGTTGCCGTACAGTTCGGCAGCTTCACTCTGGTCGACGGCGAGATCTCCGGCAACACCTGCGATCCGACCGACATCGAATCTTCATATTATTATTATTCCGCTCCGTCCGAGGGCGGCGGCGTTTACATCGACTGCGCCGACTTCATGATGTTCGGCGGCCTTATCTCCGGCAACACCGCGGACATCGGCGGCGGCGTCAGCGCGGATGAGGCAGACTTCTGCCTGCTCGGCGGCACGGTCACCGGCAATACCGCCAACTGGTTCGGCGGCGGCGTGTTTGCCTACTGTCTCGGCATCGGCGGCGATCCCGTGATCGACGGAAACTATGCAAAGCTCCGGAAGGCATCCGACGACATGGTCCTCCGCGACGTGTCCGAAGAGGACGAGGATGAGGACGAAAATGAGGATGAGGACGATAAATACGTGCTTATCCCCAGCAACCTGGACGTCTACGACGTATACGTCGAATGGGCGCTGTCCGAGGACGCGCGCATAGGCGTCACGAACTGCGAAGTAGGCTTCATGCTGGCGTTCGGCTACACCGGTTCCTTTGATATGGATGACGACGAGTTCATGCAGTTCACCAGCGGACTGGGAGAACACGGCACCGAGGAAGTCTTCTTCAGCGATCTTCCGATGTTCGCCGTCACGTCCGTAAAGCTGACCGAGGACGGATATCTCGTCCCCGAAGACTATGAGGGCGAGATATACACCGAAGCCGCGCTGGTCCGCGGAGTACCCGTGTATTTCTTCTTCGACAAAGAGGCTGTCGAAGCAATGTACGACGCCTTTGAAGAAGAGGAAAATCCGAACTACCTGTGGCACCTGTACGACAACTGCTGCGATATCCTCTCCTGCCTGCCCGGCGAAACGGTCGACCCGCCCGAGGATCCCGTCAGGGAGGGCTGGGAATTTGCAGGCTGGTATGTGCTCTATACGGATGACAGCTATTATGATATGCCGGACCCGTATTACGACGAGCCCTTTGATTTCGATACTTCCATCGAATACCCCGTTTCCCTGATCGCTCTGTGGTACTGCACGGTAACGCTGGATCCGAACGGAGCGACCGTACCCACGGACGATGAGACCGGCGAGCCTGTCGAGTATACCTGCGATAACTATGACACGCATCCCTATGATTACCTCCTGAATCCGGATTACGTGATGTATGAGCTCGGCTGGACTGCGCCCGTGGATCCCGAGACCGGCGATACCCTGGTCTTCGGCGGCTGGACCGTCGAGGGCGAGGACGGCGAGGACGTGCCCGTGGGCTATGACTACGAGCTGACCGGAAACACCGTGTTCAAGGCTGTCTGGCGTGCCCCGAACGCCTGGGAGCGCCTGCTTGCCGAGATCGATGCGGCATATGACGTCACTGATACCGACACCGCGACGTTCACCCTGACCGAGGATATCGTCCTTACGCCGTACGATAATACTTCCAACGGCATCTGGCTGGTTGACGATGGCCAGGCGGTGACGAACTTCATCCTTGACCTGAACGGCTGCGTGATCGACTTTACCGACTGCAGGCCCGACAACGAGTCCCTGTTCCGCGTCTACGGCGCTTCGCTGACGATCCGCGACAGCAGCCAGGACGGCGGCGGCGCGATCATCGGCGGGCATACGCCCGACGAGTTTGAAGAGGGCATCGAGCAGGACGAAGACGTCGATGAATTGTTGTACCGGCATTACTTCTCGTGCATTGAAGTCGGAGGCAACTTAGAAGCAGACAGCTTCGGCGAGCTGACGCTTGAAGGCGGCGCGATCAGCGGCTTCGGCTGCGGCGTCGACGTCTACTACGGCGGCGTCTTCACGATGACCGGCGGCGAGATCAGCGGCAACGCTGTCAAGGGCGTATACAACAGCGGCCGCTTCGAGCTCATCGACGGCTGCGTCGCCGACAACGGTTTCGCCAATGCCATAATGCAGTCCTATTACTCCTCAAAAACCGACGACGACGACGAGATGGTGCTCCGGGATATGGTCGCGATCTCGGACGACGGCCCGATTTCAGGCCCCGGCTACGAGGCTTCTCCGTACATCTGCGGCGGCGGCGTGTTCGTCTGCGTGGAGCCCTATTACATGAGAGACGACGAGGCGCTCGAGCCGATCGACGGCGAGGACGAAGTGCTTGAGGACTATGAGCCCGGCTTCTTCATGAGCGGCGGCACGATCTCCAAAAACTATGCCGTAATGGGCGGCGGCGTCTACTTGATGAGCGGCCGCTTTGAGATGAGCGGCGGCGCCATCGCCGAAAACGAAGCCGAAATGGGCGGCGGCGTCTATGTTGCGGACGGCGGCAGACTCTACGGGATCCCCGCCGTTGTCGAATCCGTCGGCGGCGACGATATTATTACCGAAGGTATCCGCAGCTTCCCGCCCGAAATTACGACCGTGTTCGTCCTCAGCGGCGGCACGATCGCCGAAAACGAAGCCATGGACGGCGGCGGCGTCTACGTTGACTACACAGGCTCCGGCAGCGTGCTCTATTTCGCGAAAGACGGCGAGGCGCTTTCCGACGGTGAGGACGACTCCCTGCCCGGGAGCGATCTGCTGTTCCTCATGAGCGGCGGCGTCATTGCCGACAACGAAGCCAATGTCGGCGGCGGCGTTTTCCTGAACGCCAACATGTATGATGCCCCCTATTCCGGAGAGCTCAGAGACGCCGGGATCGTTTCCGACGACGACGGTACGCCGATAGTCTTCCGAATGACCGGCGGCTCGATCTCCGGCAACGGTTCCTGCTACGTCGGCGGCGTGTACGTCGGCGGCAACGGCTGCGCCGGCTTTGAGATGAGCGGCGGCAGCATCACCGGCAACTTCTACACGAGCAAAGAGGGCGACGGCCTCGGCGGCGTGATGGTCCTCGGCGAGATGTTCCTGTCCGGAGACGTGCAGATAAGCGGCAACCGCTGGCTGCCCGAGAGAGACGAGCTGCAGCCGGGCGAACCCTTAATGATCAACGATTTCTGCGAAAGCAACCTCGCGATAATGCCCGACACGCCCATCGTCATAACCGGTCCTCTGACCTCCGACGCCCGCGTCGGCCTGTCTCTCCCGCCGGACTCCGCGTTTGGCTCGGACGACGTAGTTATCGTTACCCGGGGCTTTGACGGCAACGGCGACGCTGCGAATTTCTACGGCGACGACGCCAACACTTTCGCGGTGATCGAGAGAATAATGCCCGACGATGAAATGTCGGAAAACGTGTACGAGATCGCTCTCGTCTTCAGCGACGGGCCTGCCGTGTTCATGCTGGACGAACCCACTCTCATTTTGTCATCCGATCCCTATGCGCTGATCCACGCGATAAGAGGCTGGCTGGACGGCGAAGTGCTCACTCCGCCCGCCGATCCCGAAAAGGACGGATACGTATTCGACGGCTGGTATCAGCTCACCGTCTCCATCAACCCGGAGGCCGAGGGCATTGATGACCCGAATGCTTATATCATCACCATCAGCGACGAGCCCTTTGACTTCGCTCAGCCGATCGAAGCTCCCGGAGACCCGGAAGAAACAGGCAGCATGCTTTACTTCATCGCCCGGTGGACCGAGATCGTCGAGCTTGAGATCACTTCTCAGCCCGAGGACTACACCGGCAGCATCGGCGACGAGGTCAGCTTCACGGTCGAGGCAGTCGGCGACGAACTGAGCTACCAGTGGCAGTACTCGAGCGACGGCGGCAATACCTGGGGCAATTCGGGTCTGCCGGGCAACAAGACGGCCACACTGTCCACCGAGCTGACCGAAGCAAGACTGAGATACCTGTTCCGCTGCGTCGTTACCGACGAAAACGGAGACAGCGTGACCTCCGACGCGGTGCGCATGATCAAAGAGGAGCCTGCCGTCGAGCTCGCGATCACCGCTCAGCCGGAGAACTACGTCGGTCAGGTGGGCGATACGGTGAGCTTCACGGTAGAGGCGGCCGGCAATGACCTGAGCTATCAGTGGCAGTTCTCCAGCGACGCCGGCGCGACCTGGAAGGCATCGGGCCTGCCGGGCAACGACACGGCGACGCTGACGACGACCTTCACCGAGGCGAGGATGATTTATCGGTTCCGCTGCGTCGTGACCGACGGGAACGGAAACAGCGTGACGTCGAGCATAGTGCGCATGCTGAAGGCGGCCGAGTAATACCGGCCGGGATATGACAAAAGATACTCTGCGCCGATAAGCGGGGCAGAGCGGAAGAATGACGGGGAGCTGCGGCATATTTCACTTTGCCGCAGCTCCCCGCTTCACGCCGAAAAGACGGAAAACGAAAATCGGCTTGCAATATTCGGAGTTTATTGTTATTATCCGTATGAGGGATATTATGCCTTACTGAAATTGTGTTGAGAATTTGAGACTTTGGTCGATCGTGACGATTTCCGGCTGCATGTCCGTAATTGATGAGCGGTCCGGTTTTCGGAATATAAATCTGCGCAACACGTCTGAGGAAAGGATCTGTCACCGATGAAACGCGGGGTTCTTTTTTTCACGGCAGCCTTGCTGCTGCTGCTTCTCCTGCCGTCTCCGATATCGGCCGGAGACTCCGGGTGTGCGGAGCTTTACATACTCGCCCCCGAGGCTGCGCCGCCTGCGGGCGAGTCCTTCGAAGTAACGCTGGAGCTTCGCGGCAATCCGGGAATTTATTCTTTCGGCACCGTTCTGCTTTATGACGGCGAAGCGGTAGAATGCACTCGGATCGAACCGGGTCCGGTCATGGCGGGAATGCTCAGCGTGACCAATCCCCGAAAAAAAACCGTGAGCGGAGCCTACATCGGCGGCGCGGCTTCGAATGAACAGAAGTCCGACGGCGTTTTAGCCGTATTCAGCTTTACGACGCTGAAGGATGACGCCGCCGTTCCGAGAACGCTTTACGAGACCGAATTAGCCGCAGGAAACGACGGTTCCTGTCCTTACGATATAATCCAGTGCGATGAGAACGGAACGGAGCTTTCCTCATATCCCGGCAGCCCGACAAGCGGGCCGACCGGCAAAGACCCGGAGGAGGGACCGACCGCGCCGGACGACGACCGGGACGAAGGCCGGACAGGGCCGGATGGCGAACGGGACGACGACCGGGACGAAGGCCGGACAGGGCCCGATACCGATGCGGATGAAGGCCGGCAGGCGGTCGGGAACAGCGAGGATGTCATCCCTTCGTTCACGGATATTGAAAATCACCCGTACAAGGAGAATATCGTCAGGTCCGCGGCGCTGGGGCTCTTTTTGGGATACCCGGACGGTACGTTCCGCCCCGACGAAAATGTGACGCGGGCCCAGTTCGTGACCGTGCTCTGGCGCATGGCCGGTAAGCCTTATCCGTCGCGGGCCTGTCCTTTCGGCGACGTGGCGGGGGACGCGTGGTATTACGACGCCGTCGCGTGGGCCTATGAGGCCGGATTTATTTCCGGAAGGTCTCGTGACGTATTCGATCCGCAGGGAAATATAACCAGGCAGGAAGCAACGAAGATCCTGTTTGCTTTCTCCGGAGGCGTCAGCGGCACCGAAATGCTTTTTGCATCCGTCTATGACGGCAGCTTTTCCGACAGCGGCAAGATCGCCGCATGGGCGAAGGCAGCGGTGTATTGGGGATATTATAACGGCATTATTCGCGAAAACGATTTGTCCGAGCTGCGCCCCAGAGACAGCGCGACGCGTGCGGAGCTTGCGGATGCCCTTGTTTTGTACAGAGAAAAATACCCGATTTGATCCCAACCGCTGAAATATCGGACGACAGAGGGAGAGTACTGTCCATGAAGAAGTTTTTTAAAATCACGTTTCTGACGGGCGTTTTCATGCTCCTGCTGTGCGCCGCCGCTTACGCGGACAGCGCCGCGGGGATTTACGATCTGCAGATCACGCCTCCCGACGGGATGACCGTCGAAGTCACGCCTCTCACTGCGGAAGGCGCGGTCGCTGCGGCAGGATCGGCGACGATAGACGGAGCGCCCGCAACGACTTATGAAAACGCGGAAAAACTGAGCGTCGAAATCACGGGAGCGAATGCGAAGTATTATCTGATATTGGCGCAGAATGAGAACGCTCCCCCCACAGACGATAACATCCGCTACGTCGATCAGTGCACGTCCGTAAGCGGCTCAGCGTCTTTTACCGTATATCCCGATCGCCTCAGGCGCGGAGAGAGCTATTATATTTTTATTACGGGTTCCGACGGCTCAAGCTCCATGATAGCGTCCTTCAAATATTATGTGAGCTTTATGTCCGGCGATGTTGACGGAAGCGGCGACGTCGGACTGAACGACGCGGTCCTGGTCCTCAGGCATCTGGCCGAGCTCGACACATTGGAGGGGGACGCGCTGGCCGCCGCCGACGCGGATAAAAACGGAAGCGTATCCCTGAGCGACGCCGTTTGCATCCTTCGCACGGTCGCCGGGCTGAGCGCCCTGTGAAACAAGGTAAATCAAACTGAAGCTGGACAAGGGAGCGGAAATGAAAAAAACACTGTTTATTCTCATCTGCCTTATCATGCTCTTCTGCGTTTCGTTTAAGACTTTTGCCGCCGGCAGCGCCTCGGACGCGGGAGGAAACGTCACGGTTTCGGTCAGCGTCCGGCAAGCCGATGAAAACGGCCAGGTAAAAGTGATCGTCACTATGACGCCCAAATCGGGCTATGTGCTGACCGCGGCGACGCTGTCCGTCCTTTACGACGATATGGTCGAACCCTTCAAGGACGCCCCCGACGCGTATGCGAAGGGAAACGGAGGAGTTAAAGAAGGCATATCCTTCTCCGATCCTTCCTTCATGCCCGGAGAGTCTTCCATGTTTGTAAACGACGTGGTGATCGACGGGGAGAACGCCGTAAAGGCCGTTATCGTCGGCGACATGAGAACGGGCATGACAGACGGCAGCCTCGACGTGATATTCTATTTCAAGCCCGCGGACAAAGCGGATGAAGGAGGCGTTTCAACCTTCAGACTCGCTTCGGGGTCCGGTTGTTTCGGCGTAAATCTTACGGACGACGGCACGGCAAATATAGCCGTAAGCTCACTGAGCGCCCCGCTGTCAGAGGAACTCGTTTTCACAGCTCCCGTTTTTGATCCCTCCGTAAACGGCCTTGTCCTGCACAACGGCAAATGGATATACGTCGTGAACGGCGTAAAGGATACTGAGTTTACCGGCCTTGCGGAGAACCAGTACGGCTGGTGGTACGTAAGCGGCGGCAAGGTCGATTTTACATATACCGGCCTCGTTGAGAACAACTACGGCGTATGGTACGTAGTCGGCGGGGGGATGCAGGCAGAGTGCTCCGGCATCGTTGCCGTAGACGAAACGCAGTATCTGCTCTCGGGCGGCAGGGTCGCCTCGGAATATACCGGCGTATATTATGACGCCGACTCCGACACTGTGTATCAGGTCGCCGAGGGCGTCGTGATATCCATAGTAGAGCAGCCGGAAGAACTGGCGATCAC
>JAEEGH010014993.1_pt1 | contig 16903 bp, 12 predicted proteins | sample 9134181 | NCBI WGS metagenome assembly JAEEGH01 (sample SAMN16246544, study PRJNA631951) | gut metagenome | biome: gut microbiome; feature: rumen; material: DP-attached | host: Bos | place: Iran: Karaj | collected 2018-10
CGCCAGCTGCGCCTGCGAGATATTCTCCGCGTCCAGAAACTGTTGTAAGCGTTTGTCCATGGTGAAATCCGAATGTGTTACAAAAGTAACGAATCTAAAGTGAAAATACAAGTAGTAAAATGCCTTCGAAGTAGGGTGGATAGGGGAGTAAAATCACGATTAAATAGCTAAAGTTACAAGTTTATTGAATATTATTAAAATACTGATTAATAACGATTTAAATACGAGCTTATAACATATTTGTTCGCAATCCGGCGGTTTTTTGGCCCATGTTCAAAACTTTTATTATACTTATGTTTTATATTAGTTTATCTAACGTGTTGATAATTAGTCATATAAGTACTATAGAAATCATGAATAATAATTACTTATGATGATAACTGTGCCCTGCGTTGATAACTTTAAGATAAATGAAATCGAATTAACATTTGTAAACAGAAAAAAGGCTGACAGAAGGGGAGGATAACGACGGTTGAAACCACTTGAATGAGATTTCAGAATTCGTGTAGAATTGTGTAACTTCGCGCAGAATTTTGAAATGTGCGCATGATACCTGAAATCCATATCGAGGATTACAACTATCCGCTTCCGGACGAGCGGATCGCCAAATATCCGCTTCCGGAGCGGGATTCTTCCAAGTTACTCCATTATGAGGGTGGTCAGGTGGACGAGTTCATCTTCCGCCAGCTCCCGGACCTTCTTCCAGGAAATGCCCTCATGGTCTTCAATGATACGAAGGTTGTTCCGGCGCGGATGCATTTCCAGCGGGCAACGGGTGCCCATATCGAAATCTTCTGTCTTGAGCCGGTAAAACCGGTCGAATATGCTACGGCCTTTGCTGCGACGGATACCTGCACATGGAAGTGTGTCATCGGTAACGCCAAGAAGTGGAAAGAGGACGTGCTAACCTTGTTCCGTACCGCTGATACGCCCGATATGGGCCTGGAAGCCAGGCTGTTGAGCCGGGAAGGGCAGACCGGGGTGGTGGAGTTCCGCTGGACGGATGGTTCGCCGTTTTCCCGGGTCCTGGAGGTTTGCGGAACCGTTCCGATCCCGCCGTACCTGAACCGCGAATCAGAAAAGATCGACATCGAGCGATACCAGACCCTGTATGCCCACATCCGCGGTTCCGTGGCGGCGCCTACGGCTGGCTTGCATTTTACGGAAGATGTTCTGGGCCGGATCAAGGCCAAGGGAATCGACATGGAAACCGTATGTCTCCATGTGGGCGCCGGCACGTTCCTGCCTGTCAAGAGTTCCCTGGTTTCCGAGCATCCCATGCATCGGGAGCCGTTTGTAGTAAAACTTCAGCTTCTGAAGGATATCTGCCGTAATGATAGGAAGTTGATTGCTGTTGGAACTACTTCGGTCCGGACCTTGGAATCCCTCTATTACGTGGGTGTGAGCTGCATTGAGAAGGGGGAGCCGGAGGATGTTCCGCAGTGGGCTCCCTATGAACGGGAGTATCCCTACAGCACGAAGGAGGCCTTGGAGGCGATTATCACCTATCTGGAGGCGAACCAGCTGACGGAGCTCCAGATCGGTACCCGGATTATCATCGTCCCGGGTTTCCGATTCCGCCTGGTGGACCTCATGGTCACGAACTTCCACCAGCCTGAGAGTACCCTGATCCTGCTGGTTTCCGCCTTCGTGGGGGGAGACTGGCGTACCATCTACGATTATGCGCTTGCGCACGGCTTCCGCTTCCTCAGTTACGGGGACAGCTCGCTGCTGGTCCGCGCTTGATAAATTGGCCCGATTTTCGTACCTTTGGGCCGTACAAAACCGACGACTATGGACGAATTGAATCCTTTCGAGGACATAGCACCCTATAACGACGAAGAAGCGGCTGCCGCCCTTTCCAAACTGGCTGAGCATCCCAACGTACCCTGGATTTCCAAGTACATCTTCTCCAACCAGCCCGAAACCTACCTGCGTGACATCCTCCGCAGCATCAGCACCGTGGACGATTTCCAGAAACTGGTCATGTCGCAGGCCACGGAATGGGTCATCGAGAAATCGGTCCGCACCTTTTCTTACGACGGCCTCAACAAGCTGCAGGCCATCGGAGGCAAGTACCTGGCGATGTCCAATCACCGCGACATCATCCTGGACCCGGCGTTCACGCAGTTGATCCTGTTCCGGAACCAGTTGCCGCTCACCGAGATCTGCGTGGGCGACAACCTCCTCAAGAGCAAGACGATCGAGCGCCTGATCCGTTCCAACCGGATGATCAAGGTCATCCGCGGCATCTCGGCCCGCGAACTCTACCTTTCCTCCCAGATCCTGTCGAAGTATATCCGTGAGTCCATCACCACCGGGAAGAGTTCCGTCTGGATCGCCCAGCGGCAGGGAAGGACGAAGGATGGCGTCGACATTACCGAGCAGGGCCTCCTGAAGATGTTCGACATGAGCGGTACCAAGGATTTCGTCCAGAACTTCCTGGAACTGAACATCATCCCGCTCTCGATCTCCTACGAATACGAGCCTTGCGACATCCTGAAGGCCCGTGAAATGCTCATTTCCCGCACGCAGAAGTACGTCAAGACGGAGAACGAGGACCTGCAGAGCATCATGCTGGGCATCAAGCAGTGGAAGGGCAACGTGCACCTGAACTTCGGCGATCCGCTCACCGAGGACGAGATCCGTGCAGCCTCCCTGTGCGACAAGAATGACCGTTACCAGCTTATCCGCCATGCGGTGGACGTCCGCGTCATCAACGGATACAAGCTTTGGAACACGAACTACATCGCTTACGACCTGGCCAACCATACGTTCAAGTATGCTGACCGCTATTCCCACGAGGAGGCCGAAGCCTTTACGGAATTCACCGAGCACCAGCTGGACCAGGTGGAACCGACGCTGAACCGCGCGGAACTCCGCGACATCTTCCTCCGCATCTACGGCAACCCTGTGATGATGAAGGAAAAGTTCGAAGCGGAAGGATAGATTTCTCGACTGCGCTCGAAATGACAAAGGTCGACCCGGAAAGGGCCGACCTTTGTTGTCATTCTGAGGAGGTCGTAGACCGACGTGAGAATCTAACTGTGTTTCAGATGGATGTCCAGCTGCGGGAACGGGAAGGAGATCCCGTGCGCGGGGAGGCCGGTGTAGATGGCCTCGGTCAGCGCGTAGCGGACTTCCCGGATGTCCGAGGAGCGCACCCAGACCCGGACGAGAAACTCCACGGAACTGTCTTTCAGGTCACTCAGGACCACGGTCGGATCCTGTGCGCCGGTGGTCTCCGCATCCAGGATCTTCTCGTTCTCACCGATGATCCGCATCAGTTCGGCCTTGACCGCCTCGGCGTCGCTGCCGTAAGAGACGTTTACGGTGAGGTCGATGCGTCTTAAGGGATTCGCACTGTAGTTGTTGATGGTGCCGTTCGAGAGGGCGCCGTTGGGGAGGATGATCTCCCGGTTGTCCAGGGTGACGATCTTGGTCGATACGATGTTGATGCTCTTCACGACGCCTGCGAAGCCCTGCGCCTCGATGTAGTCACCGGCCTTGAACGGCTTGAACGCCAGCAGCATCAGACCGCCCGCGAAGTTCTGGACCGTGCCGCTCATGGCCATGCCGATGGCCATGCCGCCCGCAGCCAGGAGTGCGGCCAGCGAGGTGGTGTTGATCCCCAGCGTTCCGATCATGAACATGATCAAGAGGATCCAGAGGACGGCCGTGACGAGGCTCTGCATGAAGGAAGTCAGCGTGGCGTCGGCCCCGCGGCGGGTGAACACCCGGGCAATGAACTTCTTGGACTTGCGGATGAGCCAGGCGCCGACCACGTACAGCAACAGCGCGAAGATAAGCTTGATGCCGAACTTGATGAAGGAGGTGACCATCTCCTCGATCAATTCCTTGGGCGGGGTGTTCCGGAGGATTTCGGCAATCTCGGCACCCTTGGTCTGCAGCGAATCCGTGGAGAACCGCTGGGCGATCTTCTCGGCTTCGGGCGTGACGGACTGAAGGATATGGAATAAGAACATAAGTTACAGGTTATAAATGAGATACGCCATATAAGCGGCCCAGATCAGGAGGAAGAGCCCGCCATCCAGGCGGTCGATCACCTTCTTGCGTCCCACGAAACCTGCGGTCAGGAGCGCCAGGGCGCTGACGAGCAGGACGCTGAGGTCCACGTAGGTGATATGGTCGAAAGACAGGGGAGAGATGAGGGCTGATCCACCCAGGATCAGCAGGATGTTGAAGACGTTCGAGCCGATGATGTTGCCCAGGGCAAGCTGTCCTTTCTTCTTGGCGGCGGCTACCACGCAGGTGGCCAGTTCCGGCATCGAGGTACCGCCGGCCAGGATGGTGATGGCGATGAACTTGTCGCTGACTCCGAGGGCGCGGGCGAGTTCCGTCGCGTTGTTCACGAAAAGATTGCCGCCGAAAGCAAGTCCGGCGATGCCCGCGACGATCAGCAGGAGGCACATCCAGATGCTGCGCTGCTTGGCGGGGGAGTCCTCCTCATCGGGTTTGTTACCCTTGAAACTCAGGATCATATAGCCGATGAACAGGGCGATGAGGATGCCGCCGTCCCAGCGGCTCAGGCCGTTGGTGCCGATGTGGAACAGGGTGTATTCCAGGCCCAGGGCGATGAGGAGCACCGTAATCAGGATGTTCATCGGGATATCCCGCTTCCAGTTGGAAGGGGTGATGGCCATCGGGAGGATGAGCGCGGTGACCCCCAGGATCAGCAGGGTGTTCATGATGTTCGAACCCACCACGTTGCCGATGGCGATGTCGGCATTGCCCTGGAAGGCGCCGATGAAGCTGACGACCATCTCCGGGGCGGAAGTGCCCATGCCGACGATGGTGAGGCCGATGACGAATTCGCTCAAGCCGAAGCGCCGGGCGATACCCGAGGCGCCGTCTACGAGCCAGTCCGCCCCGAACACGATGAGGGCGAGACCGCCGATGAGCAGAAGGACTTGCAACCAGATCATTTCACTTTCCTTTTTAGCGCGCACACGTTCTCCACGTGCATCGTGTGCGGGAACATGTCGACGGGCTGGACCGCCGTAATTTCATAGTCTTCGCAGAGAATTGCCAGGTCGCGGGCCTGGGAGGCCGGATTGCAGCTCACGTAGACCATCCGGTCGGGGGCCGCGTCCAGGATGACCTTCGCCACGTCGGGATGGATGCCTGCCCGGGGCGGATCCAGGATGACGACATCGGGCCGGCCGTGCCTGGCGATGAACTTTCCGTTCAGGACATCCTTCATGTCGCCGGCGAAGAACCGGCAGTTCGTGATTCCGTTCGCTTCGGCATTGGCCTTGGCATCCTCGATGGCCTCGGGGACGTATTCGATGCCGATGACCTTCGAGGCCTGGCGGGAAACGAACTGGGCGATGGTCCCGGTGCCGGTGTACAGGTCATAGACCACTTCATGGCCGGTGAGGGCCGCGAAGTCCCGGGCGACGCTGTACAGGCGGTAAGCCTGCAGGGAATTCGTCTGGTAGAAGGATTTCGGGCCGATCTTGAACCGGAGGCCTTCCATTTCCTCGTAGATGGCCTCATCGCCCTTGTACAGGATGGGGGACTGGTCGCCGATGGAATCGTTCAGTTTCTCGTTGATGACGTACCAGAGGGAGGTGATCTGCGGGAATTCAGCAGCTACGGCGTCCAGGAGGGCGATCCGCTTGGCGGAATCCTCGTACGCGAAACATAGGATGAGCATGACCGCACCCGCTTCCGTCGTCCGGACGAACATATTGCGGAAATAGCCCTGATTGTTGCGAATATCGTAGAACTCGTAGCCGTTATTTATACAGAACTGCTTGATAAACAAGCGGATAGCATTTGACGGCTCCGGCTGGAGCCAGCATTTCTTGATGTCCAGGACCTTGTCGAAGAACTTGCCGACATGGAAGCCCAGCCCCATCCGGTCGTTCTCGGGAATCGCATCCGGATCTTCGCCGTGTAGTACCCAACGCTTACATGAAGCGCTGAATTCCAATTTGTTACGGTAAAACTGCGTGCGCTGGGAGGGGAGTGTCGGACGGATTTCCGGGACCTCCAGGTGGCCGATCCGGACCAGTTGGTCGTATACTTGCTGCCGCTTGGCTTCGAGTTGCATTTCGTACGGCAAGGGCTGCCAGCGGCAGCCGCCGCATACGCCGAAATGCTCGCAGAAAGCTTCGCGCCTGTGGGGTGAAGGCTGGATCATCCGGGAGATGAAGCCTTCCATATAGTTTTTCTTCTTCCTGAACACCTGGATGTCCACGACATCGCCCGGAACGGCAAAGTCGACGAAGACGACCATTCCGTCCACATGTGTCAAAGCCTTGCCTTCAGCGGCTACGGCCTCGATGGTGACGTTCTCCAGTTTCAGGTCGACTTTTTTCCTGCTCATTTGCTTTTTTCTTATAACCTACAAATATACTCATTTTTCACGCAATCCGGAAATCCCGGCGTGCAGGGGAGTTTTTCCTTTTCCATTAGTTAACATAATATAAATTGTGTAACAAATTGGAATAATCAAGAGAAATCGTTAAATTTGAGCGTTTTTAAGATTATGTATCCATTGAAACCCAGATATTCTTGTGTGGCTGCGCTTTTGCTGGCCACATGCGTCATTTCCGGCTGCCAGGTTGACAACCGGTACGACCTGAACAACCTGGACACCGAATCCACGGTGCTCAAAGGAATGCAGTTTCCGATCGGTGACCTCAGGCGGATTACGCTCGACCAATTGTTTGACCTGAAGGAAAACCAGTATTTCTCTACGGATGCCCAGGGTGATTACTGGATTCACATTCCCTTTGAAACCTACAGTTTCGACGTCGGTTTACCGCTGGACCTGGACCGTCTTCCGGATTCCGGCAAGGGTTTCGAATTCGGAGAACTTCCTGCTTTCCTGGATGATGAGAATCTCAAGGTTGAGTTTTCCGGCTTGGAGATTTCGCTCGGCATCGACAGCCAGTTACCGGTGGCCGCCACGGTCAGTACGGGCGTCGACGTGCTCAAGTCCGGTTCCGTCACCCATCATTATGAAGTGAACAACCTGAGCATTGTTCCGGGAAAGAAAACCTTTGTCTTTAATGAAACCGGGAACGGAAGCTCGCAAGATGTTGATTATCAAGCACTTCCTGGTATAGAAAAGTTGTTTTCCCCGGTTCCTGACAAGTTGATAATCAATGATTTCCAGGTCGATATTCCCGAATCGGGCCAGACGGGAGTTTTCCCCGTTTCCTGCACGATAACGGCGGACTCCCCCATCGCTTTCTCCGCTTTTTCGGCGTGCACGATCAGCATTCCGGTGGACAATGCCGAATTGAATCTCGACCAGATCGGCCTGAAGAAAGCTGTGATTTCCATGGACGCTTACAACAGTGTCCCGTTGTCATTCTCCCTGAAGGCGACGGCCCTGGATGGCAACGGAGGGCGTCTGGAGGGCATTTCTGCGCAGACTGACGTCCCTATTGCCGCCGGTACGGTGGATTCCCCCGCCCATACCCCGCTGAAAGTCACCCTGATGGCCGAAGACCTGCGTTTCAAAGGCGTCATCCTCGAACTGCACGCCGAATCCAACCAGAGCGTCGCCGGTGTCCGCCTGAACCGGAACCAGGGTCTGGAACTGAAGAACCTGGTCATTTCCCTTCCTGACGGCATTGTTGTCAAGAACAATAACCAATAGTCTATGAAACACAAAGCCTTACGCATCCTGGGGGCGTCCCTGTGTCTGCTGGCCTATTCCGCCGGAGCTGCTGCGCAGGACCTTGAAATGGGCTATTTCCTGGGTGGCAATCCCTATGCTTTCCGGCAGAATCCGGCCTTTCAGAGCGAGCGTGGCCTGGCCTCCATCGCCCTGGGGCAAACCGGTTTCGGAGCCTGGAGTAACCTGGGAATCAGCAGTCTCCTTTATCCCGACAGCAACGGCAAGGTCTATACTTTCCTGAACGACCGCGTTTCTTCGGCGGAATTCCTCAAGAACATCCACCAACGCAACCACATTGACGCGGACGTGCAGGTGAACATCCTTACGGTCGGATTCTGGACCCAGGAGCACACCTTCCTTACCTTGGACGTCAATGTACGGAGCCTGAACGCCATGTCTGCTCCGTACGACCTGTTCCGCTTCCTCAAGGATGGTTCCTCCTCGTCTTCCTTTTTTGATTTGTCCGGCCTCGGATACCGCTCCCAGTCTTTCGCGGAGGCCGCCTTTGGCTGGTCCCGGATTTTCGGCGACATCACGGTCGGCGCCCGGTTGAAGGTCCTGGTGGGCGGCCTGGCGGCGGAAGCCCGGATGAAGAAACTGCAGATGACGATGAATGGCGAGCGCTGGGAAGTCCAGACCGAGGGTGAAGTGATCGGCTCCTCCCCTTCCTTCCGCATGGACAAGGATGCGAACGGGAATTATGACTTCGAAACCCTCGAGTTTTCCGACTCAGAGTATGGAGTCGCCGGCTACGGCGGGGCTGTGGATTTGGGATTCAGCTGGAACGTCCTTCCGCTCCTGACCGTTTCCGGAGCCTTGCTGGATCTGGGTACCATCCGCTGGAACCACGAGATCTATGGCACGACCCTGGAAGGAACCTTTGCCTGGGACCCTTCGAAGAAGCAACCGATCGACCCTTCCTCCGACGACCCCATGGGTGCCGAGATCGATGAAGCGCTGAATTCGCTCAGTGGCCTATTCCAATTCAAGGACTCCGGCAGCGGCAAGCCCGGTTTCGAGGCGCTGCCCTTCCGGGTGAATCTGGGTGCGGAATTCCGGATGCCTTTTTATGACCGGCTGTCCGTCGGGGCGCTGTATTCCGGCCGCGGCGTCAATACCTTTGCGCGCCATACGGGCCGGGTCTCCCTGAATTGGAATCCCCTCGACTTCCTGTCCATGTCCCTGGGAACAACCCTCAACAAGCTGGGACAGAGCATGGGCTTCGCCCTCAACCTGCATCCGGTGGGAATCAACCTGACGATCGGCGGCGACTACATTCCTTTCCGCACCGTCAACATTTCCCCGCTGATCAAAGACATTCCTGAAAAATACAAGCCATATGCCCTCATTCCGGCCGGCCGGATGAACATGGACCTGTATGTCGGCCTGAACATCGCCTTCGGCCGCCGCCACCTGGATTACGCCCGGAGATCCATCCACTAATCCGGAATTGTTTATTTTTGTACGATCTTGTGAACTGAAACTGAACCTGAAATGCCTGTTACCGTAAAAGCCGTCGAGACCCGGAAGGAACTCCGGCAGTTCGTGAAATTTCCCCTGAAACTGTACAAGGACTGCCCGCACTATGTCCCCAGCCTGTTCATGGACGAAATGTCCTCGCTGGACATGGCCAAGAATCCGATGGGAAAATATGCCAAATGCGAGAAGTATCTGGCTTACAATGAAAAAGGAGAAATCGTCGGCCGGGTGGCGGCGATTATCAATGACATTGCGAACCGCGACTGGGGCCATTCCGAGGTCCGCTTCGGCTGGATTGATTTCATCGATGACAGGGAGGTTTCCCGGGCGCTGGTCGATGCGGTTGTCGCCTTCGGCAAGAAGCATGGGATGACGCAGGTTTCCGGCCCGCTCGGTTTCACGGACTTCGACAACGAGGGCTGTGTCGTGGAAGGTTTCGACGATATCAGTTCTTTCAATCTCAAATACAATTTCCCGTATTACAAGGACCATTTCGAAGCCCTGGGACTCGGCAAGGTCAATGACTGGCTCGAATACCGCATCTTTGTGCCCGAAAAGGTTCCCGAGAAGGTATCCCGCGCCGCCGCCCTTGTGCAGGAACGCTACGGCCTGCACATCCGGCGGATCACCAAGCGCGAGGTCCGCAAGGAAGGCTACGGCCGGAAGATCTTCGACCTCATCAACAAGGCCTACAGCAAGCTTTTCGATTTCACGGTGCTTCCGGACGATGTCATCGACAGTTATGTGGACACCTACCTGGGCCTGATCGACCTCAAGTATATCACCCTCATCGAGGATACGGAGGGAAAGCTCGTCGGCGTTTCCCTGACGATGCCTTCCATCGCCCGCGCCGCGCAGAAATGCGGAGGATACATCTTCCCCTTCGGTTGGTGGCACCTCCTCAAGTCCACCTATTGGAAACATGAGGACGGCCTGGAACTGCTGATGATCGCCGTGGACCCCGATTACCGGAACCGGGGCATCCATTCCATCATTTTCAACGACCTGATCCCGATGCTCATCGAGGGCGGCTTCAAGTACGGCGAGTCCAACGCCGAGATGGAAACCAACAACAGCGTCCAGAACCTCTGGAACTTGTACGAAAAGGAATTCAAGCGCCGCCGGCGCGTCTACAGCAAGGAAATCTAGGCCATGTCCGCATCGAGTTCCATGCTCCCTCCCCTGCCGGAACGGATGCGTCCGCAGTCGCTGGACCAGTACGTGGGTCAGCGGCACCTGGTGGGTGAAGGCTGCGTCCTGCGGAAGATGATCGAGAGCGGCAACCTCTCGTCCTTCATCCTCTGGGGGCCTCCGGGCGTGGGCAAGACGACATTGGCCCATATCATCGCCCAGACGATGGACCGGGAATTCTACACCCTTTCCGCCGTCACCTCGGGCGTCAAGGATGTCCGCGAGGTCTTCGACAAGGCCCGTTCGAACAGCCTTTTCAACCAGCGCGGCGCCCCGGTGCTGTTCATTGACGAAATCCACCGCTTCAACAAGGCACAGCAGGATGCGCTCCTCGGGGCCGTGGAGACGGGGACCATCGTCCTGATCGGCGCCACCACGGAGAATCCCTCTTTCGAGGTCATCACGCCGCTGCTCTCCCGTTGCCAGGTTTTCGTCTTGAAATCCCTGGAAAAGGATGATTTACAGACCCTTTTGGACCGTGCACTGAAGGAGGACGTCCTCCTGAAGGACAAGGAGATCCAGGTCGTGGAGACCGATGCGCTGATGCGTTACAGCGGCGGCGACGCCCGAAAGCTCTTGAACGTCCTGGAAATCGTGGTGGACTCCTTCGGAGAACGCGTTCCGATCGTCATCGACAACAAATCGGTCACGGAGAGCATCCAGGAGAACATGGCCATCTACGACAAGGATGGGGAGATGCATTATGACATCATCTCGGCCTTCATCAAAAGCATCCGCGGGTCGGACCCGAATGCCGCCCTGTACTACCTGGCCCGGATGATCGAAGGCGGCGAGGATCCCCTCTTCATCGCCCGCCGGCTATGCCTGTCGGCTTCCGAGGACGTGGGCCTCGCGAATCCGAACGCGCTCCTGCTGGCCAACGCCTGCTTCGAAGTGGTCTCCAAGATCGGCATGCCGGAAGGCCGGATCCCCCTGGCGGAAACGACGGTCTACCTGGCCTCATCCCCGAAGAGCAACGGTTCGTACATGGCTCTGGAAAAGGCCCTGGCGCTCGTCCGGGAGACGGGTGACCTCCCGGTCCCCCTCCCCATCCGGAACGCGCCTACGCAGCTGATGAAGGACCTCAATTACAGCGACGGCTACAAGTACGCCCACGACTACCCCGGGCATTTCGCCGACATGGAATTCCTCCCCGACGCCATCCAGGGCACCGTCTTCTACGAGCCGCAGCCCAACAAGCACGAGAACGTCCTCCGTGCCTATCTCGAGGCCTGCTGGCCGAAGTATTACGGAAAACACTGAATCGAAGTTCCTTCGGAGCGAAGCGACTGCACCATCAGGTGCACGGCCGGCCCGGGTATTTGACGACATAGGAGTCAAATACGGAACCGACGCACGAGCGAGTGAAGAAGGTGCTTGCATCTTCTTCCAAGCGAGAAGGAGGAAAAACGAAGTTTAAAGGGTTTAAGGCCGCGGGGGTGCTCGAGGGGGCTGCTCCCCTCGTTAGATTAGAACGGGTAGCCTACGCCGAAGTGGAGGGCGAAGTTGCCGGCGTGGAGCCACTGGTCGGGACCGATCAGGCGTTCTCCGGCGGGACGGCAGGGTTCGAATAGCTTGAGACCCAGGTCGACACGGACGAGGATGAAGTCCAGGTTCACGCGGATGCCCATGCCCCAGTCAGCGGCGATGGTGTCGAAGGAGAAATTGGAGCCTTCCAGGTAATCGGCCAACCGGAGGTTCCAGACGTTACCGGCGTCCGCGAAGAGGGCGCCTTCCAGTTTCCAGACGATCGGGAAGCGGTATTCGACATTGGCTTCCATCTTGAAGTCACCGGTCTGACTCGGAATGAGGAAGTATTCGGTCCAGGGCTGCACGCGGCCCGGGCCCAGGGCGCGGGCCTGCCAGCCGCGCATGCTGTTCGCGCCGCCGGCATAGAACTGTTTCTCGAACGGGACGGTGGTGGAGTTGCCATAGCCGTAGCCGGCGCCCACCAGGAAGCGGAACGCCACCGCCTGGGTGTCCCCGTCGCCGAAGCGGAGCGTCTGGCCCAGCTGCAGCTCGCCGCGCACATACTGGGCGTAGGGGATCTGCCAGATGGTATGCTGGCCGACCTGGTTCGTGGGCATCGCGGAGTTGAACAGGCTGAGGACGTTGCCCGCCAGGTCGAACGACAGCCGGCCGTAGGTATAGGAGCGCTTGGGAATCGGGGTCGGATCCGTCGTGTAATAGAGCATGCCGCCCATGCCCACGTCGAAGTGGTCCGAGTAGGCGTTCAGGAGGAAGAGGTCTTCCACCAACCGTTCTGCGAAACTCTCCGAAATGTTGCCGAGGCGGACGATATTGGCCTGGAAGGGGAAGAACTGGTAGGTGAAGTTCCGGCGGATGTTGCCTGTGTAGCCGAAGCTCGTGGAGATCATCATCCGCTTGTACTCCGGTCGGTCCTGATAGCTGAAACCGAGGGACATGTCCGTATGCGGGAGGTTCGGACCGCGGAAGAGGGAGTTCGGCAGGCCGATGAGCTTGGGGATGCGGAGGGTGCTGGAAACGCTGAATTCCGTGGAACGGACCTTGTCCCTGGTCTTGAACTGGAAATTGCCTTTCAGACCCAGGTTGAACAGTTCGCCGCCATGGAAGAAATTCTTATGGAAGTAATTGAGCTGCGGGGAGATACCGAACAGGCCGGTGGAGTTCACCGAGGCCTCGATGTTCGCCTTGAAGCCCTGGACGCCGCCGTTCAGGAGGTTGATGTCGCAGTCCACGACGTTGTCCGACACCGGGTTCATCGTGACGTTCACGCTGTTGAAGACGGACAGGTTCGACAGCCGGGAGTAGGTGGCGTTGACCGCCCTTTCACTGTAGGGCATCCCGGGACGCAGCACGTTCAGCTCCTCCAGGACATAGGTCCGGATGGGAATCTCCTTCGGGTAGGACAGGGTTACGTCGCCGATGGTGAACTTCCGGTGGGGCTTCGCCTCGTCCGGGGATCCGTTGCGGGGATAGTCCCGGATGGCCATGGTCAGGGCCGCCGTGCCGTCATGGGAAAGGGTGTCCGCTTCGCAGAAATAGAAACTCTTGTCGAAACCGTAGTAGCCGCGGTTGCGGAAGAATTCAGCGGAGCGGACGGTTTCGGCCTCGAGGGTGGATTCGGCCAGGAACTGCCCTTCCTTGATGGTGATGCGTGGCCGGTCCGTCTCGAATTCCTTCCGGAACTCCTCGTCCTCCGGGAGTTCGAAGTCGATCGATCGGATCGTATACCGTTTTCCGGGCGTGACGTAATAGGTTACATAGGCCTTTTCCCCCTTGTATTCCACTTCGCTGCGGACCTTCGAACCATAGTAGCCGATGTATTCGAGGTGGTTTACCATGTTGTCGGCGCTGGCCTTCACCTGGTTGTCGTCGTGGATCACCAGCGGGGTGCCGGGCCGGCGGATGCCCAGGATGGAAGCGCTGGGTTTCTGGGCGAGATAGGAGGTGAGCTCCGAACTGCTGACCTGCTTGCCCTCGACCTTGATCTTGTTGCCGGCGAGGCGGTACTCCCCTTCCGCCAGGCGGGGAGTGGCGCAACCCGCGGCGAGGAGGCCGGCGAGGAACGGGAGTATGAGGTTTTTGCAGTTCATTCCCACAAAATTAACACTTTTCCGCTATTAATCGACAAGAATAATATATAACTTTGCAGGGTATGAGCATTTCCAAGAACGAACTGCGGCAGGTCCGCTCCCTTGCGCAGAAGAAGTTCCGGGACGAGACCGGACGCTTCGTCGTCGAGGGCGAAAAGATGGTCTCCGAGGCGCTGGCTTCGGGTTTCGAGGTCGTGTCCGTCTACCGCCGGGACGAGATCGGTGAAGAGGCGATGGCGCGGCTGTCGATGCTCTCCTCCCCTTCTCCGGTCCTCGCCGTCGTCCGGCAGCCCGCCCCTGTCCCTTTCCATCCTTCCAAGGGCCTTTTCCTGGCCCTCGACGGTATCCGCGACCCAGGCAACCTGGGCACCATCCTCCGGGTGGCGGACTGGTTCGGTATCGACGGGGTCGTCGCTTCGCCCGATACGGTGGAACTGTACAATCCCAAGGTGGTCCAGGCGACGATGGGCGCCATCTTCCGCGTGCCATTTTACCGGATGGATATTGCAACACTCTGCCGGTCGGTCGTGACCGGCGGCGGACATGTGTACGGGACATTCCTGGATGGCGAGAATCTCTATTCCAAGGCGCTGGACTGCGGCCAGGAGGCTCCTTCGGTAATCGTGATCGGGAATGAATCCAATGGCATTTCTCCGGCCGTCGCGGCCTGTGTGAGCGACCGGCTCTTCATCCCGCCCTACCCGGCGGACGATCCGGGCTCCGAGTCCCTGAACGCCGCCATCGCGACGGCCATCACCGTTGCCGAGTTCCGCAGGCGCTAGATCCTTTGGGCCATGAAATCCTTCTCCGGCACGCGAAGCGTGACGGAGCACGGTTCCGTGCCTGCCTCGGCCGGGATGCGGACCGTGATGTCGGCGGAAGGGCCGAAGTTGGCGACGACGAGCCAGGTTTCGGCATCGTCTGCACGGAGGAACGCGAAGTGGCGGTCAGGGTCGAAACCTTCGCCCTGGCAGTAGCAGAGATCGAAGGTCCTTCCCGCCGCAAAGGCCGGCCGTTTGGCAAGTTCCAATGCTTCCCGGTAACGCTTCAGTACCGCTTTCTGCTTGTTATTCAGTCCTTTGCGCTTATCGTCGATATACTGACGAAGCGCCTGGAGGCTTTTGACAGTCCACCAGTCGAAGATGGAAGTGCGGCCGTTGACACCGCTGAAAGGTTCGGCGTCCATCCCCCGCTCCCCGATCTCCTGCCCGAAGTAAAGCATGAAGGGTGCTGTATTCAGCAACAGGGATACGCCAAGGGCAGCGTAGCCTGCTTCGGCGCTGCCGGCGAAGAAGTCGGAAGCGATCCGCTGCTCGTCGTGGTTCTCCAGGAAGTTCAGCATCCGGGGCTGGAGGTCACCGAGGAACTGCCAGTTCCAGGTCAAGGCCCGGGCGGTGAGACCGTCGCAGGTGACGGCGCGGACGGTGTCGTACAGGCCGGACTTGTCGTAGAGGAGGTCGAAGCCGACTTCCTCGACATACATTCGGTACTTCTCCTTCTCATAGACCTCGGCAATGAAGACAATGTGCGGGAATTCCAGCTTGATCTTCGCGATGAGCCACTGCATGAAGGCCGGGGGCACCAGTTCCACCATGTCGCACCGGAAGCCGTCCACGCCCTTGAGGGCCCAGTAATGGACGATCGCGTACATCTTGTCCCAGGTGCGGGTGTGGAAGTCGCAATAGTTGATCTTGATGGTCTCGTACCAGTCGTTGATGCCCGGCGCCGGAGAGAAACAGTTGCCGGAGGCCTTGGCCGGATACTCGAAGTAGCCGGGGCCGTTGAAAGGTTCCGGGAGGCGCAGGGGCTCGCCCGGATAATAGAAGAAGTCATTCTCAGGCGACCAGTGCACGGACGTGTCGTCGTCGGCACCGAGGGAATGGACGCCCGGGAGGTGGCTCCGGTAATCCCGTGCCACATGGTTCGGCACAAAGTCCATAATGACCTTCATCCCGTGCCGATGGGTGCGTTTCACCAGTTGAAGGAATTCTTCCATCCTGACATCGGGATTCGTTGCCAGATAAGGATTTACATCATAGTAATCCGTAATGGCATAGGGGGAACCGGCCTCCCCTTTCACAATCTGGGGGTGGGACGGCCGGCAGCCCTCGTCCTTCTTCCGCGTGGCGTGGCGGATCAGGCCCGTGTACCAGATATAATCGACGCCGAGTCCCCGGATGTACTCCAAGGACGCGGCGTCGACACTTTCAAACTTACCGCTCCCCCAAAGGCGGGGAAGCATCTGGTAAACGAGGGTTTTCAAGCTACCAGTTCAGGATCTTCTTGAAGTCGTAGGTCTCCGGGTCGGCGACATACTTCTTCGCGGCCTCATAGTCGGCCGGGGTGATGAAGTGGCAGATGTGGTTGAAATAGTTCTGGGAGGTACCGCCCTCGATGTTCACGCGGCGCGGCGGAATCTTGCCCTCGGCGTTCTGCAGGTCCTTGAGGTACAGCGGATGGGCTTCGCCGTCGGCATCGACATACACCATGCAGCCGGTCTCGCCCTTGGCGAAGAGCTCGTAGGCGCCCATGGCCAGTTCGGTGCAGTAGGTGAGGTCGTATCCGATCGGGTCCTGGCAGCGGACGTCGTAGCCGATCTCGACCGGACGGGTCTTGACCTTCAGGCCGGTCTTCTTGAATTCCTTCTCGAGGATGTCGTTGAAGAGGACCGCCTTGGAGATCTTGCCGAGCTCCGGGTGGCCGTGCTCGTCATAGGTCATGGACACGCCGGCGTTCTTGATTTCCTGCGGATCCAGGTCGTGGAACACGCCCTCGGCGACGACGACGGTGCCGTAGCCGATGCCCATGATCTTGCGCTTGATGATGGTGGAAAGGGCGAGCTTGACGATCTTGTCCAGGGAGATGGTCGTCTTGTTGAACATCTCGGGGATGATGGTCATCGGGCAGTGCGTGGCCTCGCCGATACCCAGGGCGAGGTGGCCGGCGCTGCGGCCCATGGCGCTGATGATGAGCCAGTTGCCGCTGGTGCGGGCAT
>JAEEGH010014995.1_pt1 | contig 16902 bp, 15 predicted proteins | sample 9134181 | NCBI WGS metagenome assembly JAEEGH01 (sample SAMN16246544, study PRJNA631951) | gut metagenome | biome: gut microbiome; feature: rumen; material: DP-attached | host: Bos | place: Iran: Karaj | collected 2018-10
GTCAGTTTTGCACACATCAATCTCCTTTTGCAGCAATGGATTATATTGTTTATGCGGTTGTGCCAAGATAAACCCGTTCTGAAAATTGTAGGTCACGGGAAGACGTTTCACAACATCGGCAAAGACGACGTTCAAGACATCCTGATCGTGCAAAACGACCTCATTGCCACGCATTCGCAAAAATTCGCCGAACAAATCGAGGCTTCTGTGTTCTCGCCAATTATCCAGATTTACCAACAATGTACCAGCATTGAAATAGTCATTGATTCCCAATCGTTTAGCATTATTCGGGGCTGACATATCGGGCACAGCGGCAATTGCATATCCGTCCAACGGCTCGTCCCACAACGGCTGCAAGGAATGGCGGACAATCATATCGCCGTCCAAATAAAGCACCTTGTGCAAATCCGGAGACAAGACCTCGGCCAAGAACAATCTGTAGTACGTTGCCAACGATACATGCGCAGGCATCCCATCCTTCCCGAATGGCAAATCGGCCGTAAACGAGCGACTTATGACGTAGAAAGAACATTCGCCACCGAACTTGCGTGCGACGTCGGCCAATGCCTCACGACTATCGGATGCGAAATCTTCATCGACCAGAATGTGGTAATGCACCGCCACCGTATTGTTTTGGCCGATGGACTGCATCAGCACTCCGGTTGGCATCACGTAGCGGTTATCGGTACAGAGAACGATGTGCATAGACCTACTGATTGACGACATTTTGAACAGTCTGTTTCACCGTATCGGCGAAAGCTTTGAACGAGAAATTCTCTTCAGCATACTGTCGGGCCGAAGCCTCATGACGAGAGCGTTCTGTCGCATCCATAACCTTGCGGTCCAACAATTCGACAAAATGTGCCGCATCGTTGAAAGAGTACAGGCCAATGTCCGAACTGGCGACGGCCTTCTCATGCCCACGAATTCCAAACGGTGTTGAAAGACAGACTCGGCCATAAGACAACGACTCAATCGTCTTGATGCACGTACCGCCACCACTGCCCACAGACACGACCGTACACAAACTTTCGGCATAAAGCTGCTCCAGATTGTCCACAAAGCCCATCTGAATGACATTCGGCGACGACTTCCATTTTTCGGCATACTCCTTTGGCGCATTCTTGCCGACAATCACGTAGTTCATATCTGGGAACGCCTTGTGAACCGTTGGCCATATCTCCGACAGGAAAGCATCTATGCCCAAATAGTTCGGAGCGTAGTCCAATGCACCGACCGAAAGAATCTGCATTTTGCGTGTTGCGTCTGGCTCATAGTCCACCGATGGAACAGCCGAAATGTTACGCAAAGCGGCCAACGGCACCCGAATCCGGCACGCATTGACCTGAGATGCATTAGACAACCAACCCAGCGTCATTTTCCGGCTCAGGAACCGAAGCTGACATTTCAAAATCAATCGGCCAAGATGTCGCAACAAAGGGTTCATCGACCGACTTTTCGACGTATCGAACATCTGCATCGGATCATCGTCAATATCAACAATCAGATGCGGATGCCCCCACAAGTGCATTTCGCCCAAAACATCGAGGTATCGGCAGACAACTACGTCAAATTTAATGCCAGGGAAAATCTCATCGGCCGTTTTCTCTATTTTTGTGGCCAATGGGAAGCATTGCAGAACCTGCAACGGATACAGAAATTTGTACTGCAACTTGTAGAAAAAGTCGCGTAGCGGATTGACTCTCTGCAACTTCTTGACATACCACAATCTCGGAGCGACCTCTTCTGTCTCAAAGCGCTGGTCGAATGTCATTGTATAGACTTCTCCAACCTCCTGCAATGCACGCCAGATATAGTTGGTGCGTTGTGCGCCCCCGAAATGCGTCATCCGGGGATCCGGTTCACTGAGATAGAGGATGTTCATACTTATTGCGGGCGATGTCCAACCTTAGTTTCCCAAAGCCAAATGACATGAATTTTGCATCTATGGAGAAAAGCCCTGCATCGACAAAACAAAGGCATCTCGGGCATGTTATAGTTATTCTTTCGCCAAGCCCTCACAAAATGGAATTGCGAAGCCTCACTCATAACATCCTTATCCAAATGCCGATATGCAAAACTTGCATTCTTCTCCAAATACTTGTCAAATTCCACCAACTCCGGGCATGCTTTTCCCATGTTGTCTACAAGCAGAGTGAAATAAAGGAAAGAAACCGTCATGCTTATTCTTCCTTCAATATATGGTGTTACCATTTTTGGGGAATGCTCCATATTTATCCAATCAATGCACTTAGTCAACGTCTTGATTAGATGCGTTCGTCTATTGAACAAAACTGCAGCATCCATTGTCTGACCATCTCGGCCAACAAAATACTGGTACAAGGTTACGGGGACAAACGAGAACTGCTTGACGTACAACAAGGGGATTATCGCCCACTCCGTATCAGTATAGGAAATGCCCGATGTCTGCTCGTAACGATGTTCTCTTAGCATTTCAGTTTTGTAGCACAAGGAATGCATTGGCCAATATCCCATCTCCGGTTTCAACGAAGACTTAATTCCATCATACTTGCCACAAAAATGCGTTGCATTGGTTACATGACCCTCAGCATCCACTTGATTGACATCTGTCACGACCAGATCGACATCCAATACCTGCAATCGTTGGACAAACGTGGCATACGCATCGGCATCGAACCAATCATCGGCATCCAAAATCTTGATATACTTTCCCTGCGCAGACGCCAATCCGCAATTAACGCATGACCCATAATTCCCGTTCTCCTTGTCAATGACCTTGACAATATCCGGGAATCTTTCCTGGTAAATATGAGCAATCTTCGAGGTATTATCTTTCGACCCGTCGTTGACAACAATAATCTCCGTTTTTGCCAATTCTGTCTGCTCCAACGACAACAACGACGAGACACATCGGCCAATATATGCCTCCATATTGTATGACGGGATGACTATCGAAAGAAGTTTCGCCTTCATATCAGCAATTGACTTTTTTCTTTGTGACGGAATAACCCTCGATGGCAGGTGTTTTGTGCGTCAAGCCATAGACAAACGTTGCAATTCGGAACAGCAATGTATGAAGAACGGCCAGAATACGATATTGGTGAATCACATCGAAATACATCGTCCGATCATGGTTGGCCAACAAATAATTGCCGAAAACCTCTTGCTTGAACCGTGCGTTTTCCACTTCGGCGATTTTGCTGTTGGCCGAACATCCGCCGCCTTCAAAACGGGCCAATACTGAAGGGATGAACTCCAAGGATGCGCCATAGCAGACAAATGCCTTGGCAAAAAAGTGCCAATCGGCCGAAATGCGATACGTCTCATCGTAAAATCCGACTTTATCGAAAAGCTTCCGCTTTATGAACGATGCCTGATGCGGAAGCGTATTGTCATAAAAATCAAACCATTGGAGTTCTGTCTTCATCATTGGCTCATGGTCCAATGTACCATCGGCCAAAAGCATGGCCCCGTAAAGGATGTCCGACGTCCTTTCTGTTGAAAAAACAATGGCCAACGAACCTGAATCGAAGTATGTATCACCCGAATTCATAAAGTTCAAATACTCACCTGTTGCTTTTCTAATGCCCTTGTTCATTGCATGATAGACGCCATTGTCCGGCTCACTGCACCAGAAAGCGAAATCCTCCTTATGCCCCTCGATGAACTCTCGGCTACCATCGGTCGAACCACCATCGATAACAATCCACTCGAAGTCGCGGAATGTCTGCGACATGACGCTGTCGTAGGTTTTCCTCAAACCATCCAGATTGTTATAGTTTATTGTAATGATGGACAATTCCATATCTTCCTCACAGACTTACAATTCCGCCATCATCATTTTGACGATGAAAGGGATTGCCTTCCCCTCAAAATGGATATGATCCACGTGCAAGAACTGGTTTTCATTGGCCAATGTATTTATATCCAAATACTTACAGTTTACGCCATTGGCCGACAATATATTGACGACAGACTTTGCAATATCATTCTTTCTACGCGTTACAATATTTATCTTGTTGTCAAAGGCCTCTGGTTTCAAATGGTGGCGGATAAGCCATCTGTCAATTCTTTTCACAGGAGGAACTACCGAATCAAAAATGGATTCGACAATAATCCTGTCGCTGAACTGGGCCAAGAACTGCAAAAAGATAGTCAACGCATTTTCAAAATTATCTTCGTCCGATTTTTCAAAAGGACCGCCGTCCCTTCCGACTCGACCATGGTGCCCCATCTGTACGAAAATGGCATCATACCTGCGATATAAGGCCGAGGCAAAAAAGGCATCGACTTGCGAAACGAACAGAACATCGTCAATGTTGGACGAGGAGCCAATCATGTCAACTGGCGATTTTATGGCATCGGCCAATGCATGGCGCACCATTCTGATGGTCGAATCTCCAATCAGGAGATACCTTTTTTCCGTCTTTTTATTGGCGCTGTCCCACCAGAAGTTACTCCATTCGATATCCTCTCTGGCAGGATATGCATCAAAAGTCGACGTACCTATAAAAGAACTGAACGGTTTCATACACTTAACATATCTTTCTATACACCTCGGCCAATTGCTGCGCGCTCCTCTCCCATGAATAACGAGCCAGCCGCTCACGCTGGCGGCGTTTCAGTTTTGCCAAATCGGCATCGGACATAGACAAAAAGGATTCGAGCACAGCCGTAAAATCCGATTCTGACTGATTCATAGTGAAATAAACCGCTGAATCACCAGCAATCTCTGGGAAACAGCTGGCACGGTTCAGCAAGACGGGGCAATCGGCCTGATACGCCTCCAGAATAGGGATTCCAAATCCCTCATATTCACTTGGATAGACAAAGCATCGGGCAAAATGGTAGAGAGAAAAGAACTCGTCATCGTCACGCACCCAATAATGCAAGAAACGGTCCGACACGCCGTGCTGCTGCATCATGGCCAATTCATCGGCCGAAAACTCCAATCCCGTACAAACCACCTTCAATTCCGGATGCCGTTGCAAGACGGGAGCGACATCCCGCACAAAAAGGTCAAAACTCTTGTAATACAAGCGACTGCCGACATACAGCAGATAGGGTTCTTGGACCAGCCGCGGGACATTGGCCACAATCTGGAACGAGCAGCCGTGATAGACGACATGAACCTTATCGGCCGGGATGTCCAGGAGTCGGACCACATCCTCCTTGGTGCGTTCGCTGACGGCGATAATGGCATTGGCCAATGACGCTAAACGACGTTTTCCCGCCATCTGTTCGTCCCACCGCGCGTCATACACCTGCGAATACAATTCGGGAATCATGTCGTGGATGGTCAGCACAAACGGCTTTCCATTCAGATATGGCAGAAAATAGTCGTCGAAAAAGGTCGGATGAAAAATGTCGAACTGTCCCGACTTCAGCTGTCGGATGACCTCCGCACGGTTGTATGCCTCTTTGCTCCAATAGTTCCGTTCGCCTCGCAGCCAGTTCCACGCATTGAACAGACGACCTTTGCATGGCCAATTTCCCGGCACAATCCAGCGGTCGTACGCTGCACTTTCGGCATCGGCCAACCCAAATTCCCGAATATAGGCGTTGTTGCTCTCGCGCAGACATATCCGTGCCTCAATATCCTGGGGCAGATGGCGGTACAGCTCCACGAAGCAACGCGAAACGCCGCCGTGGGTCTGCATACAGAAGGCTTGATGATCAAAGAGGACGCGTGTCATTGGCCAACATTACACCTCCATCTCCAGCACCTGCTCGATGACGGGCGCCATGTCAAAATAGCGGTATTGCGCCAGACGACCGCCGAAGATGACGTTCTTTTCATTCTTGGCCAATGCCCTATACTGCTCGGCACGAAGGTTGTTCTTTTCGTCATTGACCGGATAGAAGGGCTCCATTCCCGGCTGATATTCAGCGGAATACTCCTCACTGATGACGCTCTTCGGACAGTCATAGACCGCTTGGCCGAACATCTCGAAATGCTTGTGTTCGATGACGCGCGTGTAGGGCACATCGCGGCTCGTGTAGTTGACCACAGCATTGCCCTGATAGTTCGGGGTCGGCTCGACACGCGTCTTGAAGGTCACGGTGCGCCAGTCGAGCGGCTCGAACTGATAGTCAAAATATTGGTCCAATGGGCCGCAATAGACCAGTTTTTCGGCTATTTTTGGCCAATGTTCCTTCAGCGGCCCACCATTCTTGCACGAACGCCATCGGCCATCGACCGACTCAATGTCATCGGCAAAGAAATCGCAGTCTGTGACGCACTCGACATTGGCCAACAATTTATCAATCAAAACGTTATATCCGCCGACAGGGATTCCCTGATACGTATCGTTGAAATAGTTGTTGTCGAACGTGAGCCGCACGGGCAATCGCTTGATGATGAAGGCCGGCAACTCGCGACAGGAACGCCCCCACTGCTTCTCGGTGTATTCCTTGATGAGTTTCTCGAAAATGTCGCGGCCCACGAGACAAAGCGCCTGTTCCTCCAGGTTTTGCGGTTCGCGGCCGTGGAGCGCGGCGACGGCATCGGCCTTCTGTTCCTCTATCTTGGCCAATGCCTCGGCCGGAGTCTTCACACCCCACATCCGGTTGAATGTGTTCATGTTGAAGGGCAGGTTGTAGAGCTCGCCGTGGTAATTGGCCACAGGACAATTCGTGTAGCGGTTGAACTCGACGAGCGAGGTGACGAAATCCCACACCCGCTTGCTTGACGTATGGAAAATGTGCGCCCCATACTTGTGGACATTGATGCCCTCAACCTGCTCACAATAGACATTTCCGCCCACGTGCGAACGCTTTTCGACCATCAGGCAACGCTTGCCGGCCTGTGTCGCGCGATAGGCGAATGTGGCACCGAAAAGACCTGTGCCGACTATCAGATAATCGTATTTCATGATTGTGTATCGTCGTCCTCCTTGTCGTCCTTCGAATCGCCGTAATAGCCATAGCCATAGCTGTATCCATAGCCATATCCGTAACCGTAACCATAGCTGTAGCCATAGCCGTAACGGTAATAGCCATAGCGCGAATGCAGGGCCTCCGAGCCGTTCAGGATGACACAGAGATTGTTGAATGTCTGCTCTTTATAATATTGGTCAATGACAGGCAGGTGACTACGTTCCATGACTCCCACACGAACGACGAAAAGTGTGATTTCGGCCAATGGCTTGATAATCGTCGCATCGGCCACAATCTCGGCAGGCGGACAGTCGAGGAAGATATAGTCGAACTCCATCTTGGCCTCCTTGATCATCTGCTCAAGTCGTTGGCTCTGAAGCAGTTCCGCAGGATTTGGAACCGAACGGCCGGCAGGGAACATATAGAGGTTCTCATGATCGCGCATCGGCACCACAAGGTCGCGCCACGTCTCACTTTGGCCACTCAAATAAGTCGAGATGCCTTGACGTGGACGTCCAATGTACTTTGAAATCGAGCGCTTGCGCAGGTCGAGGTCGAGCACGAGTACCTTCTTGTTCGTCATGGCGAACGAGGCCGCGAGATTGGCCATAATGAACGTCTTGCCGGAACCTGCATTGATGGACGTCACCATGATGACCTGGTTGCGCTCACCATTCGATTTGGAGGCCAGCATGAAGACCAGATTCGAACGCAGGATTCGGAACGCCTCGTTGATCATATTCTTGCTGTCACTCCTGACTTCCAGCGCCTTATGCACCTCGCCCTTGTCCTTTCGGTGGGACTCGACGAATGGCAGCTCGCCCACAAACGGAACCTTCAGATGCTCCAGATCCTTGCGGCCGCGCACCTTCGTGTTGAGCAGGTACATGATGACGATTATGGCCAATGGAATAAGCAGACCGGCCGCAAGCGCATAGGTCTCAATCTTCTTCACGTCGGGCGAAATCGGCGCGAAGCTGCCCGATGGGGCACTGATGAGGCGCGAATTATAGGCGATGAAGGCCTGATTCAGTTCTGCCTCCTCACGCTTCTGCAAGAGGTAGATGTAAAGTCTCTCCTTCACATTCTGCTGACGCTGAACGCGTTGCAGGTATTTCGACTGTTCCAGCGAAGAGGAGAACTGGCGCGTGCTGCGTGACTGTTGTCCCTGACAATTCTTGATCTGCGTCTCGATGAGCAGCATCTGGTTGTCGATACTCATCAGAATCAGTTCGCGCTGTGTAGCCAGTTTCTCGTCATATTCCTGGATAAGGGGATTGGCCAATGAACTTTGCGCCAACAACGCATTCCGGTTGATCAGCATCGAGTTATAGGCCGAAATCAGATTCTCGGTCGAACCGCCGCCCAATCCCGTGTTGACAGGCAGGAGCTGCAACGCATTGGCCGTATCCGAAACACAACTGCGCACATACCTGCACATATACATCTGGTTGCTGAGGTCCTGCATCCGTTGGTCAGACGACATCGACTGGTTCAGGTAGGTCGTCGCCATCGTTCCATTTTCCGGCAAGAGGTTCGACGAACGGTAGTCGGTTATGTTGTCCTCGACATCGGCCAATTCCTGTTCAATCGCCGCCAGACGCTCACCGATGAACTTCGACGTGGCGACAGTCACCTGGTTGCGGTCCTTGATCCAGTTCTCGTTATACAGACGGATGACCGCGTTCAGAATATCGACGGCACGCTGGTAGGAGACATCATTATATGTAATGTCGATGATCGATGCACCATCCTTCGGAGCCCAGACCGACACGCCTCCCGCGCAAGCAGAGGCCTGGTCGTAGAGGGAGATGCGGTTGATGTGTATCTCGAATGTGTTGCCGGACCAATATTGCGGAGTCTTGGAGAACACAACCCGGCCCATCAACGTAGAGATGGTGTCGCTGTAGGTGGCAGCGATGATTTCGTCCGATGAAGCGCCGCGGAACTCCTGATGCGTGATGTTGAGACCGCCCTTGCCGTCCAGCAGCACGGTCATCTTGGCATAGTCGCGTTCACCCAAGTCACAGAAATTGGCCTTGATGGGCAGTTCCGTCCCGTAGAGTTCCTTGTCCAACAGGCGGCCGGTACGCGTGTAGTGCGTATTCAGACCCAGTTCGCGCACCAGTTCGGTGTAGATTGACGGAGCCTTCAACGCAATCAGCTCGTTGTTCACATTGGCATTGTTCTTATTGATGCCCACCTCGCTCAGACCATCGGAAATACCGCCGATGGACTGCTTGCTGTCGCTCTTGATCATCAGCTTGGCCGTACGGGAATAGATTTTCGGCGTCGTCCGGATCTCATACCAGGCGATGGCGGCGGTTATGGCCAATGACACAATGAACCAGGGCCATCGGCTGAGGCAGAGGAACAGGATGTCCTTGATGTTAAAGTCATTGGCCCCAGACCCCATCTGAGCAAATGGATTGTTGGAACTCTGCTGTATGATGACTGTGGGCTGATGCGGCTGTTGTTGTTGCTGTTGCTTTTCGTCCATAGCTTTGATTTATAACGACTTGATAAACAAATATAGAGTCACGACCGTAGAGAAGAGTGACAGGAAGCCGCCCACGGTACTGTAGGTCGTACCGTTGATGGTCGAAGTCTGAATCTTCTTGTTGCGCGGCTCGACATAGATGATGTCATTCTGCTGCATATAGAAGGCCGGCGAGTTATACAGCTGCTCGCGGCTCGTCAGGTCCAGTCGGTAGGCACATTCACTGCCATCCGCATTGCGGCGCAAGAGCAGGATATTCTGGCGGCGGCCCGTCGTCTCCAGATCGCCCGCCATCGCGATAGCCTCCAGAATCGTCGTCTTGTCGTTCTTGAAAGCAATAAATCCACCGCCCATATCACCCAACGTGTAGAAACCGATCTGGTCATATTCGACCGACACATACGGCTCGCGGATGATCTCACTCTCAATCAGTTTCTGCTTGATGTAGGCCTCGGCCTGCAATCTGTCCAGTCCCCCGATACGCAGCTTGCCCACAAACGGGAAGTCAATCTCACCCATCTCATCGAGCGTATAGTTCGAGTTGCCCTTTGTGGCCGATGCACCGGACGAAGAAACTTGGCCAAAAAGCTCGTTCAACTCCCGGTTTCGGCTCGTGACACGGATGCTCACCCTGTCACCAGGGCGGAACTGGATGTTCCGCTGTACCTTGCTCTCCACCTCAGCATAGAGCGTATCGCGCTGCGGGATGTCCTGCAAATAGAGGAAATCCTTCTTACTGGCGCACGACGACAGCAACAGCGCGGCAAAGAGAATGATAAAAAAATTTTTCATGCAGATTTATTACTTGTTTTAGATTTTCAACATTTTGGCCGATGGAATTCATCCACAGCAAGGCCATTGGCCATCATGCAAACGCCTCTTTCAGGATATTCCACACGAATCTCGGATTGCCGAGGCCATAGCGCGGGAACAGGCGGCGCGGTTCACGCATCCAGCGGAAGAGCCACTCCATGCCGAACCGCTGCATGAAGAGCGGCGCACGCGGAATCGTGCCGGCATAGAAGTCGAATACGGCGCCGATGCTGCCCAGATGACAATGGATATCGAGTTGTGGCCAATGCGTATAGGCCCATTTCTCCTGCTTCGGGGCCGTCATGCCAATCCAGATCAGATCCGGGTCATTCTCATTGATGAACGAGACAATGGCTGCATTGTCATCGGCCGAAAACTCCGGCTTGAACGGCGGCGAATAAGTCAAGACCTCAACATTGGGGAACTCATAGGCCGCCTTCCTGCGGATGCGTTCCAGAATTTCGTCGGTCGAGCCGATGAAAATCACACGCGGCTTGTTACGCGACGGGTTGCGCCGTTTCCAGTAGGGCACATCCCGAGTGTTGTAGCCGCCGTTGCCCGTCGCGCCGGGCAACTCGGCAAGGAAGGAATAGACGTCGCCGTTCAGTTTTTCCATCTCAAAACGGAAAAGGTCCCAGCCCGTACAGCGGTGCTGCGGGCGGCACTTGGCCTGCAGGAACCGACAGGCGAGCACGATGCTCGTGCCATCGGACAGCAGGACATCGCTCTGCGACAGAGCCTCGGCAAAACAGGGGTCCGTCTGCGCCACATTGTAGCTGTATGCATTGATCGTGCTGATCAGGACCTTGCCCTCGGGGATTGTCCACAACTGTCCCCGCCGCTCCAGCAAATCGAGCGTCTTCAAACAAAATGAAACTTTCATAAAATCACGAAATGCGCCAGTGGTCAATAGCTCCGCTGATGCGTGTCACACGAGCGGCCACATCAATAGAAGGATAAAAAATCATCTGCTAATTGCATTTACGGGCGCAAATATAATCAAAAATTCCGATTTCTGAAAGAAAAAGCCTTGAAATCGTCTTGGCCAATGCCCATTTTGACACATTTGTGGCCAATTTCCCTGTTTTGTTATAACTGAATTTTACTGAAACGAAAAATCCGAAGGAAATTGGCCGATGCAATTTCCTCCGGAAAATATGGGAATCTGGTCGATTTTTGCGGCCGATTTACTTGTCGTCGGCCACCACCCAGATGTCGGGCAAGTTGCGTCCCTGCTCGTTGTAATCCAATCCGTAGCCGACAATGAAGTCGTTCGGAATCTCGAAGCAGCAGTAGTCAATCTGCAGATCGGGCACACGCAGCGCGGCCGGTTTGCGCAACAGCGTGGCGACCTTCACCTGACGGGCTCCCAAGCCAAGCAGCTGATGGATGAGACGGTCCATCGTCAGGCCGGAATCGACGATATCCTCGATGATGACGACAGTGCGTCCCTCAACCGGTTCGGTGAGGCCGGAAATCATCTTCACCTCGCCCGTGCTTGACAGTCCGGAGTAGGACTTCAGACGGATGGTCGTGAACTCGGCCTGCGGCAAGGTAATGCGACGAAACAAGTCGGCCGCAAAGACAAATGCGCCATTCAGGACACAGAGGAAAAGCGGACGTTCGACATCCTGCAAATCGGTATTTATCTGCACGGCGATTTCGTCAATCCGCGACAAAATCTGCGTTTGCTGCAAGTAAGGCTTAAATTCTCGGTCAAAAACTCTCATTGGCCATAAAACGGATTAAAATGGTTCTGATTCTAGCATTGTGTATAGATTGGAGACAAAATCACACAACGCCCTTCATCATTTTCTTCAACAGCGGACAGAGCGCAAAGAGCAGCAGCGAGGCCACACCAGCCATGACGACGAAGACCATGAAGAACTGGTCCATCGTCTCTATCTGGTAGCCGAACAGGCTCTTGGTTCCCTCCTCGGCCGATGGGTAGAGCGTGGCCAATTTTCCAGCGAGGATATTCGATGCGGCATTGGACATAAACCACACACCCATGAGCAGCGAAGCAAGGTGCGCCGGAGCCAGTTTGTTGACCATCGAGAGGCCGATAGGCGACAGGCTCAGCTCACCCAACGTGTGGATGAAATAGAGGCCGACGAGCCAGAACATCGAGACCTTGACACCGGGTTCAAGCCCCTTGGTGCCAATGGAAATGACCAGATAGCCGATGGCCAACAACATGAGGCCGATGGCCTGCTTGACCGGCGAGGCAGGCTCGTGACCCTTGCGGCCCAGGAAGTCCCACAGCATAGCCATGACCGGCGCAAAGGCAACCACGATAATCGGGTTGATGCTCTGGAACCAGGTTACAGGCACCTCAAATCCACCCAAGCTGCGGTCGGTCTGCTCCTGCGCGAAATAGGTGAGCGTCATGCCGGCCTGCTCGAAGGCTGACCAGAAGAAGATCACGAACACGGCAATGATGTATATTACACCGATGCGCGACAGCTCGACCTTGGTCAAAGTGCGATCTGTGATGATAAAAATCGGCATCACAATGCTGATGGAATAGATGGTGGCCGAGATGTAGTCGGTCAGATTCTCGGCATCATGAGAGAAGAACAAGGCCAATGCGACAGCTCCCACAAGGCAGAGCACAAGACGCAGAGGCGAATTCTTACGGGCAGCACGACCGGCACGCTGGATGTTCTCCTCCTCCTCCTTCTTGTGACGCAGGGCACTCTTGGCCGGAGGGAGGCCGATGAAGTCGCCTTCAGGGGTGACGAGATACTTCTTCTTCAGCGCGACGAAGACCACAACGCTCAACAGCATGGCAATGGCAGCGCAGAGGAAACCCCACTTGAATGGAGACAGGTCGGCCCAGTTGCCCTCGCCCAATGTACCGCAGATGAACGGTGCGATGAATGCGCCCACATTGATACCCATATAGAAGATGGTGAAGGCCGAGTCCTTGCGGCGGTCCTGCGGATCATAGAGGTCGCCCACCATAGTAGAAATGTTGGGCTTGAAGAAGCCGTTGCCCAAAATCAGGCAGACCAGACCGCAGATCATGAGCAGGAGCGGCAGACCGCTGTTCACCGTAGTGTCGATAGGCATACCCTCGGCCGAAATGGCAGGCTGCACAAAGCAGGCCGAGAGGAACATGAGAAATTGGCCGACAGCCATCGTCAATCCGCCCACAACGATGGAACGGTTGTTGCCCCAATAGCGGTCAGCGATATAGCCGCCGACGAGCGGGGTCAGATAGACGAGACCCGTGTAACTGCCGTAAACCTGTGATGCAAAATCCTTGGAAAAGAAAGCGGCCACCATATAAAGGGTAAACAGTGCCCGCATACCGTAATAACTGAATCGTTCGGCCATCTCTGTCACAAACAGAAGATAAAGCCCCTTGGGATGTTTCATTGAATGTTTGATTTAATTTTTGCTCTAAAATATTGTAATTTAACGTTTAATCTTCGAAATGAAGTACCGCAGCGTCCGCATCAGGCGATGGCGGCGGCTGGGAATCCGTAATGTATCGGTCAAGCCGAGAGCAGCCTCGACCTCGCGGTAGTGCTGCAACGAGAAGTCGCCCATCTGAAGCTGGACCTGACGCAAGGAATCCTTGGCGCGCGTCTGGAGCATGATGAGCGTACTGACCGGACTGGGCGTGATGTCTATGGAGTGTGCCTCGGGAATCGAGAGCGGCGCATCGATGGGCGTGACCGTCGTGAAATAGCAGAAACCGTCGCGCTGGGAAACGAGATCGGCCCCGAACGATTCTGACCATTGTGGCCAATGGCCCTCGTATTGCGTCTGGGTGCAGCGCCAGAAGCGCAGGCTCCTGCCCTGCTGCGAAAACTGGTCGATGCGGGCCATCGGATAGTCACCCCACGGCTCCATACGGGCGATGTCGCCGTCGAGTTCGGCAATGCGCTCCATCTGCCGCTGTTCGGTGTCGCACAGCGAGGTCCACTCGGCATAAAGGAGGGAGACATCGGCCAAGGAGCCACCCACTTCGGGCAGGCCGGCGCGAATGTCATCGGCCGACAAATGCATGCGCATCTCGTGCAGCATTTCATGCAGATGCGGGGTCATATCAATCGGATTCACGACGCAAAGATAGTGTTTTTTTAAGTTTATTGGTCTGGCCTTTGCATTTTTTTCCAAATTACCTTGTTTTTTACTTGCAAAATTTGGTGAATCTGCCGATTTTTTCGTACATTTGCGGCCAAAATGAAAGTCAACATGCCCATCAAACATTATCTCGTTGCGCTGGCCGTCTATGTGCGTCACCACATATACGGCTCCATCATGGTGTGCGTGATTGTGTGGCTGGCCTTCGTGTGTGAGCACTCGCTGTGGGACATCTGGCGCCTGCAACACGAGAAGGACCGGCTCCAGAAGGAGATTACGGACTACAAGCGCTCCATCCTCCAGTTCGAGCAGTCGATTGACGAGGTGAGCGGTGACCCCGACGCGATGGAGCACTTCGCCCGCGAGAAGATGAACATGAAGCGCGAGAACGAGGATGTCTTTATCATTGAGGATTAAGTGATTGAATGGCTTGTAAGGGCTCTTAAAAGGAAGTAAAAGGGGAGTAAAAGGGACGATAGTGGCATTGGCCATAAAACAAAAAAAGATGGCAACGGCATTGGCCATAATGATGAAATTCCCGGATTTGCGAGGCCCGAAACTTTCATAAACCAAAATAAATAGAGAAAGAATCATGAAATATCTGGAGCGCGTGGCTTACGTGCTTTTACTAATAGGCGTGTTGTGCGCCTTCCGTTATCCGGAAGTAGCCCGATATATCGTCAGTGTGGGCGCTGCAGGGGTTGCCATCGTGCGGCTACGGGAGCGATATGAGGGAACGAACCTGCGACTGAAGCGGCTGGTCCGGATGCGGCATCTGGTGGGTGTGGCATACGTCGTGGGGGCGGGACTGATGTTCCGCGAGCTGAACTACTGGCTTGTGGCATTGGCCATCGCCATCGTTCTGGAACTCTACACCCTGTTTGTCATTGATAAAGAAACCAAAAACGAGAATAAAAAATGAGAAAGTTCTTTACACTAACCTTGACTCTGCTGGTGTGCCTCACGGCATCGGCCAAAAAGCAGAAAACCACAGTTGAGACATGGCCAAATGGCGAAGTGATGGACGAATGGTTCCAGAAATCCGACCGCATCGCGCTTGAATCGCTTGGCAAGCAGTATAAACTCACCGACTATCACATCAATGCCGACGGACGTATCCACACGGCCGAAATCCAGGCTTTGATCGATGAGGCTGCGGCCAATGGTGGCGGCGTCATCGTGGTGCCATCGGGCGTGTTCATGACGGGCGGTCTGTACTTCAAGCAGGGGACACACCTCTACCTCGAACAGGGCGCAGTGCTGATGGGCAGCGACTTCATCGGCGACTATAAGATTGCGAAAACCCGCATCGAGGGCGAGACATGCGACTACTTCGAGGCTCTCATCAACGCGAACGGACTGGACGGCTTCACGATTTCGGGCCAAGGCACCATCGACGGCAACGGACTGCGCTACCACCAGTCATTCTGGCTGCGCCGCAAGTGGAACCGCAAGTGCACGAACAAGGACGAACAGCGTCCGCGTCTGGTCTATATCCAGAACTGCAAGAACGTGCAGTTGCAGGATGTGAGCCTTCAGAATTCGCCGTTCTGGACGACGCACATCTACAACAGCGACCACGTGAAGCTGCTGGGTCTGCACATCTACAGCCTGCTGCACCCGGACGATTCGAAAGGCCCATCGACCGATGCCATCGACCTCGATGCCGTGCACGATATTCTGGTCAAAGAGTGCTTCATGTCGGTCAACGACGATGCCGTAGCCATCAAGGGCGGCAAGGGTCCATACGCCGACGCGTTCGAGAAGGAGTATCCTGGCGTTGAGATTCCGGCCGAAAGCAAGGGCAACGGTTCGAACTACAACATTCTGATTACCGACTGCGTATATGGCGAGGCACACGGATGTCTGACGGTGGGCAGCGAATCGGTTCACAGCTGGAACATCATCCTGCGCAACATCAACATCACCAATCCGGCCCACAACCTGCTGTGGCTGAAGATGCGTCCCGACACGCCACAACGCTACGAGTACATCACGGTCGAGAACATCACCGGCGCAGTACGCAACTTCCTTTACATCGCTCCATGGCGTCAGTTCTACGACTTGAAAGGCCGCACGGATGCGCCGATGTCGTACAGCGACCACATCACCATGCGCAACTGCACGCTCAAGTGCAACACCTTCTTCCGCGTCACAGCGCAGCCCGAGGTCTACAAGCTCTCCAACTTCCACTTCGAGAACCTTGATATCACGGCCGAGAACAATCCGGAGATCGTTGAATCGACCTTCGACGGCGTGACACAGAAAAACGTAATCGTCAAGCAATGAGGATGCCCGCCGAATGGGAGCCGCAAGCTTTCGTGCAGATAGCCTGGCCCCACGCCGAGACCGACTGGGCGCCCTACCTCAAGGCAGCTGGGGAATGCTACGGCAACATCGCCCGCGAAATTGCGCGACGGGAGCCATTGGCCATAATCACACCTGAACCGGCCGCCGTGCGCGACTATTTAAAGGCATTGGCCAATGTCAACCTCGAAAACATCCGCTTCGTCGAGGTGGAGACCAACGACACGTGGGCACGCGACCACGCCTTCATCACGGTCATGGCCGATGACGGACGGAAACAGCTCACCGACTTCACATTCAACGGCTGGGGACTGAAAGTTCCG
>JAEEGH010015004.1_pt1 | contig 16897 bp, 16 predicted proteins | sample 9134181 | NCBI WGS metagenome assembly JAEEGH01 (sample SAMN16246544, study PRJNA631951) | gut metagenome | biome: gut microbiome; feature: rumen; material: DP-attached | host: Bos | place: Iran: Karaj | collected 2018-10
TGGGGGCCATCTGTCCGCCCGTCAGGCCGTAGATGGCGTTGTTGACGAAGACGATGACGATGTTCTCGCCACGGTTCAGGGCGTGGATGGTCTCGCAGGTACCGATACACGCCAGGTCGCCGTCACCCTGGTAGGTGAAGACGAGACGGTCGGGCCAGCAGCGCTTGATGCCCGTGGCCAGTGCGGGTGCACGACCGTGGGCAGCCTCCTGCCAGTCGATATCTATATAGTTGTACGCGAAGACGGCGCAGCCTACGGGCGAGACGCCCACGGCCTTGTCTTCCATACCCATCTCCTCGATGACTTCGGCAATGAGCTTGTGCACCACGCCGTGGCTACAGCCCGGGCAGTAGTGCATGTTATTGTCGTTCATCAGCGTCGGCTTCTTGCAGACGATGTTTTCCGATTGAACTATTTGATTTCTATCCATAATCTCAATGTTAGGAAACGAATTCTTCTTTTTTCTTGAAACGAATTATCCTAATTTATTCTAATTTGGTTCACGAATTATTTTAATGATTAATTAAGAAAAATTCGTGGTTAAAATTAAGTACAATTAGATAAATTCGTTTCTAAACTTCACTCACTCGCTTCGTTATTTTTTCATTACCTTTTCTTTCAAAGCCTCCACGATTTCCTCGGGCTCGGGGACGATACCACCGAGGCGGCCGAACTGCTCGACGGGGATTGCACCGTTGACGGCGAGGCGCACGTCCTGAACCATCTGGCCGGCATTAATCTCGACGACGAGGATGCCCTTCACCTTCTTCGACAGCTCCTGAATCTGCTTCGTGGGGTACGGGAACAGCGTGATGGGACGGAACAGACCGACCTTCAGACCCTGCTCACGGGCAATCTCGATGGCCTTCTCAGACAGACGGGCGGCAGAGCCGAAGGCGACGATGGCATACTCGGCATCGTCCATCTGCTGTTGCTCGAAGCGCACCTCATTCTCCTCAATCTTGCGGTACTTCTCCTGCAGAGCCAGGTTGCGCTGCTCCATGATCTCGGGCTTCAGCTCGAGCGAGGTGATGACCACACGCTCGCGGTTCTTCGGCTTACCAGTCGAGGCCCAGGGGCACTCGCGGATCACCTCCTCGTCGGTACGACGGGGCTTCTGCGGCGGCAGCACCACCTTCTCCATCATCTGACCGATGACACCATCGGAGAGGATCATGGCGGGGTTGCGGTACTTGAAAGCCAGCTCGAAGGCGAGGTCGACGAAGTCGGCCATCTCCTGGACGGAGTTCGGAGCCAGCACGATGACCTTGTAGTCGCCGTTACCACCACCACGGGTAGCCTGGAAATAGTCACCCTGCGAGGGCTGGATAGTGCCCAGTCCGGGGCCGCCACGCTGGACGTTCACGAAGACGCCCGGCACCTCGGCACCGGCCATGTAGGTGATACCCTCCTGCATCAGGGCAACGCCGGGAGAGCTCGACGAGGTCATGGCACGCTTACCGGCACCGGCAGCACCATAGACCATATAGATTGATGCCAGCTCGCTCTCAGCCTGTACCACCTGCATACCGGTGGTCTCCCAAGGCTTCAGCTCAGCCAGCGTCTCGATGACCTCACTCTGCGGAGTAATAGGATAGCCGAAATAGCCGTCGCATCCGCAACGAATAGCAGCGTGGGCAATAGCCTCGTTGCCTTTCATCAATACAACTTCTTGCGTCCCTTTGGTAGCAAGCGAGTTCTCGATTACTTTCTCCATACTTTACTCCTCCACTTTTTTACGATACACGGTGATACAGCCGTCGGGACAGACGATGCCACACGAGGCACAGCCCACACAGGCATCCTCGTTGGCGGCCTCCACATAGGGATAGCCGTGCAGATTCACTTTTCCGGCCATGGCGATGACATTCTGGGGGCAGGCAATGATGCACAACTGGCATCCCTTGCACCTCTCAGTATCCACCACAATGGCGCCTTTCATTTTTGCCATATTACTTGTTTAATGCATTAATTTCCGAATTCGGGGTGCAAAGGTACAAATAACTGAGCAAATGGCAAAAGAAAAAGACCATTATTTCTTGAAAATTGTATATTTTTGCACAAACGCTGAATAAATATGTGCAATTACCCGATGTAACCCATCACGATACCGAAAAGAACGGATAAAAACACTATCGTCACAATCAACAGGGCGAAGGCCGTGACGATGTTTATCAGCGTACGACGGTAGGAGTATCCCGACAGCTGTTTCAGTGGGATGATGCTCAGCAGCATACACGCCGCCTGTGTACTATTGCCCAGACAGAACAGGCCACAGACGATGGTGTAGACGGACATCATGTTCGTGGTGTAGACCATTGCCACGAAGAACTCCGGGTAGCGGATGTCGCGATAGCTGGGACTGCGGCGGAAGAACAGGTAGAGGGGCCCCGAGAACACCAGGAGCCAGAGCAGCGAGACGGCCGTCGGGTGGTCGTTCGACCATTTCACAACGTCGCGCAGCCCTATCATAAAGTCGAAGGCGACCCTCTCCCCCTCGTCGGTCTTCTGCTTCCTCACCTCGTCAATCGACTCGCCATTGTGCGACATCTTGAAGCCCTCCTCAAAATCCTCCGCACTCTTCTGCAGACGGTTCTCCATGTGGATGTTCACCCCGCCCTCGATGACAACCGACAAGGCGGCGAGGAGGAAGAACATCTTGAACGGCGGGAAGTAGGCCATCTGCATACCTCCCAGGTAGTCGCGGATCATGTAGCCCGGACGCAGCAGCAGGTCCCTCAGCGTGCGGAACATGCCGCGGTTGCCCAGTCCCCAGACGTCGAGGAACAGCAGCAGCGCCCGCTTCAGCGAGTAGCGCCCTATCGTCGACGACTGTCCGCAACGGGGACAGTAGTTGCCCGTGAAATGGGTGCCGCAGGTGGCGCAGTCGTGCTCCTCCTCCGAGAGTGGCTTCACCTGATGGGGGTGTCGCTGCCACTCCCTGAACTCACGGTATTTCTGCTTTAAGCGTTCAAACATAGGGACTTTTGCGTTGTCGTCAGGGGACTTTCGTCGTGTTCAGGGGTTGTACATATCCTTGCAGTAGAAGGCCATGATGTCGTCGAGCATCCGCTTGGCCTCGACAGCCGGACTGTTGGGGTCGAGCTCGATGGCCTGAATATAGCAGTTGATGGCCTCGTGCCACTTCGACTCTTTTCGAAAGGCGTTGCCCTGCTCGTACCACTCTTCCGCAGACATTATTCTAATTAGTAATGAGTAATTAGTAATGAGTAATTATGATTACTTATAGTATTCACGTTTGCCGGCGGCGAGGGTATTCTTCATCAGCGAGCAGATGGTCATCGGTCCTACTCCACCGGGAACGGGGGTGATGAACGAACACTTCGGAGCAACCTCGTCGAACTTCACGTCGCCAGTGAGACGGAACCCGCTCTTGCGGGTGGCATCGGGAACGCGGGTGGTACCTACGTCGACGATGACGGCACCGTCCTTCACCATGTCGGCGGTAACAAATTCAGGACTGCCAATGGCAGCGATGATGATATCAGCCTTCTGGCACTCCTCCTTCAACGTCTTCGAACGTGAGTGGCAGACGGTGACGGTAGCATCGCCATACTGCTTCTGCATCATGAGCTGAGCCATGGGCTTGCCCACGATGTTCGAGCGTCCGAGGATGACGCACTTCTTTCCCGAGGTCTCGATGTTGTAGCGCTTCAGCAGGGTGATGATACCCAACGGCGTAGCCGAGATGAAACACGGCAGACCAATGGCCATGCGACCGACGTTGATGGGATGGAAACCGTCGACATCCTTGCGGTAGTCGATAGCCTCGATAATCTTCTGTTCGTCGATATGCTTCGGCAGGGGCAGCTGAACGATGAAACCATCGACATCGCCATTGCGATTCAGGCGGTCGACGCATGCCAGCAGTTCTTCCTCGGTGACGTCGTCCTCATAACGGATGAGCGTCGACTTGAAACCACAGGCCTCGCAGGCCAACACCTTATTCTTAACATAAGTCTCGGAGCCACCGTCGTGACCCACGAGTACTGCTGCCAGATGGGGCTGTTTGCCACCACGGGCTACTATCTCTTTTACCTCTTCGGCAATCTCGGCCTTGATGGCCGCTGCCGTTGCTTTTCCGTCAATCAATGTCATATTGTAGGGATGTTAGGGGGATTAGGGATTAGAATTTGGGCATGCCGCCGCGCATTTTCATCGCTGCAGCCATCTGTGCCATCTTGGAGTTGCCTGCACCAGTGACCATTCGCATCACCTTACGGGTCTGATCGAACTGCTTCATTAGACGGTTCACCTCTTCAATCTTCGTTCCGGAGCCTTTGGCGATACGCAGTTTGCGACTCTGGTTGATGATATCGGGATTGGAACGCTCCTTGGGCGTCATTGATTGAATGATAGCCTCAATAGACTTAAAGGCGTTGTCGTCGATGTCGACATCCTTCAAGGCCTTGCCCATACCGGGAATCATCGAGGCGAGGTCCTTGATGTTACCCATCTTCTTAATCTGTTGAATCTGACCCATGAAGTCGTCGAAGTCGAACTTATTCTTACGGATCTTCTTCTCCAGACGCTTGGCCTCCTCCTCGTCAAACTGCTGCTGGGCACGCTCTACCAGAGAAACGACGTCACCCATACCCAAGATACGGTCGGCCATACGTTCGGGATGGAACACGTCGATGGCTTCCATCTTCTCACCAGTACCCACAAACTTGATGGGCTTGGTGACGACGGTGCGAATCGACAGGGCAGCACCACCACGGGTGTCACCATCGAGCTTAGTCAGTACCACACCGTCGAAGTCGAGACGGTCGTTAAACTCCTTGGCGGTGTTCACGGCGTCCTGACCGGTCATGGAGTCGACAACAAACAGCGTTTCGTCGGGATTGACAGCCTCCTTCAGAGTGGCTATCTCGTTCATCATCTCCTCGTCGACGGCCAGACGACCGGCGGTATCGATAATGACGACGTTATAATTCTTGGCCTTGGCCTCGCGGATGGCGTTGTTGGCTATCTCAACCACATTCTTGTTGTCGGGCTCGGAATAGACAGGAACACCCACGCTGTCGCCGACGACATGCAACTGCTGGATGGCAGCAGGACGATAGACGTCGCAAGCCACGAGCAGCGGATTCTTATGCTGACGCTCCTTGAGCATCTTGGCCAGTTTACCAGAGAAGGTAGTCTTACCAGAACCCTGCAGACCGGACATCAGCACGATGGCGGGACGACCTTCCAACTTCAGCTCGACGGCCTTGCCACCCATGAGCTCAGCCAGTTCGTCGTGGACAATCTTGACCATCAACTGGCTGGGTTTGATGGCGGTGAGCACATTCATGCCCATAGCCTTCTGCTTCACGGTATCCGTAAAGGTCTTGGCAACCTTGTAGTTGACGTCAGCATCCAACAGGGCTTTACGGACGTCCTTCAGCGTCTCGGCCACATTGATTTCGGTGATCTTTCCTTCACCTTTCAGTATCTTGAACGACCGTTCAAGTCTGTCACTTAAGTTCTCAAACATATATACCTTATTAAATTAGGGTGCAAAGGTACGAATAAGTGAGCAAAAAGCCAAATTTTATTTGGACTTTTTCGAACGGAAGTACCTTCGAGCGAAGCTCAAAGGTACACAAAAATAACGAGACCAGCAAACTTTGGTCTCGTTTTTACCTATTTTTATAGTCCTCGGGCTTTCCAAATCTTGTCCTTGGCAGCATTAATTTCCTGGAATTTCTTCTCCGCTGCCTTGCGGATATCTTCGCCAAGGGCTGACACCTTGTCAGGATGATGTTCCAAAGCCAAACGGCGGTAGGCCTTCTTCACCTCGTCGTCGGAAGCGTTGGGCGAGACACCCAGCACACGGTATGCCGACTCCAAATCGTCCTTGCCCAAGCCTAACATCGAGTCGACCTCATCGACAGACATCTGCATCCATTGGGCACACTCCTTCATAGCTGTCACCTCTGCAGGATCCACACGACCATCGGCCTGTGAAATCATGACGAGGAAATTCAACAACTGCAGGCGCTGCGAATGGTCCATATTACGGGCTATCTGCTGACAACACTGCATAACGGTGTTGCGGAACGCCGAGGCTCCGACCCTTTTCTGTTCTTCAAACAGCTTACGCAGGATGTCGTCACCCTGACTACGGGCCACATCACCAAAGTTCTGACGCAGCACGTTACGAACCAATTCCATTTCGGAGTGCATCACCTTGCCGTCGGCCTTGATGATGTATGATGCCAACACCAGCATCGAGAACAGGAAACTGTTGCGCTGTCCCTGATAGGTCTGCTGACGGGTGTAAGTCTGCGACTCAAAACCGCTCTGCCCGTCGAAGGTTCCCTGTGTTTCAGGAGTATTCACTGCATCGAGCATCGTGTCGAACAATCCACCCAACACAATACCTGCCAGCGCCCCCAACGGGCCAGCACTCATAAAACCGAGGAATCCTCCTATCCACTTACCATATGCCATAACTATCAACTTTCAACTCTAAACTCTCAACTAATACTCGTGCCACCACACCTTGCCATTCTGTTCTTCGCGCTCCAAGTCGTCGATGAGACACTCGGCCAACTTGATGACCACAGGCTGAGGCACCTGGAAACGCGGATCCTCACTATGCGGATTGATGGAAGCCAGAAAATGGGGAACCTCCTGCTTGTAGACTTCACGCATTCGTATGCTGGTTGGCTCACTGCCTGCACAGCTGTAAGTGATATTGGCCAGTCGGTCGCACAGCTTGACAAATGGTGCATAGGGTGTCTCACGAATACCTTTATAATATTTCTCGCCAGCACGTTCAGCACGGGTGCGGCCCTTGTCGTTCGTCAGGGCATAGGCAATCTCCGTAGCCATCAGTGCCTGTTCTTCTGTCAGCAAACTCCGTGCCACTCTCAGCAGATCGTTATAGGTCAAACGGGCATCCTCGATGCTGTCGTGATAGTAGCCACCAAAAACCAGTGGCAGTACATCGTCCTCACGAGCGCATACCAGATGACCATAATCGGTAACCCCCTGTACCACCATGTCGAGATGGTAGCCATAGGGCAGTCCATCGCCATAGGTCTGGTTCACACTCTGATGAAGATCATGAGCCTGCTGACGTATCGTTTTTATCGTCTCCGCATGCTGTTGGAGACATGTTTCGTAATCCTGTCGTGTCATAAAAGTAAAATATTTGCTGCAAAGATACGAAAAAGTTTAGAGTTTAGCGTTTAAAGTTTAGAGAAAATTGTATCTTTGCAAACAAAAATAGATCATCTGATGAAACAAAATGTCCAAACAGAGCGAGTTTTCAGCATCTTCAGTGAGCTGAACCGCATACCACGTCCTTCGCATCACGAAGAAAAGGTGGCCGATTACCTGTGTCAGTTTGCCGAACGGCTACACTTGGAATACGAGCGCGACGCCCAGAATTGCGTCGTTATCCGCAAGCCAGCTACCAAAGGCCACGAGGGAGCAGAACCCATTGTGCTTTTGAACCATATGGATATGGTGTGTGTGGGAATGAAGAATCCCCTCACCGACCCCATCGAGCCTTATGTGGAGGATGGTTGGATGAAGGCCCGCGGTACGTCGCTGGGCGCCGACAACGGCATCGGACTATCGATGGCACTCGCCGTGTTGGAGAGCAACGACATCGTGCATGGTCCCTTGGAGGTGATGACCACCACCAATGAAGAAGATGGCATGTCGGGAGCTGCCAATCTGTCGAAGGACTTCCTTAGAGGTCGTAAGGTCATCAACCTCGACTCGGAGGACTACGACACCATCACTACTGGGGCGGCAGGAGCCTGTCTGCAGTTGCACCGCATCCCCATGAACCGCCTGGAGGCTCCCGGCGGCAAGCGCCGTTGGTACCGCATCCGCTTTGAGGGCGGACTGGGCGGACATTCGGGCGTCGATATCAATAAGGGACGATGCAGTGCAGTCATACCAGCCTGGGCCATCTTAGCCGCCATCTACAACGAATACGACTTCAGCGTAGCCAGCATTCATATCGGTGAGGCCAACGCCTCGATAGCCTCGTCAGCGGAGATTATTATCACCATTCCTTCTGGCGAGGGTTCTGAATTCGTCAAGCAACAGGAGGAGCAGATGAACCAGTGGCTGCGAGAGGAGTATGGCGACCGCGACCCCAACATGCATTGCACCATCGAGAAATGCGAGCGTCAGGAGACCATCATCAACCCTGAGGCCTTCGAAGCCCTGCTGAGCATCTTGGAACAGATTCCACAGGGTGTGGTCAAAATGAGCGAGACGATGAAGGATACGGTGGAGACATCAAACAATGTAGGACGTATCATCACGGAGCAGGATCACATCCTGGTCAGCACACATACCCGCAGCTTCATCGACAGCGAGATGGAGGCATTGAGCAACGACATTGCGAATACGTTCAAGGAACATGGAGCCACCTCGGAAACCGTCATGTCGGCACCGGCCTGGCAGGAGAACCAACAGTCGGACTTCCTGCGATTGACCAGCGACACCTTCCAAGATGTGCTGGGCTGGAGACCACGAATGGTAGCCATGCACTTCGTGTTGGAAGCCGGATTCTTCGTTCAACACTATCCCGGCATAGAGATGGCCAGCATCGGACCACGTATCGTAGAGCCCCACTCTACCAGTGAACGGGTAGAACTGAGCACCATCGATGACATCTGGCAGGTGCTGATAGAAATGCTGAAGAGGCTGGCGTAAGATATACACCAGCCCCTTCATACATCAGCGCATCAAGATATTACTGCTTGATCTCGATATCTCTCTTTACATTATTGCGAATCTTCGTCAGATAACCCTTCATACCTTCGGCATCTTTGTTGTCGATGATTTCCAATAGTTCCTTCAGCTCCGTACGGATCTGAGAGACTTGGTCGTGAGTATAGGGGTTGAAGAGGATTTCCTGCAACAGATAGTCGTCCTCGTTGAGCACACCTTTGGCGATGCGCATATGGCGTTTGAAGGTGGTACCAGGAGCATCCTGATGTTTCATGACGGCAGCGAAAACGAATGTCGACACGAAGGGAATCGACAGGGAGTAAGCCACCGTCTTATCGTGCTCTTCGAAGGTGTACTCATAGATGTTGAGTCCAAGCTTCTGATAGAGGTCCTTGAAGAAGATACGGCCCATGTAGTCGCCCTCGCTGATGATGATGGCATTCTCCTCGGAGAGCTGTTGCAGATTGGCGAAGGTCGGTCCGAACATGGGGTGCGTCGAGACGTAGCGCATACCTGTCGACTCGTAGAACTCCTTCATATCGGTCTTCACCGAGGCAATATCGCTGATGATGCACTCCTTGGGCAGGTAGAGCATCACTTCCTTGAACACCGGGATGGTGTATTTCAGCGTCACGGCATTGATGAGCAGTTCGGGCTGGAAGGCCTGAATCTCCTCGTATGTGGTGAAACGCTGACAATTATAGGTAAACCGCATGCGTTTGGGGTCGCGTTCGAAAACTGCCACCTCGTGGTCGAAACTCAGCAGGTCGATAAAGAACGAGCCCATCTTACCTGCACCTAAAACTAAAATTTTCATTGCATTCAAATCTTAAAATGAGAAATGAGAAATGAGTAATGAGAAATGGACACACTGTCATTTCTAAATTTCTTCATTTACAGTATTCATTTATTTATTGACGATTTCGATTTGCTGGCGGACGGACTCCTCGTGGATGCTCTCGAAGACCTTGGCGACAAATTCGGCAGCCATTCCGGTGAGCGTACCCTGTACGCCACGTTTTTCCAAAATTTCATTGTAGCGAGAAGCCTGCAGCACGGTCATGTTGTGCTCCTTTTTATACTCACCAATCTGGCGACAGACGGCCATACGCTTTGAGAGGAGTTCCATCAAACTGTTGTCAATCTCGTCAATCTGTTTGCGCAACTGGGTAATACCCTCTGTGGTGACATGTTCGTCGCGGATGATAAGTAACGACAAAATGTAGTCGAGCACGTCGGGGGTTACCTGCTGTTTGGCATCGCTCCAAGCCTTGTCGGGATCGCAATGGCTCTCGACAATCAGACCATCGAAACCAAGGTCCATAGCCTGCTGGCACAGCGGTGCTATCAACTCGCGCTTACCACCGATATGAGAGGGGTCGCTGATGATTGGCAACTCGGGAATGCGACGGTGCAACTCAATGGGAATCTGCCACATGGGAGCATTACGGTAGATTTTCTGTTCGTAGGAAGAAAAACCACGATGGATGGCTCCCAGACGCTTGACACCGGCCTGGTTCAGACGCTGCAGAGCACCAATCCACAGTTCGAGGTCAGGGTTCACGGGGTTCTTCACGAATACAGGAACATCGACACCCTTCAGGGCATCGGCCAAAGCTTGCACGGCAAAGGGATTCGCCGTGGTACGGGCACCAATCCAAAGGATGTCCATGTCATACTTCATGGCCAGTTCCACATGTTCCGGTGTAGCCACCTCGGTAGCGATGAGCATGTGGGTTTCCTCTTTTACCTGTTTCATCCAGGGCAGGGCTTTCTCGCCATTACCCTCGAAACCGCCTGGTTTGGTGCGGGGCTTCCAGACACCAGCACGGAAGTTGTGACAGCCTTTCATGGCCAGTTGGCGGGCGGTGTTCATCACTTGCTCCTCGGTCTCGGCACTGCAGGGTCCTGCAATGACGAAGGGGCGTTCGTTGTCACTCGGAAGATTCAGTTTTTCTAATTCCAGTTCCATATTATATTCTTTTTTGTTATTTCGTTATTACGGTATTTCGAGATTCTATTTGATGATGGCGCTGATTCTCTGGAGCGCTGCTTCGATTTTGTCCTCTTTGGCACAAAGGGAGATGCGGATGTAACGCTCGCCATTGGAGCCGAAGATGAAGCCAGGAGTGATGAAGACGCGGGCTTCGTGGAGTACACGTTCCGTGAGATCCTCGACATTCTTAATGTTCTCGGGAATTTTACCCCACAGGAACATGCCCACCTGATTCTTGTCGTATGTACAGCCCAGAACATCCATAATCTTCTCGGCCCACTGACGACGACGGACATAGGTGTTGATATTGAATTCGCGATGCCAAGCCTCATCGTTCTTATAAGCCTCAGCAGCAGCAAGTTGGATGCCACGGAAGGTACCGCTCTCGATGTTCGACTGTACCTTGAGAATCCACTGAATGAACTGAGCGTTCGAGGCACAAAGGCCTACACGCCAACCAGGCATGTTGTGCGACTTCGACATTGAGTTGAACTCGATGCAGCAATCCTTGGCACCAGGCACCTGAAGGATTGAGAGATGCTCCTCGCTGAGGATGAAACTATAGGGGTTGTCGTTGACAACAACAATGCCATGCTCCTGAGCAAACTTGACCAAACGCTCGTAGGTTTTGCGCTGAGCACGACCGCCTGTAGGCATATTGGGATAGTTGGTCCAGAGAAGTTTGAAGTTTGATGTTTGATGTTTGTTGTTTATGATTTCCTCTAACTGGTCGAAATCGGGCTGCCAGCCATTATCTTCCTTCAAGTTGTAGTAAACAACGTTCGCCCCCAAGATCTTTGAAAGAGAAGTATAGGTGGGATATCCTGGATTGGGAACCAAAACGCTATCGCCAGGATTGACGAAAGCCAAGGTGACATGCAGAATGCCCTCCTTGGAACCAATGAGTGGCAACACCTCGGTCTTGGCATCGAGATCGACACCGTACCAACGCTTATAGAAACCACTCATGGCCTCACGAAGTTCTGGTGTACCCTGCGTAGGCTGATAACCATGGGCATTGGGTTGACGGGCTACCTCACAGAGCTTTTCTATCGTCTGCTCTGAGGGTGGCATGTCGGGACTACCAATGGCGAGGCTGATAATGTCCTTGCCCTCGGCATTGAGTTGGGCCACTTCCTTTAATTTCCTACTGAAATAGTACTCTTGTACTAAACTCAATCTATCTGCTGGTTGTATCATATTTTCTTAACTCTTAATTCTTAACTCTTAATTTGTCTGTTTCCCATCTTTATATTCTCCTAAAATCTTAAAGTCCTTGGTTAATGGAATTATTGCATCGATAGACTGGCGATAGCGCGTCAGGTCGTCGAACATCAAATCGACATAAAACAGGTATTCCCATTCCCGTCCGATAATGGGCAACGACTGTATCTTCGTCAGATTGATTTTGTAGAACGAGAGAATCGCCAATACATGACTCAGCGAGCCCTCCTCATGGGGCAGCGAGAAAACGATGCTTGACTTATTGGCCTCTGTCAGGGGACGCAGCATGTCGGCCTTGTTGGGATTCGACACCACGAGAAAGCGAGTGAAGTTGTGCTTGTTGTCTTCGATATGGTCCTCTAACACCTTCAGACCATAGAGACGGGCGGCCTCCGCATGACAGATGGCAGCCCACCCCTTGTGCTGTCCTTCGGCAATCATCTTTGCAGAACCAGCGGTATCCTCGGCCTCCACATTCTTCAGTTGCGGATGCTGGGCGAGAAACTGGCGGCACTGCATGAGAGCCACAGGATGGGAATGTACCTCGGTGATGGTGTCCCAGTCGTCATCAGGCAGACAGCAGATGCTATGTGTGATGTGCAGTTTATGCTCGCCAACGATGGTGGTTCCCGAATCGCGCAACAACTCGTAGTTGTGCAACAGCGAACCAGCTATCGTGTTTTCGATGGCCAGCATACCAATAGCCGTAGGATCAGCCTTCATCTCGGCAAACACTTCCTCGAACGTGCTACAACATATCAACTGTATCTGCTCGCCCTCGAAATAGAGGTGGGCAGCAATGTCGTGGAACGACCCTATCAGTCCTTGTATCGCTATTCTCTTCATAATTCTTAATAAAAATCCCGCTTTCACTGTGTTGTGAAGCGGGACCTTTTTTATTCTTCCATTTTATGTTGTTTCTTACATACGGCCATCCGCTTCACAGGTTGCTGCAAAGTAGAAATAATAACCGTAAAAGTAAGCATTTAACATGTTCATTGTTCTCCGTTTTTTATTTTTCGCTTGCAAAAGTATAACTTTTCCACGAATCCACCAAACATTTTGATAGATTTTTTGTCGTTTTACCTAAAAAATGCCAGATTCACAGCCAAAGTACTTACTCATCCACCTGGAAAAGCGGATCTTCGGGCATCACCATGACTGGTTTCTGCTCGTAGTCCTTCAACAGTTTCTCGCTGACGTATTTCTTGTTGACCACCAAGCGGAACATATACTCACGGAACCATGCTGCCGTCATGATGAGACAGCCCTGCTGACCCCAAGAGGCACCCCATGAATTCTCGACCTTCCACTTTACAGGTTGCCCCTGCACATCAAGATCGACTGCCGTCAGCGTCATGGCATGGGTCGATCCGCTGTCGAAGGTCGAAATGCGCTCAGCCTTATTCATATTAAAAGAAGTGTTGAAGAGTGACTCGTAGTCGAAATTCTCCAAATCGCAATAGCCACGCTTGCGGTCTAACTGCTTGCCCACGTCATAGCTTGAATAGAGTTTACGGCCATCCTTCAGCGAGGCAATAGCCAGCGCCTCGATATCCTCCATGGGCAGGTTCAGATACTTCCAGTTGTGGCCATCGTAGGTGTGACGGTCGTACTCCACTTCGTAGGTCTTGTAATACTCCCGGCGCGGGTCGTTCATAACCATGATGAACGTACCATTGAGCGGACCACCGACAATCTCCTGATAAAACTCCTTTGGAGTATATTTGCGAGGAGCACTGATGGATTTACCTTTCTTATCTTTAAAGGCGAAGGAGAACTCCTTGACGGGTTCACCCAGTGTGATGGCCAGCATGTGATAAACCTCAGAAAGCATCTCGGTCTTACGCTGCTGGATATCCTTGGCTTTCTTGCCGTCGGCCACCATCTTGCGCAATTCCAGTCCCATCTCGCGTAACTTCGACTTGATGATGGAAGCCATCTTCGACGTATTCTCGGCAGAATAGGTTTCCGGACAGATATCAGCTGGTACGAGACCATATTTCTCGGCCAGGTCGGCTACACCACAGAAGGTTCCTCCATCATTGATAGGATAATGGAAGAAGAACTGTACGCGCTGGTCGTCCATCGGTTTCTTGCCAGTATCAATAACGCCTTGGAGCATCAGATTGGCTTTCTCCAACTGATCCCAGAAGAACAGATAATCCTGCGACAGTTCTACAGTTAACGAATCAGTACGCTGAGCAAAATTAGAACGCAGCACATTCAGTCCGCTGAACATCCAACAGCGGCCGGAAGATTTCTGGTCGGTGATGGACTGTTTCTTGGTTTCCACACTGAAATAGGTGTCCAAGGCTCCGGCAGTGGCCTGGTTCTTGGCCAACAGATCGATGGCATTGGCTGCCAAAGCATTACGCAAGGCACGATCGGATGCTGTAGGAGCGTTCTGTTTCTCTATCTGCTGGAGCATCTGAGGCGTTATGCCCCCGTCTTTTGTCTGACCAACAGCCGTCAGACAGGCTGACAGGCCAAGTGCTAATATCAGTTGTTTTCTCATTATTTCTTTGTCGTTTTCTTAGTGGTGGTCTTTTTCGTCGTCGTAGTTTTCTTCGTGGTGGTGGTCTTCTTAGTGGTCGTGGTAGTAGTCTGAGGCTTGTAATACTTCAGCGCCTCGGGCATCCAACCCTGAATCTGAGAGATACGAGTGGCATCGGAGGGATGACTGCTGAGGAACTCTGCAGTCTTGTTGCTTGAGCTAGCGGCAGACATACGCTGCCAGAAATTCACTGCCACCTGTGGATCATAGCCAGCCATAGCGGCGAAGATAAGACCCATATGGTCGGCCTCACTCTCATGACCACGGGAATAGTGCAGGTTTTGCAGACTCAGTCCCTGGGATATCATCTGCTGTCCGACGGCTAGAGTATTGTCACCAACACCGATGGCGCTGGCCAGTACAGAACCAATCTGCAGACCATACTGCTGACGCATCTGGGTGCTGTACTGCTCGGCAGAGTGACGGGCTACGGCATGGGCAATCTCATGTCCCAATACGATGGCCAGCGATGCCTCGTCCTGTGTGACAGGCAGCAGGCCCTCATAGACACAAATCAGACCACCAGGCATACACCAGGCATTGATATTCTGATCCTGGACAAGGTTAAACTGCCACTTATAATTCTGTACATCCTCAGCCATACCATTGGACTTCAGATAGGTCTCCACGGCAGTGGCCAACCGCTGCCCTACCCGCTTTACCATCGCCGTATTGTTGGCATTGGTCGAGGGCTTGGCAGTCTTCATATATTCTGTATACTGCTGGGTTGACAGGCTCAGCATTTCACCATCACTGACCATCAGGGTCTGTTTTCTGCCCGTAACAGGCACCGTCTTAGTGGTTCCGCAGCTCACCAGAATGGCTGCCACCATAGACATCAAAAAATACTTCAAAGTCTTCATATCGTTCGTTTTTTAGTTAGTTAAAGTCGTTGATATCTCTTAAACATCTCCATACGCTGGTGGCCTTCCAGCATTTCCTGCAAGATAAACCGTCCTTCGTGACCCCAAGGGCGGCACAGCATCTGGGAACGGTCCATGCCCATCGTCTCCTGTAATACCCACATCAGGCCACGGGCAAAGCGACGAATACCGAACCACCCCAAGAAGATGTCGGTCACACCGCCCATCTTCAGCGTCTCATAGCGACGTTCCGTCTGACACAAAAGGAAATAATAGTCTATAACAGCTCGCATATTCAAGCGCTGCTCCAGAAAGAGACGGTAGAGATCCTCTATCGTCATGGGCTTATTCTGCAGATAGTACTCCTCGGAAGACTGACGGAGGTTGCGCAGTTCCTCGGGATAATAGCGCATCAAAAACGATGGTTTCTTGGACTGTTCATTCTGCTCTCTCATCTCTTCAGCCTCTGCCATCCAGTCAATGCTCACGTCCTGTGGAGCACGAAGGCCGAATTCAAACAGGCGCTCGACACCCCGATAGCATATTCCTGCCACACACTGACGCTGGGCCAGTTCGTGCAGCGACTGCCATTCTTCAGGTTCAGGACCACGCTCCAGACATTCGCGCTGACCGATAGACACCTGTATCAATTCAAAGAACAATTGCTTCATATGTTTAGGCTTTTATTAATCAATGGGCAAAAGCGCCAACTCATAAGGAGTCGGCGCTTATACATTATTATATATTAGCTCAGTCCTAACAATGGCTTCAGGTCGTCCTCCTTATATAATATATAGGCAGTAGTGCCCAAGAAGGCGAGGAAGACGAAGATTAAACACATCTGAGCACGCTTGGGACCAGCCTTCAGGACTGGCACCGTAGCACTCTGCAGCGTTGTGAAGGCGGGCGTTTCCTGCTGAACTTTCGCTTCGGCAGCCAAGAGCTGGGCAGCCACCTGCTGGTAGGCATTGAACTGCAGCTGCATCTCGTTTTCCAAGTCGGTCTGCTTTTGACGGACACTCTCGAGGATGACATCCTGGTTGGCATCAGCAAACTCAGCATACAGACGACGAGCCTTCTCGTAGCGGGCTTTCGTCTCTGCAGCCATTTTCTTATTGTACTCCAGATCCACCCGAGCCTTACTGGTACGATAATCGGTAATAAACTTCTGGAGACGATTCTTAACAGTATCGGCCATCGTGGCACAGATGACGGGATCCTGATCGGTGACATTGATGGTAATCACCATTGTTTTCTTATCAACATCACATACCACATTCTTATTGATGGCCTTGACAATATTTGTCTGTTCTTTGGTCAGACGGAAAGGATCAACATGCTGTTCCTTTTCTTCCTTCTTGGAACCAAACAGGTCAAAAAAGCCCTTCATCGCAGTACTCCACCAAGGAGCCTTCTGCTCGTTCATCAGGTAATCGTAATAAGAGAACGTCTTGTTATCCTCCTCGCGCTTTACCTTGACAGGGAAAAGTGAAGTCTTGAAATCGACTGAATTCATCAGATCCGGGTACAGTGTCGGGAACAAAGCCT
>JAEEGH010015005.1_pt1 | contig 16897 bp, 9 predicted proteins | sample 9134181 | NCBI WGS metagenome assembly JAEEGH01 (sample SAMN16246544, study PRJNA631951) | gut metagenome | biome: gut microbiome; feature: rumen; material: DP-attached | host: Bos | place: Iran: Karaj | collected 2018-10
CCCGGAACATATCCACCCGATCAATCAGATGGGAAACCACCATCTTCTTGGTTGCCATGTCCGCACTTTGATAAACACTGGACCATTCCAGAAGATCATCAAATCTTCCGGCGAGGGCACGATAGCTCTCTTCGCTACTGGTCATATCCGCCTCTGCAACCCGCAGCGTGTCTGCAAGATCATCACACTTTATCTGCTGTGCTTCTATCGCTGCTTTGAGCATTTCTGGGCTGAACACACTCTCGCCAGTGAGCGATTTTACAATCTCAGCCTGGAGTTTTTGAAGCTCCCCCAACGCCTTCTTGTGATCTCTCCGGAGCGTATTGACGTGATCCCGGCGAATTACCATCTCTGTTTTGTTCTGTGCTCGTAGGATTTCTTCCCGATTGATGCTTTGAACCTTCCTGAAGATATTCAGAATCACAGCTTCAACGACTTGATCGACTTTTGAGACTGTATAGCCGGTTTGACCGCCGCAATTATCATGCTTCCGTGTCTTTGTCTGGCAACAGTAACGGGTACGCATTACATCCGTTCCGTCTGCTCGTTTTCTCCCCTTTCCGCTGGTCGTGATACACAGTCTTGCTCCGCAATGTCCGCAGAAGATGTTCCCGGCAAGCAACGAACGCCCTCTAGTATTAAGTGGGGCTGAACGAGTTTCCTGATGCTTTCGTGAACGGATTTCGAGCATGTCCTGCACACCATGAAAGGTTTTATCGTCAATGATACGAAGCTGATCCTGAACAGAGGAATAAGTATCTCCACTTCGCAAAACCCCCGTGTATAGAGGATTGCGCAAAATAGATTGCAGTGTAGCAGGGTGCCAGTTCACGCCGGAACGGTTTTTATAGCCATGGATATTAAGATAGTTTGCAATACGCTGCGCACCGTATCCTTGTTCATAGGCAAGCTGAAAGACCATCCGAATAATCTCTGCCTCTGCATCACAGATTGCGAGATCATGTACCTCATGCTTCCTCTTATTCATTCTTCCGGAGTATATCAGCATGTATCCATAGGGGCAGACGCCACCTGTAAAGTGTCCTTGTTCTGTTAGGATATGCAGGCTGTTAGCTGTTCGCATAGAGGTTTTCTGGCTTTCACCATCAGCTTGCCAATAGCGGATATAGTTCATTAACCGGTCAGTGTGTGTTTCGATTCGCTGTTCGCCTTCCTCTGAGGCCCATACACGAATCCCGCGGTTAATCAACCATTCGACAACAAACGGAGTTTCGTCTGCGATTCGACCAATGCGATCAAACATGAAGACAAGCAGAATATCGAATTGCTTAGCGGTGGCGTATTCTTTTATCAATTGAATTTTGTCACGGTTTTCAGCCCGGACCTTGTGCCCGGAGATGCCTTCTTCCTGAAGTTCACAAACGATGGTCCAGCCCTGTTGCTCCGCAAATTCCCGGCAGCGAAGTCTCTGCATTGGGATATCCGCTTCATTATTCTCGTCATGGTAAAGCTGTTTTGTGGTCGATACCCGGTACAAACAGAGTGTCCTTGTTCCTGGTTGGATTTCAAAGGGTAGTCCGATGCGCCATCCTGTTTCTTTATCAAAAATATAGCTTGTGACAGTGCTTGTTTTTCTCATAACCGCATCCTTTCCGAAAGACGATACTTCACTTCCACAAGTTTGGTGTGCATTTTTCAAAATGCAACAGTAGGATAAAGTGATGGCAGTTTCCCATATTCTTTTTTCTATGTCAAGGATGCCACAGATGCACGAATTATCATACTGTCTATCAGCATCTCTTTCAGCCTCTGATATACTTCCCTGTTGTTCAAATCCCTGAATACGGCAGTGACACGACAGCCGTTGACACTCAAAAAAACAGTGTTGTTCGTTCGGTCGATTCCGGTTATCTGGATGGAGTTTTGCGACTCTATGTTTGTTATAACAAAGGATTCCTGTTTTGGGTCCACATGGTCTTCTCCTTTCCAAAGTGATTCAGTTATGCACCTATTTCTCTCTTTTTTGCCTTCTCCAAGCAAGCGTTCATCGATTTGCGTTGTGCTGGAACTTTGTTTTTCTACATCAAGGTCACATGAACGCGCTGGAAGCCGTGCCGCCAGCGCGTGGTATCTGACTTTGATGGGCAGCCGCGCCAGTCATTTTGAGCTCCTGTAAACATAGGAATCGTGTTGGCGCAGCTGGCCTGTTGTCAAAAACCTTTGAACCGCCGTATTTGCCACGCAGTCCCCGGCAAGGGGGGGTTATAAGCCGCCTCTGGCAAGGCCGTCATAACTCCGGGATGACGCTGCTTGTAAGGCTGGCAAGCACCCCAGGGTTCCGTCTCTAGTCCGTGGACGGGCGTGAGCAAGTTTCATTATTCCCCGCGCTGTCGTCGCGCCCGAAGTGCCGAATCGGGTCTGAGGCTTGCGGTGGTCGCTCGGACAGCTTTTTTCCTCACCTCCCGGCTGTCTGTCATGGCGTCGCGCCCCATGTCGCTCATCACGCGGGTCCTGTGCTTATAACACCGTATATTCAATTTTCAAGCGTCAGTAAAGAACCTCAGAAAAGAGTCCTTCACTAACCGCCGTTTTCAGGGCCGTTTCGTCGGGTGTTTTGAGAAAAAAGATGAAATTTTCTTCTTTGCCTCACTGATGCTCTCGGAAATGCTGGAATGGCCCTTGCCCTCTTGCCTGGCGATCTCCTCCACGTCAAGCCCTTCCACATAGTGAAGCCAGAGACGGCGAAACTGCTTTTCTGTGAGCTGGCCTTTGATGCGGATCACCGTCTCGGCGGCATACTGATCCTGGGCCTGCTTTTCGATCCGCTGCTCAATGATGACCTCCGGGCCATCCGCAGCGCCCGTCTTTTCGTCTATAGGTGCGGTGTGGTTTTCCTCCACATGATCGCCCTTTTCTTCGGTGTGGTAGTTTGCATCGGACCAGGCTTTCCACTTGAGGAAATCTGCCTCCGTATCGAAATCGGCGCGGGTCAGACGGATGATTCGTCTGTCGGCGTCGGTGTAAACGATAGCCTCCGGGTCCTTTTTATTTAGTGTATAGATGCTCCTTTTGTCCGGCATCTTATGTACCTCCAATCAGATTTCTTAGGCTGGATCTGATCGGAGGTGCGGGGGGACCTCTGCAGCGCAGCGGAATAAAAAGAGAATACAGGAAAAAACAAGAAGGTGCAGACGGCCTCAAGGCTATCTGCACCTTCCGTTCAGGTATCGGATCTGATCCTAAAGCCAGACTCTTCGTTATCGAAGAGCCAGGTCTGTGATTCAGTTATACCACCTATTTCTCTCTAATTTCTTTCACCTCCATTAAACGGAGTTGTATGTCGGTTTCGAAACGAATTCCAATCCGTGTCAATTCAAGCTGTCTATAACACCACGCGAAAAGAGTTTTGTGACATTCAAAGGTCGTTTATGTGCTTTTGTTCTCGCAGAAATGGCATATATGCATAACTTGCTCTGTTTACTATTGCTTTCTATCCATCGTATAGCCCATATTTCACCTTGATTCGATCCATTTTCTCCAGCATGGGCTCCGCGGCAAACCAAAGGAACAATACTGTGGCCGTGGCGTGGACAAGATCCACGGGGATGCCAGAAACATAGTAGGAAAGAAGCAACTGCCAGTTGAGGGTCCTGGCGTAGATCAGGGCAGCGGCGGGATTCATGATGCCGCCATAGATCACCACCGTGGCGATGGCCCCGAAGATACACAGGGATACCCGGCTTCGCCGCAGCAGGCCCTTTCGGAATAGCACACCGGCAAGGAAGCCGATGATCCCCGCAGCGAACATTTGGAAGGGCGTCCAAGGCCCTTGTCCGAACAACACGTTGGAGGCTACCATGGTCATTGCGCCGACCAGAAAGCCCGCCTCCCCGCCGAAGGCTACGCCGGAGATAATCACCAGGGCAAGCACCGGTTTGAAGGAGGGCAGCATGAAGAAGGCACCGCGGCCAACCACGCCGATGGCACAAAGGACGGCGATCACCACCAGCTCCCGGGCCTGGGGTTTTCGCCCCTCAAACACCAGGAAGAAGGGCAGCATGGTTTCCAGGAGAATCACAACGGCAATGAGATAGTATTGTCTTCCGCCCAGGTAGTACGCGCCGATGAAGATGGTCAGAGGGATCAACAGCAGGATAGAGATTGCGGCGGCCAGCGTCCGTTTGGAGAGCTTCCGTTTCTCCTTAGGCGTCTGTGCCCGCACCGGCTGGGGCGCTTTCCGGCTGAGGGAGAAGGCGCAGATCAGCAGGCATGCCACCAGAAGGAGATAGAGTGGGATATCCTGCCACGCCGCTGCCGTCAGGCCGTCTTTTGTGATGAGAGAAGATAGATCCTGGTGGGAAAGAGTATGGATGAATAGAATGATTGCCCCAATGCCGCTGAAGGCAGCCAGAAGGATACGCCATAAGGGCAGCTTTTTCGGTTTGGCGTTGGCGCTGTCCTCCGCCGGCTCCGGGAGCGGCGGCGTTTCCTCCGGCAGCTCCGGCGACCGGGGCAGACTCCCTCCGCAGGCGGCCATGACGTCCCTGGGCGTCACCGCTTCGGGCAGCTGACTCCGGGCCATGCGGTTGGCGGAGGTGGTATAGAAGCTGTTGCCGGAGAAAAACTCTCTTGGCCGCCCCTGGGAGACGATATTCCCGTCAAAGAACAGGGCGCAGCGGTCCGCGTACTCGGCACAGAATTCCACATCGTGACTTACCATGAAGATGGTGACGCCCCGGCGCTGGAGGGTTTTCAGGATCACGGCGAATATCTGCTTGAACTCCGCGTCCAGGCCCTTGGTGGGCTCGTCCAGAAGGAGGATCTCCGGGTCCAGAAGCAATACCTTGGCCAGAGCTGCCCGCTGCTGTTCGCCCCCGGAGAGATCGTAGGGATGACGATCCAGCAGCTCCTCCAGGCGGCAGAGCTGCACGGCTCTGGCTACTCGGTTCTCCTGATACTTCTTTTCCAGCTTCATACCTCGGAAGATCTCGAACAGATCCTCCCGGACCGTCTTTTTCACAAAGAGGGTCTGCGGATTCTGCGGCAGGGTGCCTACCCTGCCATTCAGCTTTACTTCTCCCCGATAGGGCTTCTGCAGGCCGCCGATGAGGGAAAGTGTTGTGGTCTTACCGGTGCCGTTCCCGCCCAGCAGGGCCAGAAACTCCCCCTTCTGCACGGTGAGGCTGACGCCCTTTACCACGTCGGGCAGGTCCTTTTCGTATTTGAACCACACGTCCTCCAGGGTAATGGCGGTTTCCTCCGATGCAGCCGCGTCCTCTTCCTCCGGGATCATACCCAGGGGATGCCGCTCTGCGTAGTCCGTCAGCCAATCCCGCCCGTCCCGGACAGTGATGGGACAGGGGGCTGTATCTTCCTCCACGCTGGCCCATACCCGCATGGCGGTGGGCATTGCCAGGAACATCCCGTGACCACTGCCCCGGAGCAGTTCTCCCACTTCGCTGGGCGTCCCGTCCGCGCTAAGCCTCCCCCTGTCCATCACCAGAACACGGTCAGAGAGCGGGAACGCATCCTCCAGGCGATGCTCCGTCAAAAGGATCGTAGTGCCCAATTCCCGGTTCACCTTGCCGATGGTGGCCAGGAAGTCCGAGGCGGCAATGGGGTCAAGCTGGCTGGTGGGCTCGTCCAGGATCAGGACGGAGGGCTGCATGGCCATGATGGAGGCCAGGTTCAGCAGCTGCTTCTGCCCGCCGGATAGCTCCGTCACATTCTTATAAAACCAAGTCTGGATGCCGAAGAAGGAAGCCATCTCCGCCACCCGGCTGCGAATGGTGGGGGTATCATACCCCAGGCTCTCCAGCCCGAAGGCCAGCTCATGCCAGACCTTATCCGTCACGATCTGATTCTCCGGAGACTGCTGCACGAAGCCGATGCGGGAGCTCTGATCCCGATGGCTGACTTCTGGCAAAATCGTCCCCTCAAACAAGATCTCTCCCCGCCGATACCCCGCAGGCGCCAGGACCGTTTTGAACTGTCGGAGCAAGGTGCTCTTCCCACAGCCGGAGGGACCGCAGAGGGTGACGAACTGCCCCTGGGGGATAGAAAAGGAAAGATGCGAAAGGGTGTCCTGCCGTTGCTCCGGATAGGCGAAGCTCAGGTCCCGGATCGTAAACGCTTCCATTTCACATCCTCCCTTCCGTTCAGGATCAGGGGCGTCAAACACAGGGCCAGGTAGACCAGCAGGAAACTCACGGGGAACGGCATGAAGCCCGCCCCTTTGATGGAGGGATAGTAGCGAAACTCCAAGCCGCCGCTGATCCAGCCGAATACGATATACCACAGGCAGAAGCCCAGCCAAAGCAAGGCAGATCGGTCCCGGCTGTCCATACGGTAAATGGAGAAGGCAGACCGCCCCGGCAGGCCGTAACCCCGGCTCTTCATGCTGTCCGCGGTCTCGATGGCGTTCTCCAGGCTCCAGGTCACCAGAATGGACAGGATGGTGATCCCGTGCTTCATCCGCTGAACGATGCCGCCATTGCTCACATCACGCCCGACACATTGTTGAGCGGTGCGCACTGTTTTCAGCTGAGCGGTGAACTTCGGCACGAACCGGAGGGTCATGCTCAGGACCAGACTCAAAGCCGGGATGACCCGTCCGAAGAGATACACGAACTTGTCTGAAGTCATGACCTCGTTATAGCAGGAAAACCACTGCACCACGCTCACCAGCATGGCGGCGGAGGCCACACCGTAGATGAGGCTCTCCAGGGTGATGGGGTTATCGTTGGGGGTGTAGGCCAGAATGGTGACGCCCTCATGATTGAAAGCCGGATTCAGGATCGCCGCCAAGAGCATCATGGGCAGCAGGAAACGAAGGGAGAAAAGAAGCCCTTTTCTCCCTTTGAGATAAAGATTGTACGCCGTGGCGCTGCCCAGGGAGATCACCAGGCAGACCGGATGCATGAAGCACATCCCGAAGACCAGCACCAGGGCAAAGTACAGAAAGTTCACCAGCGGGTGGTAGCTGGAAAAAGTATCTCGGTTGATCATCTCTTCCCCAATGCTTATTTGTTTTCCCGTCCGCGTCGGATCGTGCCAAGCTGACGCCGGACCGCTCCCAACTGACTGCGGCGGGGACCTGAGCTGAGTTCATGGGTGAGATACTTGGGCTCCACGCGGTCGATGATGCGTACACAGTCTGGGTCTGTCCAAGGCCGGTGCCGGTCGATCTGCAGGATATGCCCGTAGTTGCGCCCGAACTCATTGTTGTATGGCAGGGGGAAATCCTCCGGGAGCTTCCCTACGTTCTTGCGGCAGTAGGCTCCGCTGACGGATTGGTGGAAGTGCAGACCGTAGATGCTTTTTGCCAGCTCCCCGTGTTTTTCTATCATGTTCAGGATGTACTTGACGCCATCCCGCTGGCTTTTGATTCTCCAGTTGGTATTCATGAGGTGACCGGTGTCCAACATGATTCCCACGCGGGGGTAATTGATGCGGGACAGAAGGCACTCCGTCTTTTCGGGGTCTGTGAAGGTGAAGCCCGGCCACCATTGGTTTTCCACCAGGAAATCAAAGGTGGGTTCCACCCCGTCCAGCAGGATGTTAATGAACTCGATCGCCCCGTCCAGGACTTCCCGGTCCGTATGCAGCCAGCGGTAAGTATACCCTTCTTCCAGAGATACATCCGAGACATGAAAGACCATATAAGGCGCTTTCAGCCGGATACCCAGGGCCAGATCCTCCCGAAAATGCCGCAGCAGGTCCTCCGGCTTCGTCCCGCGGTAGACCTCATTCACTGTCTCCCAGGAACCAAACTTGTGCATGAGCGCCGCATCATCCTGACGCCAATAATCCAGCCAATCCACATAAAAAGTCATGTGGTATCCCGCCACCAGGGAAAGGGGGATGTCATCCGCCAGATTGTCCGGGTCGGCAATCAGTTCCAGACCGTCCAAGCCCAGCATCTTCACTTGATTGCTTATCTCCTCCCAGCCTCCATAGGGCTCCACGCAGTAGGTTGAGAGGGGGAAATTAGTACTCTGAATCATCGTATTTCTTCTTTCTGTCAATCTGTTTCAATCGTGCCGCCCACGGCATACCCGCCGCCCACGTCAAAGCCCAGGTCGCAGGTATAACGCCACTCCACCACGTCTCCGTCCTTCAGAGCATATCTTGAAGGGCCATAATTGGGATACCAGCCGTTGACGCTGTACATCCAACCGCTGAGATTACCCACGTCAAATTCATAAAGATTGTGGATTCCTTCAACATAAGCTGAATTGTAGATGGGGGTATCCTCAAACTCCATATGGATCTTCTGCTGTTTGCAGGTGCGCTTCAGAACCTGAAAGACAGATTCTCCTTCAAAGAACACTACCTCGGTAGGCTCCAAAATCCAGCCGTCTTCCGGCACCAGCTCCCGCTTATTTTCTTTGCATTTGTCCATATTGTTCAGTATGGATTTGCAGTCGATGGAGAGAATGCAGTGGCATTCCGTATCCGTGACCTCCGCATCCTGGGGCTCCACGGGTAATGGCTTCCCCTCTGGGACCGGGTCGGTGAGGTATTTGTCCCTGCCGGTCTCGGGATTCAGCTCCATGCCCTGGCTCTCGGAGTAGGCGATGTCCTCCTCCTTGAAGCCTCCCTCCGGCGTTGGCGCCGCGGCGGGATCGCTTTTTGCTCCGCAGGCGGGCAATACCAGGAGCAGAAGCAGCGCCAGCAGCAGCGGCAATATTCGTCTCAGCACGGTCATCTCCTCAGATCAGATTGGCCAGGACCAGCATCCGGTACAGCATCTCCGCCACCTCGCAGCGGAGGATCTCCCGCGTCGGCTCCGCGTTCATTGCCGATGTATCCAGGAGCTCATTGTCATAGCAGAACGCCATGGCCTCCTTCGCCCAGGAAGCGATGGTGCGGTAATCCATGTAATCACACAGAATATTGTTAGCCGCCGCATCTCCGACAGCCGTATCCAGGCCGCAGAGCTTCGCCGCCCGGACGGTCATGACGGCAGCCTCCTGCCGAGTGATGGTCCCCTCCGGATCAAACTCTGTGTCGGATCTGCCGTTCACGATCCCGTAGGCGTTTGCAGTTCCCACATACGCCGCATACCAGGCGTTTGCCGCTACGTCCTTGAACTTGCCGCCTGCCTTTGGTGTCAGGCCCAGGGCTTTCACCACGATGGTCGCGTACTGCGCCCGCGTCATGGTGGCATTGGGGGCAAAGCTGTCATCGCCCATCCCGTTGATGATCTCCCGGGCCGCCAGAGCTTCGATGGCCGCCTTGTTGGGGCTGTTTTTGATATCCCCGAAGGTGATCCCCGGCTTCGTCACCGCCTTGGGCTGCACGTCCTTATTTTTATTCGCAAGCCCCGTACCCGGCGCACGTTCTTCCACAGCGGGGGCGTCCCCGATGGAAATGGCGTCGGTCATGCGGTACAGGCTGTTCTTTCCCTTTTCATAGCGCAGGCAAGCGACCAGGCCGTAAAACCCCTGCTCCGCCGACATCTGATTATTCTCGTTTTCCCGGAGGGATCCGTCTGCGACATGGTAGAAACCCCCGGAGGCGGTACGGAAGGTAAGAACATTATCCAGCAGGGTGCTGCCGTTCTTCACGAAGCGAGGATCGTTCCATCCGATCCCCAACTCACAGAGGGCCACGAGCACCTGTGCCGCGCTTTCCAGATTGGAATCGCCGTCCGAATTGGAATAACCGCCCTGGGCGTTCTGCTTCTTGCTCATACAGGTGAGAGCCCGGTCGATGGCCGCCGCCACCTCTGGCTGGTCCTGATACTTCGCAAGGGCCTGGAGCGCCATTCCCGTGATATCCGGGTTGGCAGGATCGGCGGAAGTGCGGCGGTCCAGGGTCCAGCCCCCTTCATCCAACTCCTCCGCGAGTATATAATTGATGTACATCTGCCGCGTGGCCTGAGTCTCCGCCTCCGGGTTCTGCGGCATGGGATAATTTGCAGAGTCAAGGGCGATGAGCGCCCATATCGCGCTGTTGATCCCCAGCCAGACGGTCTTGTCATAGTCCCCCAAGGGGGCCAGCATGTCATATCCCCCCACGTCCCGCGCGTCCTTCCCTATGGCGGAAAGGGCAACGACGACCCGTTCATACTCCGTATACTTTCTAGTGTGCAGGACCCCCTGCACCGCCTGTACATCTTGGATAATCCTGCCGTAGTATTCCTCGAAGTACCCATCCGGTACAGCATAGCCGCTCCGGGCCAGACCCAAAACGGCCCATTCTCCGCCGATGGAGCCAAGTTCCGGCTTTGGAACAGCGGAAAGCATATACTTTGCCGTTCCGTTCACCAAGGCCTGCAGATCCGGCTCCTTTGCGGCTGAAGCGGGAACGGCAAGCGCGAGTATACAGGTCAAGATCAAAACCAAACACAGGACTCTTTTCATTCTCTCCACCCCTCTGTAAAGTCCTATTTGGGACGCGGAAAAACCGCGTCCCAAATCAAGTTTCCGGCGCTCACCGCCTCCGCGATCGGGAGGCGGTGAGCGTTTGTTCTTACTTCAGCACCAGCATCTTCACCAGGCGCTGCATCAGGGTTGCGACTTCTGCCCGGGTAGCGTTGCTGCCAGGGTTCAGGCAGTTGCTGTCATCGCCCTGGAAGAGGCCAACTTCCACAGCCCAGGCCATGGCGTCCGCCGCCCAGCCCGAGACCTTGCCGCCGTCGCTGAACCGGCTCACGCTGCCCTTGGCGCTCACGTCAAGGCCCAGGTACTGTGTATACCGGTACAGGATCGTGGCGATCTGCTCACGGGTGATGTTGTCGTTGGGCGCGAAGCCGTCTCCGTTGCCCATAACGATGCCTTCTGCGGCGGCCCAGGCCACGGCATCTGCATACCAGGCATCTGCGGGCACATCCCTAAAGCTTGCCGTTCCGTAGGTCACCGGCTCATCCTGCAGGCGGTACAGCACAGTCACCAGCATGGCGCGGGTCATGGGGGACTTCGGTGCAAAATTTCCATCGCCCACACCCTGGAACAGTTCATGGCTGCTGGCAAAATCCACAGCGGAAGCGAACCAATCGCTGTCCTTTACATCCTTGAAGGCCTTTTTGTTCGCAACGACCTTCACCACCGCACCGTTGGGGATCTCTCCGCAGGCTTTTCCGTTCTCCACGACGGACTTCTTGATGATTTTTTCCGTGCCGTCCGCGTTCACCAGGACCAGCACCTGGCCGTCCTTCGGAGCGGGCAGCTCGACCTGCAGCGAAATGTCCGCAACCTTGTTGCCGACAGTAACGGTCACCGTCTCCGCGCCGCCGGACTGATCTTCCACTACGATCCGCACTTCCTGCCCGTTCTTTGCCAGTGCGGCCACATCGGCGCTGTCCAACGTGACACAGCCCTTTTCGGTCTCCATGCGGAGCGCATCCGCAGCGTCCGCAATGACCTTCATGGCGTCGGGATCAACGCTGAGGATGATCCGGCTGGCACTCTTATTCTCGATCCGAACGGTCATTTCATCCTTGTTCTTGGAGAGCTTCAGGCCGGTTTCGGCAGTCTCCTTGTCCAGCTGTGCAAAGGCAGTGCCGGATTCCGTCTTAGCCTCCAGGATTACCACGCCGTTTTCGAAGCGGGCGGTGTCCTCTTTCTTCTCTTCTTCCTTAGTTTCTCCTGACTTGCCGCCGAAGTAATCCGGCGCTTTCAGCCAGCCGTTGTAGTAGGTACCGTCGCCCAGGGCCTGCCACTGGCCTTCGCTGGTCCAATCCGCAACCTCATAGCTGTAGTCGTTGACGTAGTGCCAAATGACTGTGTCGCCGTCCCGGAGCATCTGATCCTTGAGACCGAAGCCCGGATGTATGCCGTTGATGGTGTACATCCAGCCGGAACGCTTGCCGTTGGTGAACTCGCTGAGTTCATAACCGCCCAGGATAGACGGGGCGAAGATGGTTTCCACATAGTTGTTATCCGCGCCAATGCTGCGGATACCGGCCTGGGCCGTGGCCATGACGAACAGATCATAGACCGTAGCGCCCTCGTTCATCGTATAGGCGGTTGTGGAGAGCCAGGTCACATAGGCGGGGAGGTAGCTGTTTTTGCCGAGATCAACGTCCTGCTTGGCAAGTTCAGCGCCAACCAAACGCATGGTGACGCGGATGGTACCGCCATACCAGTCTCCGCCGCCACCGCCGGAATAGAGCGTATAGGTTGCGGAAGCGATTTCACTATCGTTCATGCCGGACTTGATAGCAATGGCCTTGATCGTGGTGGTTGCGGAGATAGCGAAAGGCCCGGTATAGCGCATACTGGCTGCACTGGGAGTGCTGCCATCAATGGTGAAATAGACCTCTGCACCTGGGGTCGCACAGGTGATGGTGATGGTCTTCGTGCCACTGAATTCTCCGGACCTGGGCATCTTCGGCGTCGCAACGGTTTCAAGCACAACCGGAGCTTCCTGCCACAGGGCGATCACGACTGTATCCGCTTCGACCTTATAGATGTTGCTGGGCAGGTACTCGTCCTCGCCGATCTGCCAGGCTTTGTATTCCATGCCTTCGGGAGCGGTGAAGCCACACTCCGGCAGTGTGTAGTCACCGGCATTGACCGCAACATCGGCCATAGTTCCCATGCCGCCGTTGGCATCAAAGCTCACCGTATAAGTAACGGGGATATCCTCCCATACTGCCTTGATCGTAGTATCTGCATTGATCGTGATAACAGCACCGACAGCATATTCTTTGCCGTCTATGCTCCAGGCTTTGAACTGCTTCCCTTCCGGTGCTGTGATGCTGCATTCGGGCAGGGTGTAGTCTCCAGCTACCGTGTTTGCATCAGCCATTGACCCCGTCCCATCGCCGGAATCGAAGTTGATGGTGTAGGTAGGGACATCCTCCCACACCGCTTTCACCGTGGTGTTCGCTGTGATCGCCACCTGAGCGCCCGCAGCGTACTCCTTGCCGCCCACATCCCAAGCCTTGAACTGCTTGCCTTCGGGGGCAGTAAACCCGTTCTCCGGTAAAGTCAGTTTTTCGCCTTCGGTGACGGTCTGGGCCTTCATACTCCCGCTGCCCCCGTTAGCTGCGAACTTAACCGTGTAGGTAGCAGGTGCGGCATCCTTGATCGTAAGCGTTGCGCTCAGCTCAGAGCCGGTTTCCCATTTTGTTCCGAAGTCCTTTGTTACGTTGAAGCTGGAGACCTTGAATGTGTAGCTGCCTGCAGCGGCATTTGCGGGAACGGTAAAGGTAATGGTTCCCATATCGGCAAGGGTCGCATTGTCCCCGCTCGAATAATCCCAGTTCCACAACAGCTTCAAAACGTTGTCAGCGTATTTGAGGTTGTAGTCGCCACCGGAGATGGTAACGTCTTCGCTGACGATACTCTTGGCTGTCCATCCTGCCGGGTACTCCACTTCATATTCAAATGAGTCCGCTTCAAAAGCAGGAGAACCGCTGATTTTCAGTGTAACCGTCTGTTCGCTGTCGCTCGCGTTCAGCGTGGTTTCACTGAGGACCGCTTTGAAGGTCACGCCTAATGAGTTTGTCGCCAGAGCTGGAGTCAACAACCCCAGGCAGAGGACGATGCACAACAGTGCCGTGATCCATCTTTTCATTACTTCCACTCTCCTTTTACCAATCTAGTTTGGTTTTTCCTAAATAAGCCGCTTTTGCCTTAGTGATGTCGCTGCCGTCAAGAGATCTGTCGCCGTTGGCATCCGCCGCCAATTTATGAATCTCATCCAGGTATGTTTTCCCAAGATAGGCAGCCTTCGCGCGCGTAATATCGCTGCCGTCAAACTGCCCGTCTCCGTTCGCATCACCCCGGATCACGACTGTTACGGACCCATGAATCGTATGGAAGGTACGGGTATTTCCGCTGCCTTCCGGCGTCAGGCAAGCATAAGTACCGTCTGCGTTTTTCACCACAACCACACAGGGAACACTGCTGGTAATCTGGAGGCGGCCGGAGGCGACCTGTTTCACGGTGACAGAACTCGGCGCACTCACGCTGATCGAGGCTGTCATCCCCCGATCTGTCATGTCATAAAGCGAGGTTTTCCCGTTCTTCCAACGGTCATAGGCAACCAATGCATAGGCTGCCTGTTCCGTAGACATTTGGTTATCTCCGTCGCTGCCGTCTTTCAGATGAAGGAAACCTCCGTTGCCGTTATAATAGGCAAGCACCGAAGAAAGAGCGTCTCCAAGCACAGCATCATTTGCAGCATCACGGTCCAGGGCGGCCAGCGCCACTACCACCTGTGCGGAAGCCTCCACAGAACCGTAATCGTTGGCTTTTTTGCTTTTCAGGAACGTCAGGGCCTTGCTCACGCTGCTTTGGAGCTGCGAAAAACTGTGAGAAGTCCCCAGCGCCTCATACTTCGTCTGGTTCAGATAGTAGGGGGCCATAGCCTGCAGCGCCATAGCGGTCGTATCAATATCAGGCGTGCCACCGTTAATGCTCCAGCTACCGTCTGTTTCCTGTTCGTTCAGGAGTGCATCCAGAAGCCCGGCCCTCGTTTTCTTCCCGGTGGCATTGTTGAAGTAATTCTGTGAGTCGAGAGCGATGATCGCAAAGGCTGTGCCGGTGTTCCCCTGCCAGGTTGCCCAATATTCCCCGTTGTTCTGTTTGGTCAGGAGCGGGGCGACCAGGTCATAGACCTGGTTCCCCGTATTGAGTTTTGTTGCGTCCTGTCCGATGCTGGACAGTCCAATCACTACCCTGGAATACTCCGTATACTTTCTGTCATCCATTACGCCCTTGAGGCTGTTGACTTCGGTGCAAACCGCGTCGAGATACCGGCCGTACCAGGCTTCGTCCTGGTATCCGCCCCGGGCCAGCGCCAGCACGGCCCAATCGCCGCCGATGCTCCCGCAGATAGGGTCGGTGACCGTAAAATAGATGTCCTCAAGCGTCTCCTCCAGGATTGCCTTGTATTCCGTCCCGGAGGCTGCCTTTGCCGGCACCCATAGGGAAAGTGCCAGCACCAGGCAGAGGCACAGGGGCAAACTGCGTTTGATAATTGATTTTGTCATGTGCGTTTACCAATCCAAGGTCGTCTTGCCGAGGTAAGCAGCCTTCATCTTGGTGATGTCGCTGCCGTCCAGACCGTCCCCGTTAATGTCTGCTGCCAGAGCACCCAGCTCATCCAGGGTCGTTTTGCCGAGATAAGCGGCTTTTGCCTTGGTGACGTCGCTGCCATCGACGATACCGTCGCCGTTTACGTCGCCCTTAGGTAGGACATAGAATTCCATATCCCCGCTGTAGCCGCTCACGCTGAAGTCATAGCCGTTACCGTTCTTTGTGGCCTCCAGTCGCTCATAGGTATCTCCGACCTTCACGACCACAATGCAAGGCCGATCCGCTTCAACATGGAGGGTCGCGACGTTGTTCTCCACAGCGGAAGTAACCGCTGCGACGGGGGTGCCGTCGGCTTCGCTGATGATGATCTTATCAACTGGGACCTCTTCGGGGGCTTTCTCCGTTACCGTCATCAAGCAGGTCGCTGTCTTATCCCCAGCCTTAGCAGTGATCGTCACGGTCCCGGCTTTAACGCCCATTACTTTTCCGTCCTTAACCGTGGCGATGTTCTTATCAGAGCTGCTCCAGGTTACAGTTTTGTCCGTGGCGTTCTCGGGAGAAACCGTTGCTGCCAGGGTGACGGTACCGTCCACTTCTACGGAAGCCTCGGTCTTGTCCAATGTGACCTTTGTCACGGCAATCACGGCGTCTTTCACTGTCACTACGCAGGTTGCGGTTTCTTCACCGGCCTTAGCGGTAATCGTCGCGGTCCCTGCCTTCACGCCGGTCACCACGCCGTCCGCTACCGTCGCAACGCTCTCGTCGGAGCTGCTCCAGGTCACGGTCTTGTCCGTGGCGTTCTCGGGAGAAACCGTTGCCGCCAAAGTCACGGTGCCGTCCACTTCTATGGTCGCCTCGCTTAGATCAAGGGCAACGCCCTCAATGGGAACCGTTTTCACCGAAACCGTGCAAACCGCGGTCAGCTCTCCGATCTTGGCGGTGATCGTCGCGGTACCAGGCTTTACGCCGGTCACCACGCCGTCCGCTACCGTTGCAATGCTATCATCAGAGCTGCTCCAAGCTGCAGTCTTGTCATACGCATAGGTGGGGAGGACGGTGGCCGTCAGGGTGAGGGTGCTCTCAACCGCCAGGGAGGCAGTTGTCTGGTCCAGTTCGATGCTTGCTGCCGGCACCGCTGTGGGTTCCACATCCGGTGCCTCCAACCACTTGTCCCAATAGGTCTCATCGCCCAGGCTGCCGCTGGCCCAATCGGAAGTTTCATAACGGTAGTCATTTACGTAGTGCCATACGACGTTTGCGGTCCGATTTGCCATGACACTTTCATCAGCCGAGAATTTGTAGCCCTGGAGTCCGGTTCCAGAGTGTACGCCGTTGACGGTGTACATCCAGCCGCAATATTTGCCGTTGGAGCTGTCGGTGAGCTTGTACCCGGTCAGGATCTCCGGAGCATAAATGGTCTTTACGTAGTTGCTGTCCGCACCGACGCTGTTCAGTCCCGCTTCATTCGTCGCCATGATAAACAGATCGTACATGGTGGAGTTTTCGTCTATCAGGTAGGTTTTTGTGGGTATCCAGGTCACATAGTCCGGCCGATAATCGGACTTCTTCAAATCAACATCCTGCTCCGCAGGGTAGGAACCGACGAGTCGGAAGGTCACCAGCACTTTTCCTTCGGGAATCGTGTATGGCGTCGCGGTGATCGTGCCAATCACGGTTACGATCTCCGTTGCCTGGGCTTCGCCCTCGCCCTTGCTCAGGGCAATGCTTGCCGCGTAGCTGCCATTCGTCCCTGCAGTCTGCTCCGCCGTTCCTTCCGTCGCAGCCTCGAAGCTCGTTACCGTCACTTCCGCCGTCGCGCCGTCCAGCAGATCCTCCGTCAGCAGAGCTTCCACCGCGGTCTTCACTGCATCTGCATCCCCGGCGCTTTCCTGCACCAGATCCCAGGTCATCCCTTCCAGCGCCATCTTCACCGACGCTAG
>JAEEGH010015006.1_pt1 | contig 16897 bp, 15 predicted proteins | sample 9134181 | NCBI WGS metagenome assembly JAEEGH01 (sample SAMN16246544, study PRJNA631951) | gut metagenome | biome: gut microbiome; feature: rumen; material: DP-attached | host: Bos | place: Iran: Karaj | collected 2018-10
GGGCGGACTTGTTTCACAGGGAATTGGAACATCAATGCTCCAGATGGGCAATATCATCAAGAACCCAAGAGTATGGATCGCACCAACCCTTGCTTCAGCTATCACTGGACCTATTGCAACATGCGTGTTCAAGCTTCAGATGAACGGCGCTCCTGTATCATCAGGAATGGGAACCTGCGGACTGGTTGGACAGATCGGTGTTTACACCGGATGGGTAAAAGAGATCTCAGAGGGCACAAGATATGCCATCACAGCCTTTGACTGGACTGGACTTGTACTTATTTCCTTTGTGCTTCCTGCAATTCTTTCACTTATCATCCACCTTGTAGTAGTTAAGCTTGGATGGGTAAAAGAGGGCGATCTTAAACTCCAGTAATAATAAAGGAGAAGCTTAAATGTTTGAGATTCCGGCCATAATCTTATATGCAGCAAGTGTCCTTGCCATCGCCATTTTGGTCTTTGTGGTTGTCAGAAGCTATATTAAGAACAACCCCAAGGAACTTCCAATGGACGAGATGGAGGGCCACGACTTTGAGTACTACTGTGCAGACCTTTTGAAGGCATCAGGCTTTCTTGAGGTGGAAGTCACTAAGGGCTCAGGAGATTTTGGCGCTGATATCCTTGCTGAAAAGGATGGAGTTACCTATGCTTTTCAGTGCAAGTGCTACGACAAACCTATCGGTGTCAAGGCTGTTATGGAGATCTACGCCGGAAGAGATTACTACGACAGGATGGTTGGAGTCGTAATGACCAATCAGTACTTCACCCAGCCTGCTGTGGAGCTTGCAAAAAAGCTTAACATCATGCTTTGGGACAGAGGATATCTGGATAATATGGATTCGTAATGGAAAAGAGGTTTAGGTGAAAAAGATTCTTTTAACCAATGACGATGGAATTCAGGCAGATGGAATTGTAAGGCTTGCAGAAGTTGCAAAAGAGTTTGGCGATGTGTGGGTTGTGGCTCCTGATTCAGAAAGAAGCGCCATGTCCCACAGTCTGACCTTAAGGCGAAGGGTTGAGGTCTGGGAAGTGGATTTTCCGGTTCCTGGAGTCAAGGCCTATGCCTGCGATGGCAAACCTTCAGACTGCGTCAGGATCGGAGCTCTTAACATAGTTCCAGGGAAACCTGACTGCGTTATGACCGGTATCAATTATGGATACAACGTGGCGGCAGACCTTCAGTATTCTGCTACTGTGGGAGCAGCTCTGGAAGCTTCCTTCCAAAAGCTTCATGCCATCGCTTTTTCAGAGAGCAATAACGGCATTCATGAAGTAACAGATAAGTATATCAGGGACATAATGGCTGAGCTCATTGACAGGCCCCTGGATGCATGGCAGATCTGGAACGTCAATTTCCCTGGCTGCGCAGTATCTGAGTGCAAGGGAATAATGAGGGATGCGAAAGTGTCCAAGGACGGCTTCTATGAAGACCGCTATGATGTTATAGATGTGTCCGAGGGTAGGAAGTCATACATGGTTGATGGTATTCGCAGATGGGAAGCCGGCGAGGGTACAGACCTATATGCCATGATCAATAATTATGTTTCAATCGGAGTAGTTAATAATCTTTCATGATCTTAAGAATAGAAGATGATTTTGATTTAAAGAAAATAGCTGACAGCGGGCAGTGTTTTAGGTTCAATGAATGTGGCGACGGCTCATACAGTGTTTCTGCTTTTGATAAGCACATGTTCGTAAGCGAGCTGGATGATAACAGATACGAGTTTGGATGTAGCAAGGAAGAATTTGAAGAGTTCTGGAAAAACTATTTTGACCTGTCGTTATCATACAAGGATATCCGCAGAAAAATAGATAAGAAAAAGGATCCTTATCTTTATGCTGCTTCAGAGTTTGGCAAGGGCATCAGGATCCTTAAGCAGAATCCCTGGGAGATGCTGATCTCATTTATCATATCCCAGAGAAAGAATATTCCAGCCATCAAGGCTTCGATAGAAAAGCTATGCAAACTCGCTGGTGAAGAGATCGGCGAAGATGAAAGAGTCGGTATCATCTACTCTTTCCCAACACCTGACAAGCTGGCAGCTCTTTCAATGGATCAGCTTTCTTCCTGTAGCCTGGGCTATAGAGACAAGTACGTCCACCAGGTAGCACTTGATGTGTGTAGCGGTGCTGTGGACCTGGAGTCCTGGGTGAACCTTGATGACGACGCCCTCATGGAAAAGCTCCTGTCTCTGTACGGTGTTGGTGTTAAGGTTGCCAACTGCGAGATCCTCTTTGGATACCACAGGCTGGATGCCTTCCCTAAGGACGTCTGGATCAACAGAGTCCTGGATCTTAAGTATCCTGACGGCTTCATGTTCGACAAGTACGCCCCATATAACGGCATCATGCAGCAATACCTGTTCTTCTATTCAAGAATGGACGGACTTAACTAAAACAAGACACGGGGACGGTTCTACTGTCTTATTGGGCGCAAAAACAAGCCACGGGGACGGTTCTTTTGGCTGGTCTATGAGGCTAACCTCATTGACCAGCCAAAAGAACCGTCCCCGTGGCTTGTTTAGGCAAACTTGTACATATACAACTTGGATAAATTGTACATTGTGTTCATTGACATGTGGGGCGGGAAATTTTATGCTGAAATAGCAGTAAATAAGCAGAATTTATAGGGTAAAAAAGTGTCTAAATACAAACAGGTTATTAAATGGTTAACAGAAAAAATTGATACAGGTAAGCTCTCTCCCGGGGAAAAGATCCCTTCGGAAAATGAACTGTGCGAGACCTTTGGGCTGAGCCGCCAGACTGTGAGGCATGCAATTTCCAAGCTTGTGGATGACGGCCTTGTGGAGACCAGGCAGGGCAGTGGTACTTTCGTATCAGACCAGAGAGCTGCTGAAGGGGAGAGGAACGTGATCGCAGTTGTCACAACTTATGTTGATGACTACATCTTTCCCAGTACCATCAGGGGCATAGAGAGTACCTTAAGTGAAAAGGGTTATTCCATGCTTCTTTCTTTTTCCAACAACACTGTGGGAAAAGAGAGGCAGATCCTTACTGACATCTTAAGCAGGAGCGATGTTGCGGGTATTATCATGGAGCCGGTTAAGAGCGCTCTTCCAAGTCCCAATATGGACCTGTACAGGAAGCTCCAGAACAAGGGGGTCAAGATCCTTCTGATAAACAGCTTCTATCCGGAGCTGACTCTTCCCCATGTTTCACTTAACGATGCGGAGTGTGCTTACAAGGCAGTGAAGGCTCTTATTGATGCGGGCCATGAGAATATTGGATGCGTACTCAAGCTGGATGACGGCCAGGGCCGTGAGAGATACAGGGGTTACCTTAAGGCGATCATGGAGGCGGGACTTCCTTTTTCCTACGACCATGTTAACTGGATCGATACCATCGACATCAAGGATGGGAAAAGAGCTCTTTCAAGGACCATGGAGAGACTTAAGGAGTGCAGCGCAGTCTTTTGCTATAACGACCAGGTGGCGGGCATTGTGATAGAAGCTCTTGAGGATAGCGGGATCAAGGTTCCGGAGGAGATGTCCATTGTGGGCATGGATGATTCTGATATAGCAAGGAACGGTGTTAACGGGCTTAAGCTTACATCAATTCCTCACCCCAAGGAGAAGCTTGGGAAAAAGGCTGCTCAGAACATGATAAGGATGATCCATGAAGGTAAGCTGGCTTTCAACGCGACATATGAGTTTGAAGAGGATGTAATTCTTAGAGATTCAATATATAAGAGGAAAAAATAAAGGAGGTTTTTATTATGGGAGATGCAAAAAAGGCTATTGCGGAGGGAAAGACTTTTCTTGGTATTGAGTTTGGCTCAACCAGGATCAAGGCAGTGCTCACAGATGCTGAGTACAACCCTATCGCGTCAGGGTCACACGGATGGGAGAATAGACTGGATAACGGTATCTGGACCTACACCTTAGACGATGTATGGGAAGGACTTAGAGACTGCTATGGTAAGCTCGCTGCAGATGTTGAAAAGCAGTACGGCGAAAAGCTTACAACAGTAGGTGCTATGGGCTTTTCAGCAATGATGCACGGCTACATGGCTTTCGACAAGGCTGGAGAGCTTCTTGTTCCATTCCGTACCTGGAGAAATACTATTACAGAGAAGGCTTCAGACGAGCTTACTGAAGTATTTGGATATCACATCCCACAGAGATGGAGTATTGCGCACCTTTATCAGGCAATACTTAACGGTGAAGAGCACGTTTCAAAGATCGACTTTTTCACAACTCTTGCAGGCTATGTTCACTGGCAGCTTACAGGGGAGAAGGTTCTTGGCGTTGGTGATGCTTCCGGAATGTTCCCTATTGATTCTGCAACTTGCAGCTACAACGAAAAGATGCTGGATCAGTTTGATGAGCTTATTGCTGGTAAGAACCTTGGATGGAAGATAAGAGACATCATTCCAAAGTCACTTCCAGCTGGCGCATCAGCAGGAAAGCTCACAGAGGAAGGCGCTAAGAAGCTTGATCCAACAGGAACACTTAAGGCAGGCATCGCAGTTTGTCCTCCAGAGGGAGATGCTGGAACAGGAATGGTTGCCACAAACTCAGTAGGAGTAAGAACTGGTAACATCTCAGCTGGAACTTCAGTATTTTCAATGGTTGTTTTGGAGCACAGCCTTTCAAAGGCTTATCCAGAGCTTGACCTTGTTACAACTCCTTCAGGAGAAGAAGTTGCCATGGTTCACTGCAACAACTGCACATCAGATCTTAACGCATGGGTTGGACTGTTCAGAGAGTTTGCAGGAGCAATTGGTAAGGACGTTGACGACGATACTCTTTACGGAACACTTTACCGCAAGGCTATGGAAGGAGATGCTGACTGCGGCGGACTTCTTGCATATAACTATTTCTCAGGTGAGAGCATCACTGGCTTTAACGAGGGAAGACCTCTGTTTGTAAGAAGACCAGATGACAAGTTCAATCTCTCAAACTTCATGAGAACACACCTTTACACAGCTCTTGGAGCCCTTAAGGTTGGTAACGATATCCTTATGAAGGAAGAAAATGTAAAGGCTGATTTCTTCTTTGGTCAGGGCGGATTCTTTAAGGTCAGAGGTGTTGGTGACAGAGTAATGGCAGCAGCCCTTAACACATCCATCAAGCTCATGGAGACTGCAGGAGAGGGCGGTCCATGGGGACAGGCAATCCTGGCAGGATTCATGTGTCAGAAGCAGGAAGGCGAGACCCTGGAGAAATATCTGGCCGACAAGGTATTTAAGAGCGGCAAGGTTGAGACCTGCGACCCAGTGGCAGAGGATGTTGAAGGATTTGACAGATTCATGAAGGATTACCAGGCCGGTCTTTTGATCGAACGTGCCGCAGTTGATTCTTTAAAATAAAACCAGATGATCGGAAAGGAGCATATCAATGTTAGAAGAGCTCAAGAAAAAAGTATATGAAGCGAATATACTTCTTCCCAGGTATGGCCTTGTGACCTTTACCTGGGGCAATGTCAGTGCCATCGACAGAGAGAGCGGATATTTTGTTATCAAGCCAAGTGGCGTGGAGTATGATACAATGACTCCTGAGGATATGGTTGTCATGGATCTTAATGGCAACAAAGTGGAGGGTGATCTCAACCCCTCCTCCGATACTCCGACCCACGTGGAGATCTACAAGGCCTTTCAGGATGTGGGAGGTGTTGTACACACACATTCATCCTATGCAACCAGCTGGGCCCAGGCCGGACGCAGCATCCCCTGCTACGGAACTACTCACGCCGATTACTTCTATGGTGAGATCCCCTGCGTAAGATGTCTCAACAAGGATGAGATAGAGTCAGCTTACGAGGAGAACACGGGCCATCTCATAGTCTCAGAGTTTGAGAGAATGGGAAAAGACCCGGTGGCTGTCCCTGCAGTCCTGTGCAAGAACCACGGCGTATTCACCTGGGGCAAGGATGCTCATGAGGCTGTCCACAATGCAGTAGTCGCTGAAGAAGTTGCCAAAATGGCTTACAGGTGTGAAGTGATCAACCCGCAGGTTGAGCCTGCACCCCAGGAACTTCAGGACAAGCACTACTACAGGAAGCATGGCGCCAATGCATATTATGGGCAAAAATGACCAATTAATAGCATTAATTGTGAAGAACTAATGTGGCGCGGGATATACAATGTTTGTGAACACAAGAATAAAAATGAAAGGAAGCAATAATTATGACCAATCTTGAATTGCAGAAAATGGCAAACGAAGTCCGCAAGGGCATTGTTACAGCGGTTCACGCAGCGGGTGCGGGACATCCCGGCGGATCGCTGTCTGCTGCAGATATCTACACTTATCTGTACTTTGAGGAGATGAACATTGATCCTCAGGATCCAAAGAATCCGGATCGTGACAGGTTTGTTCTTTCAAAAGGACATACTGCTCCGGGTCTCTATTCTGTAATGGCTAACAGGGGTTACTTCCCTGTAGAGGAGCTCACCACTCTTCGTAAGCTCGGATCAAGACTGCAGGGACATCCAAGCATGCAGTATCTTCCCGGACTTGATATGAGCAGCGGTTCTCTTGGCCAGGGAATATCTGTTGCCTGTGGAATGGCTCTTTCAGCCAAACTTGACGGCAAGGACTACAGAACCTATACACTTCTCGGCGACGGAGAGATAGAAGAGGGCCAGGTATGGGAAGCTGCAATGTTTGCCGGCTTCAGAAAGCTTGACAATCTTGTGGTCATAGTTGATAACAACGGACTTCAGATAGACGGACCTATCGATCAGGTATGCTCACCGTATCCTATCGACAAGAAGTTTGAAGCCTTTAACTTCCATGTGATCAATATAGATGCACACGATTTTGACGCCATAAGGGCAGCCTTTAAGGAAGCCAGAGAGACAAAGGGACAGCCAACAGCCATCATCGCCCACAGCTTAAAGGGCAAGGGCGTCTCCTTCATGGAGGGCCAGGTTTCATGGCATGGCGTAGCGCCTAACGACGAAGAGTATGCGAAGGCTATGGACGATCTTAACAAGATCGGCGAGTCACTGGCTCAATTAGGATAAGGAGGTTAGCATGAGCGAAGTAAAGAAGATAGCTACCAGAGACAGCTATGGAAAAGAACTTATAGAGCTTGCCAAGGTCAATGATAAGGTTGTGGTTCTCGATGCAGACCTTGCAGCTGCCACCAGGACAGGATGGTTTAAGAAGGAGTTTCCTGACCGTCATATAGACTGCGGTATCGCTGAGTGCAACATGATGGGAATCGCAGCAGGTCTTGCAACAACAGGCAAGATCCCCTTTGTGAGCACATTTGCAATGTTTGCGACAGGCCGTGCATTTGAGCAGGTCCGCAATTCAATCGGATATCCTCACCTGAACGTTAAGATCGGTGGAACCCATGCAGGAATCACTGTAGGTGAAGACGGCGCCAGCCACCAGTGCAATGAGGACATCGCACTTATGCGCACCATTCCCGGAATGGTCGTTATGTGTCCTGCAGATGACATCGAGGCAAGAGCCTGCGTAAGAGCAGCAGCAGAGCATGAAGGCCCTGTTTACATCCGCTTCGGACGTGCAGCCTGCCCTGTTGTCAATGACAGACCTGATTACAAATTTGAGATCGGAAAAGGAACTGTTCTCAGAGAGGGAACAGATGTCAGCATTATCGCCACAGGTATCGGTGTTGGAGCAGCTCTTGAGGCAGCAGAGAAACTTGCCGCTGACGGCATCAGCGCAGAGGTGGTAAATATCTGCACCATCAAGCCTATAGACAGAGAGCTGGTTGTTGCAACAGCAAAGAAGACCGGCAAGGTTGTAACCGTTGAGGAGCATTCTGTTATCGGCGGGCTCGGAAGCGCTGTATGTGATGTGCTTTCAGAGGAACAGCCTACAGTTGTCAAGAAGATCGGAATGCAGGACAGGTTCGGTGAGTCAGGATCTGCCGGTGCCCTTGTCAAGAAGTACGGACTTGACGGAGACGGTGTTTACGCTTCAGTAAAGGAATTTCTTAAGTGATGAATATTTTAAGTCCCTCAATTTTAGCAGCGGATTTTAAGAATCTCGGGCAGCAGATCACAGATGTGGATAACGCCGGAGCCAGATATCTTCATGTAGATGTCATGGACGGCATGTTTGTTCCGTCTATCTCCTTCGGCATGCCTGTGATAAAAAGCATAAGAAGTATCTCTGACATTGTTTTTGACGTGCATCTTATGATCATGGATCCCATCAGGTATGTCAAAGAGTTCGCCGCTCTCGGAGCAGATATCATTACCTTTCATCTGGAAGCTGCAGATGATCCCGGAGCTGTAATAGACAGGATACATGAGCTTGGCAGGAAGGCGGGTATCACCATCAAACCCGGAACAGCCGTGGAGGAACTGATCCCCTATCTGGACAGAGTGGATATGATCCTTATCATGACCGTTGAGCCCGGATTTGGAGGCCAGGCCTTCATCCCTGAGAGCTACGACAGGATAAGGGCTCTGCGGAAGATGCTGGATGACAGGGGGCTGTCCACAGATATAGAGGTGGACGGCGGCATAACAATTGATAATGTGAGATCGGTGCTGGATGCCGGTGCCAACGTGATAGTGGCGGGATCGGCGGTATTTATCGGAGACGCTGCCGGCAATACCAGGGAGCTGATGAAGATCCTTGATGAGGCTTAAATTAAGGAAGGAACATATTTAATTAAGCTGTGTCTTCCGCCACATTCCATACAAACAGTGTTGTATTTTGAGTGAAAAAAGATATGCTCAATCAGCAATATTACATTGACAAATATTAAGTGATACTTTAAACTCTTTGTCGTGTAGTTAGCAAGGAAATACCCCATGTGGAATACACATGGGGATTTTTTTGCGAAAAAATCAGTATGGCCTTTTTCAGGCAGGAGGAATTATGAAGAGATTTTTTGCAACAATGATTGCAGGCATTTCATGTGTAGCAATGCTTGCAGGATGCGGCGAATCTGCATCAACAGAGACAGTGGCAGACACAACTACAGAGACTGCTGCAACAGAAACTGCAGAGACAACTGAAGCTTCAGACAGCACAGAGGCAGCAGAAGCTCCTGCAGAGAGCGTACAGATCGACAAGCTGACAATCGGATTTGTACCTTCACGTGATCCTGATGAGATCGTTACAGCAACTGAGCCCTTAAAGGAGCTGCTCACATCAGAGCTTTCAGGACTTGGTTATGAAGTAGGAGAGGTTGACATCACTGTTGGAACCAGCTATGAGGCAGTAGGCGAGGGCCTTTCTGCAGGGACCATCGATGTAGGACTTATCCCCGGCGGTACATATGTACTCTATGAGGATGGCTGCGATGTTATCCTTACAGCAACAAGAGATGGTCTTTCAATCGAGAGCCCTGATGCCAAGACCTGGAACGACAACAAGCCCACAGCACCCACTCCCGAGAACCAGGTAACATTCTACCGCGGACTTATCATCGCAGGACCTTCAGAGGCAGGTCAGGCAGTAGCTGCCAAGGTAAACGGCGGCGAGCAGATCACATGGGAGGATCTGGACGGACTTAACTGGAGTGTCATGAACTCTTCTTCATCAGCAGGATATATCTATCCTTCACTGTGGCTCCAGGAGAACTATGAGAAGCACATCACAGACCTTACACACGCTGTACAGGCTGATTCCTACGGTAACGCATTTGCAAGACTTGCTTCCGGACAGATCGACGTTCTTTGCTGCTATGCAGATGCAAGACGTGACAACGAGGAGAAGTGGACATCAGAGTTTGGCAGAACAGCCAGCATCTGGGATGAGACCAATGTTATCGGTGTTACAGATGGTATCTACAACGACACCATCAGCGTAAGCAAGACATCCAAGGTTATGGATGATGCCTTCAAGGCAGCACTTACACAGGCCTTCATCAATATCGGCAACACAGACGCAGGCAAGGAAGTCATCTCTATCTACAACCACAACGGATACGTTGAGGCTCAGGCAGCTGATTACGAGTCTGAGAGAGCTGCTCAGGAGCTCATCAAGTCAATGCAGTAAAGTAATCATCCGGCGAGGTGTTTTCCGGCCTGGTGTACTACTTTGTTTTGGCAAAGCGCATGGCGCGAGAGCAGAACTTCATTGTTTAACATATGGGGAGGATTGATACCTCCCCATTTTTTTGAGAATAGTCAGGAGAAATAAAATGATCAGGTTTGAAAATGTTGAGAAAGTATATCCAAATGGTTTTGAGGGATTGAAGAATATCAATCTCACTATAGAGCAGGGAGAATTTGTTGCTATCATCGGTCTGTCAGGAGCGGGTAAGTCTACACTTATTCGTACTATCAACAGGATGCACGATGTTACAAGCGGTAAACTCACCGTGGATGATGTTGATGTTATGAGTCTGTCCGGCAAGTCGCTCCGCAGATTCAGAAGGAAGATAGGAATGATCTTTCAGTCCTTCAACCTGATCACAAGAACTACCGTAATAAAGAACGTTCTCACCGCATTTGTTCCGGATATGCCCTGGTACAGATCGGTATTCGGGATCTATACCAAGGATGAAAAGATGCAGGCTCTTAAGTGCCTCGATAAGGTCGGAATCCTGGACAAGGCCTTTGTCCGTGCCGATCAGCTCTCAGGAGGACAGCAGCAGAGGGTTGCCCTGGCAAGAACCCTGGCACAGAACCCCGAGATAATCCTTGCGGATGAGCCTGTTGCAGCTCTTGACCCTGTGACAGCCAATCAGGTAATGGGAGATTTCAAGAAGATCAATGAGGATATGAATATTTCGATCCTCATCAACATCCACCACATTGATCTGGCCCTTAAGTATGCCACCAGGGTGATCGGAATCAGGGAGGGCGAGATCGTGTTTGACGGCCCTGCAAAGGGGGCAACCCAGGAGGTTCTCGACACTATCTACAACGGAAAGGTTGATCGGGACGGCAACATTCAGGAAGAGGGGTGATTCAGGTGAAACTTACGCTTTACGACAAGATCTTTAAGCCAAAAGAATACCGGCTCCCCAACGGAAAGGCCGTATACAAGAAGGCCTCAAGAGCGCCGGTCTATACGATCCTTATTCTGGCAATGTGCTTCCTGTCTGTTAAGATAACAGGATTTGACATGGGTGTCCTTGTCTCAAGGATTAATCAGTTCTTTGTAATACTTGGGGAGATGTTTCCGCCAAAGACCAGCTATATGCCCACAATATGGAATCCTCTTTTTGACACCATCAAGATGTCGCTTTTAGGATCGGTGGTTGGAGCTCTTTTATCAGTGCCCTTTGCAATGCTGGCAAGTACCAACGTGTGCCCCAACAAGGTGATAGTTACACTGGTGAGGATCATGTTCAGCCTTATCAGGACGCTGCCTACCATCGTTATAGCGCTGGTTGCAACACTGATTTTCGGACTTGGTACTCTGGCAGGTACAGTTGCCATAGCTGTTTTCTCTTTTGGATATATCGGCAAACTTACATATGAAGAGATTGAGACCGTCGACATGGGTGCCTTCGAGGCGATGCAGGCCATGGGAGCCACCAGGGCTGAGGCCTTTATTTCAGCCATCATCCCGCAGGTCCTTCCCTTCTATCTGTCAAACTGCCTCTTTAACTTTGAAGGAAATGTGAGATATGCAGCGGTGCTGGGATATGTAGGAGCCGGCGGTATCGGACTTATCCTCAACGAGAAGATCAGCTGGAGAGAGTACCCAAGTGTAGGAATGATACTGATCGCTCTATTTGTAACAGTGTTTATCATCGAGACTGTCAGCCGCAGGCTCCGTAAGAAGCTTGTGTGACGGCGGAGGCGAATATGGATAAGAGAATACAAGAAGCTTATGAAAAAAGACCCAAGGACTGGGTCTACAATACAATTACCGCAGTGATCGTGGTGGGTCTTCTGGTGTGGAGCGCAAGCGCGGTGGAGACCAGCGGTTCCACACAGGACGGCGGTCAGATAGCCCTGAATGTTCTGTCGGGTATCTTTCATCCGGATCTGGAATTTCTTTTTGACCTCACCAAATCCGGAGTGCCCTATCTGATGCTGGAGACGGTCTGCATTGCCTTCCTTGGAACGATAGTAGGAGCCTTTATCTCAATACCCCTGGCATTTATCTCGGCATCAAATCTGACCCCGAAGCCAATTGCCTTTGCAGGCAGAATGATCATCATGGCAGCCAGGACCATCCCCGCATTTGTGTATGGACTTATGTTCATACGTGTGACGGGTCCCGGAGCTTTCGCAGGTCTTCTTACAATGGGTGTATGCTCAATAGGTATGATCAGCAAGATGTACATTGAGGCCATCGAGGACCTTGATACACATGTCATTGAGTCCCTGGATGCATCGGGCTGCAATACCTGGCAGAAGATCAGATACGGAATTCTTCCACAGCTTATGCCGAACTTTGCGTCAACTGCCATATACAGATTTGATATAAACTTACGTGACGCAACTATCCTTGGTATGGTAGGCGCCGGCGGATTTGGTGCCCCGCTTATCTTTGCCATGAACTCATACAGATGGAATGAGGCCGGAGCACTTCTGGCCGGACTTATTGTGCTGATCCTCATAATCGAGTACATCTCCACAAGGATCAGGGTAAAGCTGACAAGAGGATGATCTGCGAGGAAAATTCATGAGAATTATATTTACATCAGATACACACGGAAGTCTTTATCCATTTAACTATGCACAGAACTGCCCCGAGAACACGGGGCTTTTTTGTGTTGCTGCGCAGATAGAAAAAGATGAAGACACACTGGTACTGGACGGAGGTGACTCCCTGCAGGGAACACCGCTTATAACCTACTACCGGGAGCACCGTGATGAATACGACTTTCATCCCATGGCGGAGGGCTATAATGCCATGGGGCTTGACTACTACACATTGGGAAACCACGACTTCAACTTTGGATATGATGTGATCCTGGACTACGTATCCCATATGAAAGCGACGCTGGTTTCAGCCAACGTGGTGGATTTAAGGGGGGCTCTGGGGATCAGAAAGAGCGTTGTCCACACCATGCCTGACGGCACAAGGGTTGGAATAACGGCAGCCGTAACCGGATATGTTAATGTCTGGGAAAAGAAAGAGAACCTGTCCGAACTTCAGGTCCATGATCCGATAGATGCCCTCAGGCATGAGCTGGAAGAACTGAAGAAGGTATCGGATATAACGGTCTGCATATACCACGGAGGTTTTGAAGAGGATCTCTCCACCGGGAGACTTCTGTCTGAGTCCAGAGAGAATGAGGCCTGCAGGATAGCCAGGGAGCTGGACTTTGACATTCTGCTCACCGGGCATCAGCACATGCCGGTCTCAGGAGTTGTTATAGAAGGGACTTACGGGGTGCAGCCTCCGGATAAGGCAACGATGTACTGTAAACTTGAGATTTCGGGTAAGAAGCCTGAACTTGAGATCACATCCGAGCTGATTCCCGTAGATGGAAGCAACCCGAAATGCAAAGAGATAATACAGGATCATGCATTTATGGATGATCTGAGCAGGTCGCTGGATGAGTGGCTTGATGTGCCAATCGGATCTTTGCAGGAAGAGATATTGCCTGAAGAAAAACTTGATGCCGCATTTAATGGCAGCAGGATAGCATCGATATTTAACCAGGTGGAGCTGGAATTTACAGGAGCTGACTTTGCGTGCACGAGCCTGTCCAATGATCCGCTGGGGCTGAAGAAGGACATCACGGTAAGGGACGTGCTGGGGATATACCAGTTCAGCAATACCGTTGTGGTCAAGTCTGTCACAAAAGCTGTTCTGAAAGAGGCGCTTGAGAGATGCGCAGAGTACTTCGATTATGATGCTGCCACGGGAGAAATCTCTATATCAAAGGTGTTCCTTCAGCCTAAAGTTGAGCACTACAACTACGACTACTATGCCGGTCTGGAGTATGAATTTGATCTCACAAGACCTGTGGGAGACAGAGTGGTGACCCTTAAGAAACTTGATGGATCCGAGCTTTTAGAGGATAAAGAGTACACTCTGGTCACCAGCGACTACAGAGCCACGGGAACCGGAGGATATGAGTGCATCGGAAAATGTCCTGTTTACAGAAGTTATTCTGACGAGATGCCGGATCTTATTATCGATTTTATAAGGAGAAACACACCGGTTAAAGATATAGTTAACAGCCGCTTCTCCTGCAGGCCGCAAAAACAGTGATTTGGTTGACTTTTAAACTTTTAAAGGTCATACTATATTTGTAATTTTATCGGTAAAAGAAGGTTTGTAATGTATAAGAGACTTGACAGAAACGATCCCTGCTGGTGCGGCAGTGGAAAAAAATACAAGAGCTGTCACGCATCCTTTGATGACAGGATCATAAATTTTGAAAGACAGGGTATGATAGTCCCAAACAGGGGACTGTTAAAGAGTAAGAAGGACATTGAGGGAATAAAGAAGAGCGCCGTGATCAACATGGCGGTCCTTGATGAGATCGGCGAGAAGATACACGCCGGAATGTCAACTCAGGAAATAGACGATATTGTGTACAATACCACCACAAAGATGGGCGGTATACCTGCGGACCTTGGATATGAGGGCTTTCCCAAGAGCGTGTGCACTTCCATCAACGAAGAGGTGTGTCACGGGATCCCGTCTGACGATATCATCCTCAGGGACGGCGACATTATCAACGTCGACTGCTCCACGATCCTCGATGGTTATTTTTCCGATTCATCGCGAATGTTCTGTATCGGCGATGTATCTCCGGAGAAAAAGAGACTCGTGGATGTCACCAAAGAGTGCCTGGAGGAAGGCCTGAAGGCAGTGATACCCTGGACTCCCATCGGAGATATGGGAAATGCTGTTCACCAGCATGCCCTGAAGAACGGATATACCGTGGTAAGGGAGATCGGAGGACACGGCTGCGGCAACAAGTTCCACGAGGAACCCTTTGTCAGCTTCGTCAGCGAACCCGGCACAGGAATGCTGATGGTTCCGGGTATGGTATTCACAATTGAGCCCATGGTAAATATGGGAGGCAATGAGATCTTCATCGACGAAGAGAACGACTGGACAGTTTATACGGCAGACTTAAAACCCTCCGCCCAGTGGGAGGTTGAGCTGCTGGTTACAGAAACCGGCTATGAACTCTTATGCTGGTAATAATATCAGGAAGGAAACGACAACACTATGCAGAATAAGGGGAAATACTATATAACTACGGCAATTGCATATACCTCCGGCAAACCTCATATCGGAAACAGCTATGAGATAGTGCTGGCAGATGCAATTGCAAGATATAAGAGGAGGGACGGCTATGACGTTCATTTCCAGACAGGATCTGATGAGCACGGACAGAAGATAGAGACAAGAGCCATTGAGGCAGGGTGCAACAGCCCCAAGGAGTTTGTGGATCAGGTTTCCGAGACAATAAAGGGTCTTTGGAACCTCATGGACACATCCTACGACAGATTTATCAGGACAACAGATGAAGACCACGTTAAACAGGTCCAGAAGATATTCAGGAAATTCTATGATCAGGGAGATATCTACAAGGGTTCCTACAAGGGAATGTACTGTACAGAGTGTGAGGCCTTTTACACAGAGTCCCAGCTGGTGGACGGCAAGTGCCCTGAGTGCGGAGGCCCGGTTCATCCTGCAGAAGAAGAGGCATATTTCTTCAAGATGAGTAAATATGCTGACAGACTCATAGACTACATCAATACTCATCCTGAGTTCATACAGCCTGTATCCCGCAAGAACGAGATGATGAACAACTTCCTGCTTCCGGGACTTCAGGATCTGTGCGTGTCAAGGACCTCCTTCAAGTGGGGCATTCCCGTGGACTTTGACGACAAGCACGTGGTGTATGTATGGCTTGATGCGCTGTCCAACTACATAACCGGTATCGGATATGACGCTGACGGCAACAGCTCTGAGGACTACAAGAAGTGGTGGCCTGCAGACCTCCATCTTATTGGAAAAGACATCATAAGATTCCATACGATATACTGGCCTATATTCCTGTTTGCTCTGGGAGAGCCGCTGCCTAAACAGATCTTCGGACACCCGTGGCTTTTGCAGGGCGGTGAGAAGATGAGTAAATCCAAGGGCAATGTCATCTACGCAGATGATCTTGTCAGCCTTTTTGGCGTGGATCCCATCAGATATTTCGTGCTTCACGAGATGCCCTTCGACAACGACGGCGTGATCACCTGGGAACTTTTGGTGGAGAGGTTCAACTCTGACCTGGCCAACACCCTTGGAAACCTGGTGAACAGGACCATCGCAATGAGCAACAAGTATCTCGGAGGCGTTGTTGCGGATACAGGAGTAAAAGAGCCTGTAGACGATGACCTCAAGGCAGTTGCCTGCGGCTGCTACGCCAAGGTTGAGGCCAAGATGGACGAGCTTCGTGTGGCTGATGCCCTGACTGAGATATTCACTCTTTTCAAGAGATGTAATAAGTATATCGACGAGACAGAGCCCTGGATCCTGGGCAAGGATGAGAGCAAAAAGGACAGGCTCTCCACAGTTCTCTACAACCTGGTGGAGGCCATATCCATCGGTGCAGCGCTTCTTGATCCCTTTATGCCCGAAACGGCTCAGAAGATAAGGGAACAGCTCGGAACTCCCGAGAGAGAATTCGACACCCTTGACAAGTTCGGCCTTACCAGGAACGGGACTAAGGTTACCGAGAATCCCGAGATGCTCTTTGCCAGGAAGGATTTAAAGGATGTCCTGGAAAAGGCTGCCGAGATCACCAAAAAGCAGAAGGCAGACTTTGAGGAGTCCCAAAAGAAGGCTGCAATCAATCTGGCTAAGGCAGGACTGGCACCTGCGCCTGTTGAAGAGGAGAGTAAAGAGGATGCTGACAAAACTGATGCCGGGATTGATATCCCTGCCAAGGAAGAGATCACCTTTGATCAGTTCGGCACAATGCAGTTCCAGGTTGGCGAGATAATAGAGTGCAAGGCCGTTGAGAAATCCAAGAAGCTCCTTTGCTCTCAGGTTAAGATAGGAAGTCAGGT
>JAEEGH010015007.1_pt1 | contig 16896 bp, 11 predicted proteins | sample 9134181 | NCBI WGS metagenome assembly JAEEGH01 (sample SAMN16246544, study PRJNA631951) | gut metagenome | biome: gut microbiome; feature: rumen; material: DP-attached | host: Bos | place: Iran: Karaj | collected 2018-10
TGGCCGATCGCCACCTGAAGGCGGTGGATCGCAAGCGGATACTCGGCGCGGATGTAGATGAAGCCCTTCGAGGCGCCGATCGCGTAGCCGGCGATCGTCATGGCCTCGAGGATCGAGTGGGGGTCGCCCTCGAGCGTGGAGCGGTCCATGTACGCGCCGGGGTCGCCCTCGTCGGCGTTGCAGACCATGTACTTCTGGCCCTTGGGCTGCTGCTGGGCGAACTTCCACTTCATTCCCGTCGGGAAGCCGGCGCCGCCGCGGCCGCGAAGGCCGGACTTAAGCATCTCGTCGACGACCTGCTCGGGCGTCATCTCGAAGAGAACCTTCTCGATAGCCTTGTAGCCGTCGCGGGCGATGTAGTCCTCGATCTTCTCGGGGTCGATCACGCCGCAGTTCCTGAGGACGATGCGGTACTGCTTCTGGTAGAACGGGATGTTCGCCTCGGCGACCAGCTTCTTCGCCTGGTCCGGATCGTAGCAGAGGCGCTGGACGACGCGGCCCTTGACGAGGTGCTCGGCGACGATCTCCTTGACGTCCTCGGCCTTGACCTGGACGTAGAAAGTGCCCTGCGGAAGTATCTTGACTATGGGACCCTGCTCGCAGAAGCCGAGGCAGCCAGTCGTCACGACCTGGACCTTCTCCTTGAGGCCGGCGGCCTCCAGCTCCTTCGCGAAGGCTTCGACGATCTTGTCGCCGCCGCCCGAGCAGCACGCCGTGCCGCCGCAGACCAAAACGTATGATTCGTATGCCATTGCCGTGACTCCTTAAGCGTTCTTCACGATGTCGACAGAGGGCTTGTCGAGAATCTTGCCCTCGATGAGCTCGCGGCCCACGATGTGCTTCTCGACTATGTCCTTGGCCGTCGCGGCGTCCACGTGGCCGTAGATGACCGTCGGCATGCCGGGAACGACGACTTCGACAGTCGGCTCGGAGTGGCAGAGGCCCATGCAGCCGGTCTGCCTCACCAGCACGTTCGAAAGGCCCTTGGCCGTGAGCGTGTCGATAAGCGCCGTGAACGTGTCCTTCGCGCCGGCGGCGATGCCGCACGTGCCCATGCCGACGATTACCTGGACGTCCTTGTTGGACGAGTCGCGCATGTCGAGCGCCTTCTGCTTCTCCTCGCGCATCTTGCGCAGGTCGGCGAGCGTAAGCTTAGCCATTTCAATTCTCCCTTAACCGAGTTTGCGATACTGAGCGATGATGCCTTCGACGTTCTTCGTCTCAAGCTTGCCGTGCACTTCGCCGTTGACGACGGCGACGGGCGCGAGACCGCAGCAGCCGAGGCAGCGCACCGCCTCGACGGAGAAGAGGCCGTCGGGCGTCGTCGCGTTGAGGCCGACGCCGAGCTGGCGCTCGAACTCCTTGATGATGTCGTCGCCGCCGCGCAGGTAGCACGCCGTGCCGAGGCAGACCTGCACATTGTACTTGCCGGCCTTCTGAAGCCTGAAGAAGTTGTAGAACGTCACCACGCCGTATATCTTCGCCAGAGGCACGTCAAGCATCTGGGAGATGTCAAGCGCGATGTTCCGCGGGATGTACCCGTACGTCTGCTGCACGCGGTGCAGCACCATGATGAGGTTTCCCGGCTTCGACTTCCATTCGTCGACAAACGCCTTCAATTCAGGCGTCATCGTCTCGAGTTTTTCGCTCATGTTCGTCTATGTCCTTACGTGAGGTGCAAAATCATTTTTACCTAACGAGTATAATTATATCTAATTGCTCCCCTGTTAGGCAAGGGTAACTTTAACCTCGGCAAGTCGCTCGGCGCAAAGGCGGAACCCTGCGGAATATGATATAATCATGGCCGCACGGACTACTGGACAATGGACGAAAAGACAAAGAGACTGCTTGCAAAATACGCAGAACGGTACGAAACCGCGGCATTTCTGCAAGGTGACCCCTCCTGGTTCATGCACCAGGTCGAAGGCGACGGGAACCGTGAGGCCACGGCGTTCGTGGCGGCCGCGCTGAGCTTCGGCAGCCGTAGCCAGTTCATGCCGAGAATCCAGTGGATCGTCGAACGGGCGGAAGGCAACGTCGACAGGTGGATTCGCAGCGGCGCTTTCGAACGCGACATTCCGTCGGACTGCGGCGACTGCTTCTACAGATTCTACACGGCATCGGCCATGAACGCCTTCCTGCGCAGCTTCCGCTCCGTCATGAAGGACGCGGGCTCCCTCGGCGAATTCCTGAAGCCGACGGCATCCGGCGGCGGCATTGCCGCAGTAAAGGCGATATGCGCGCGCTTCGCCTCTGCGGACAAGACGCAGGTTGTGCCGAAGGACGCGAAATCCGCCTGCAAGCGAATCTGCATGTTTCTGCGATGGATGGCGAGAGACGGCTCGCCCGTAGACCTCGGCCTCTGGTCGGATTTCCTCGACCGCAGGACGCTGATCGTGCCGCTGGACACCCATGTCGCGCAGGAGGCCCGCAGGCTGGGACTGGCCGAGTGCCGAAACGCCTCGATGTCCGCGGCGCTAAAGATCACATCCGCGCTCGCTGAGGCGTTTCCCGACGACCCGCTGAAAGGCGATTTCGCGCTTTTCGGCTACGGAGTTGACTCCGCGAACGCCACGCGACCGGCGACAACAGTCATGCGCGGCGACAGGTCCGCGTCGACAAGAACCAGATCCGCAATCTGACCCGGGGCGATTTCGCCGCGGTCCGTGATTCCCAGCGAGCGGAGCTGATTGTAGCCAGCGGCCTTTACCGCCTCGTGAAGCGGCAGTCCGGACACGCGGACGAAGCGCCTGAAGCAGTCGGGGAACAGCGCCACGGAGCCTGCGACGTTCGATACCACCGCCTTCGGATCGTACGGCACGTCCGCGAGCGTCGCCCTGCCCTTCTCGACCTTGACGCGCAGGCCTCCGAGCGAATACATCCCGTCCGGCTCGCCCGCCGCGCACATCGCGTCCGTGATTATCATCACTCGGTCAGGCCCCTTCGCCTTCGCGATAAGCTTTATCATCGGATCGGCAAGATGCACGCCGTCGGTGATTATCTCGACAAAAACGTCGTCGGCGAGAAGCCCTCCCGTCACCATCGTCGGACGAAGGTGGTGGATCGGCATCATCGCGTTGCAGAAGTGCGTAAGATGCGTCATGCCCGCCGCACGAGCCCGCTCGAACACGGCATAGTCAGCCGCCGAGTGCCCGCCGGAGGTCACTATGCCGGCAGCCGAAAGCTCGCGTATGCACCGCTCGGCGCCTTCCAGCTCCGGCGCCAAGGACACCTTCCTCACCGGCGAGATAGCATCAAGCCTTTTCACGAGCGCGGCATCCGGCTTCCTGAGATACGCCGGATTCTGTGCGCCGGCCATTTCCGCATTGAAGAACGGGCCTTCGAGGTGGACGCCGAGGCACGCGGCGCCTTCGCCGCGCAGCTTGTAGCGCTCGGCGGCTCGGCACAGCTCGGAAAGCTCTTCCTCCGGACGAGTAAGGCCCGTCGCGAGAAATCCGGTGACGCCGTCCCGAAGCTTGCCGCGTCCGATGGCGTCGAATGCGGCGTCGGTCGCGTCGCAGAAGTCGCATCCGCAGCGCCCATGCGAGTGGATGTCGACAAAACCCGGCAGAAGCAGCAGGCCGTCGGCATCGACCTTGCGGTCGCCGTCAAGAGGGCGGACGCACGCGCCAACGGACGCGATGCGCCCTTCCGCCACGCGCACGCATGCGACGCCGAGATCTCTGCCCGGCGTGACGACGTGCGCGCCCGAGATGAAGACTCCCCGGTCAGTCATTCCCGAAGATTCCGAACGCGGCAAAGCCCATGTCGGCCGCGGACTTCTCGCCCTGAACCGTATAGGCGACCTTCCCCTGGGCGTTGCGGTACGTGGTCTTGCCGCTCTGGTCCGTCTGCGCCGTGCCCTTCACCTTGCCGTCCTTCGCGCGGTAAGTCACCTTGCCGCTCTGGTCCTTCTGGGAGGTTCCGACAACCTTGCCTTCGGCGTTGCGGTACGTGGCCTTGCCGCTCTGGTCCGTCTGAACCGTGCAGCACACCTTGCCATCTGCGACGCGGTACGTAACCTTGCCATTCAATTCTTTCTGCGCGGAGCCGATCACCTTGCCTTCGGCGTTGCGATAGGCGATCTTGGCGCCCTCGGTCTGCATGGTCCAGCAAACCTGTCCCTTGGCGTCGCGGAACGTCTGCTTCGCGGACGCCGTCAACGGAACCGACGCGACGACTGCAATCGCACACGCCGCGAAAACTGCTGCTTTATTCATGAGATGTCTCCTTCGTGTTGATTTGACACCCCTCTATTTTACCATATTTCACTGCTTCTCTGTGCGCTCTCCTGCTGCAACACGCGGGAAACCGACTTCCACGACTTCCACGACTTCCACGACGTCCACGACGGACCTCGGCCCGCGGAATGCGTCGCAGAGGCGGCGAGGCCCTGCGGGAACTGCTTGTTGCGGATGGAGGCGCCTGATGTCCTCGCGGGACAGTCCGGAAGGCATCGCAATCGGATGCGGATTCCCTGGCCTTCCAGCGCTGTCCCGCTACTTCAAGCGCGAAACAGGGCAGACGCCGTCCGAGTGGAGACGGCGTTAGCGCCCCTTGAAGCCTACAGACACGACGCTGCGAGCTCTTCCATCGTCACGACATTGAGCTTGCCGTACTTCACGAGCACGCTCTTCGTGTAGGCGGAGAGGACGACGATCCTGTCCTTCTTCGGGTCGTCGGCGCGCTCCGCAACATAGGCCGCGAGGTCCTTGACCAGCGAAGGGTTGAGCTCGTCGAACACGACGGCGCCTTCGCCGCAGCAGTAGGACTCCTCGTCGTTCGTGCCGAACGGCTTGTTGACGGCCTTGAGCGCCTTGAGCAGCTTCTCGGGGCATTCGCAGTCGTCGTAGTTGCGCATGAAGTCGTCCGCGAGGTAGTATATCTCGCCCGCGCTCTTCTTGAACGCGACCTTCTGCTGGACTAGGAACCCGGAGATGCAGAGCACCTTGCAGGGAAGCTTCACGCCGAACTCGGGATAGTCCTTCGTGAGCGCGTCGAATGCGGCCGGATTGGAGACGACCAGCGTCTTCACGTCCTTCTCGCCGAGGAACGCCGCGAACTTCTCGGCGGCGGCCTTGGCCTCGGGCAGATAGCCGAGCACCTTGAGCGCCTTGCCGATCGAGCCGCCTTCGACGATCTTCGGCGACACCTTGGCCGCGGCGAAGAGCTTCTTGACGGCCTGCACGACGTTCTTGTCCGCCGCAGTCGTCGCATCCAGGAAGTAGGCGACGTCGCCGGAGCCGGTCGCCTTGAACTCGCTCTTCGCGTACTTCCTGGCCAGCCGCTGGACCTTCTCGGGGGCCTTGCCGGCCTCCACGACGTCGGCGCGCGCCGCAATGGCGAGGCCGTTCTCGTCGTAGTGGTTCACGCAGTGGCGCGTGCAGCACGCGGAGAGCTCCTGGCGGTAGAGCGCGTCGACGAAGTCCGAGTCGTCGAACGAGTTTGTGCCCGTTCTCAGGCCGTAGAGCATCGCCGCGCGGATTCTGGGGGTGTCGACTTCGGTGCAGCGAACCTGGCCGATCGTCGAGAGGTGCCGGCACATGAAGCAGAACCGGCAGTTCATCATCGCTTCTTCGTATTTGTCGATATGCATCTTAAAACTCCTTTCCTGTCTTTACCAGCAGCCCGGAAGGCCCATCTTGCCGGGATTCATGATGCCGTTCGGGTCAAGCTTCGCCTTCAGGCTCTCGAGAATCGGCATCGCGGTGCCGTAGAGGTCCTTGACATAGCGCCCGAGCTTGAGGCCGACGCCGTGGTGCTCGTTGATGACGCCGTCTTCGCGGATCGCCGCGCGGATCGCCTTGTCCCAGACCGCGTTGTAGAGCGCGGCGGCCTCCTCCGCATTCGGCGGAACCTTGTCGCCCGGGAAGATGAAGCGCGCGTAGAGCATGCAGCCCCAGTCGTACCAGTGCGAGAAGTGGCCGATGAACCTAGCGTCGGGGAACTCCTTGTTGACGACCTTCTTCATCGCCCAGTAGACGTTCTCGATGTGCGAGAAGTCTGCGACGGTGTCGAGGGTCCCGAACGCCTGAGGAACGTGGAACATGTAGCCCGGATAGAAGAACTTGTACTTGTTCTCCCACCACCACTCGCCGCCCTTCGAGCCGAGGTCCTTGCCGTTGAACTGCTTCTCCATGATCTCGCGGGCGTACTGCATCTGGAGGTCCACGATCTTCTCGCGGCCGTCGAAGCCGAACACCAGGTACGCGCCCTTGTCGAGGTCCATGCCGAACACCTTCGAGACGTGGGTCTTCGTCTCGGTCTCGTCGTAGAGGCGCATCGCGCAGGGCCCGAGACGGCTGCGCATGAGAGTCTGCCCGGCCTGCATCGCAGTGTGGAAGTCCTTGAAGATGTATGCGCGGAACTTGCGCGCCTCGGGCTGGGGATGCACCTTGAGCGTCACCTCGGTGATGACGCCGAGCGTGCCCTCCGAGCCGAGGAACATCATCGTGAGGTCGGGGCCGGACGCATGGCGCGGCACGGGAAGCGTGCGGATGATCTCGCCCGTCGGCGTCACGACCTCGAGGGACATCACCATGTCCTCGATCTTGCCGTACTTGGTGGAGAGGACGCCTGTGCCGCGGTGCGCGAGGAAGCCGCCGATCGTCGAGCACGCGATGGACGCCGGCAGGTGCATCGTCGAAAGTCCCGCCTTGTTGCAGCCCCATTCGAGATGCTTCGTGATGATGCCCGTCTGGGCCGTGACCGTCAGCGCCTGCTTGTCGATCTTGATGATCTTGTTCATGCGCTTCATGTCGAGCACGATGCCGTTGTAGATCGGAAGCGCCCCTCCCTGCGAGCCGGAGCCGCCGCCCCAGGGAACCACGGGAATCTTGTACTGGTTCGCGATCTTCATGACGCGGGCGACTTCCTGAGTCGTCGCCGGATGGACGACAAAGTCCGGCTTCGGGCATTCCCTTCCGCGGTCATGCCACATTTCGGGAATCCAGTAGTAGTCGATCGAGTGGCCGAACTTGTCGGCGAACTTGACGTCGACGTTCGCGTCGCCGACGGCGTCGGTCAGTTCTGTCCGAATCATCTCGAACATGTAGCTGTCTTTCTGAACTTTCATGTTTTCTTCCTTAGTGTGGTCCTCAAAAACTGCGCCTTAGAAACTACGCCTGAATTATACAACAAAAGGCGTGAGAGTTGAGCGCAAGGCTTTGAGCAGAGATGAGAAGAAAAGAGAAGGACGCTGCCATGCGTCCCGCGTGCCCGCAATTTGCCGCGTTCAAGCCGTTTCATGCCACGGCAAAGCCGCGCCGCGGACACGGCGGGCGAAGGTCACGCTACCGACCAGTGAACGATAGCGCTACCTTTCTGGACGCGACGGGGACTTGTCCCTCATAGAGACCTACACCAGCGCAAAATAGGGAAGATGGAATTGGGGGACGGTCAGAGGCAGTACGGCTGGGTCCAGGCGGTGTGGTGCGCAGGATGCAGGCAGCGCTTGCGCTTGAACTTAGTCGGGGCGTCGCTCTCGACGCGGGCGCGGACGTAGAGGTCGTCCGCAGCCAGTTTGTAGGAGGCCTCGACACGCTCGCCCTTTGCGCCCTCGACAAGCTTCACGGTCGCGCCAATGCGCTCGTCGTAGATGGGCACTTTGCGCGCGCGGTTCAGGTTCGCCTTCGTCGGAGGTATCTCGAAGTAGCGGACGGGCTCGAGAGGCGCGCCCCTCTTCGTCGCGATGAAGCGTATCTTGAACGCGACGTCGGGCGTCGCAGGGACCGAGACGGTGAGCGTGCCGTCCTTGCGGTCGAAGAAGACGTCCTCGAGGTCCTGCTGGGACGCCGCGTAGAAGTCGCCGCGCTGGATCGCATCGAGAAGCGACTTCTGCGACAAATCCTCCGCGAGCACCATGATGTAGGCGTCGCCGAACGCGGAGTACTCAAGTCCGGTGTCCGGATAGAAGTGGGCGTCGTCGGTGCCCAGTCCGTAGAGCATCTGCTGTCCGTGAGTCAGGCGGTATGCGAGCACGGCGTCCCAGAGGCTGTCGGTGAACCATTCGCCGTCCAGCTCGTCCGGCACAGGCCATTCGGAGCCGTTGTTGCAGACCTCGAAGAAGCGTATCTCGGGGTTTTCGATGATGTCCTGGGCGAACACGTCGTAGTAGAGCCAGTTCGGATGGTTAACCATGCAGAAGAACGGCGGGTTGCCGCGCTCCCTGGCAAGGGCCTCGCTCATCTCGCGCGTCTCGCGGATGGCGGACGCTACGGTGTGCCTGTTCAGCGACTCGATGAGCGGAGCCTTCTTCGCGCGCTCGATGATGTCGTCGATGCCTATGACGTTCATGTGCATGGCGTATGTCACGCCCGTCGCCTTGGTGTCGGTGGTGATCTCGACTCCAGGCAGCATGAGGAACTTGCCCTTCTCCTCGAACATCCTCTTTAGCTCCGGGTACGTCGCGAGCCTGACTTCGGTCTTGCCGTCCCTCTCGCGCACGTTGTCGCGCCCGAACCGCTCGACATACGCCTTGAAGCAGTCGGGATGGACCACCTTAGGCGGCCAGCCCTTCTCGGTGCCGTTGCCCACGGCGATCCACTTGTCGGGATTGTCCTGGAAGCGGTTGTGGTCGGAGACGGAGATGAAGTCGTAGCCGGCGTTCTTGTACGCGGCGACCGCCTGCTCGGGCAGTGCGCGCCCGTCCGACCAGTGCGTGTGCATGTGCAGCATGCCACGGTACCAGCGCCTTCCGCCGCGCGCGCTCCACGTCACAGGCTTGAGCGGACGTCCGTATACGCCGAACGAGTCGCCCGGACGCACGCTGAACGAGACCTCCCTGTCCAGCGGAAGCTCGAACCTGCCGAACACGCACTCGGAGAGCTCCTTTTCCACATCCTCCGCCCAGTACGCCCGCTTCGAGAACACGCGGCGCGAGAACTTGAAGTCCTTCGCGCTCGCAGTCACCTCGTAGTCGAGCGCCCTGAGCCGTCCGTCGCGCGAATGCGCCGGCGGGAATGTCACGACGACCTGCGACAGCTCCTTCTTCGCGCGGTTCTTGTCGACGCGAGTAGAGACGGACGCGACGGCGCCTTCCGGGAACGCGGGCGGCAGGGAGCGGGCTTTGCGGGCGCAGGCGGTGCACGAGCCGTCCGGACAGGGCAGCGGAACGACCCAGTCCGCGCCCATCGGGCTGTCGTGGCGCACATCGCGCCTCGCGAGGACGATTCTGTCGGAGTAGACCGTCATGAAGAGCGCCTGGTTCGACGTCATGCAGTCCACGCGGGACATCAGCTGCGGACGCTTCTTGTCTGGGTTGTTCCCGCACGAGAAGGAGTTTTCGCGTCCGGCGCGCGTGCCGCAGTAGCTTGTCGAGGGAACGTTGACGGCCGTGTATTCGCCCTGCCACAGGTTGAGCTCGTCGGCGCAGTTGCGGTGGCAGTGGCCGAAGAACGCCATGACGTTCGGATACCTGCTCAGAGCCTTGTGGTTGAGGTCGCTTTCAAGTATCTTCGGGTCCTGTTCGGGCAGCGTTCCGTACACGGGACGGTGCATCGAGTAGAAGAACGGCTTCGTCGGGTCCGGGTTGGCTTCGGCGAGCGCCTCGGCAAGTCCCGGTATCGTCGTGCCCATCTGCATGTTGCGCGGATGGTGCGCAAGGACGAACTTGTAGCCCTTCACCGTCTTTATCTGGATCGGCGCCCACTTCTCGTGGAAGAGCCTCTCCCAGATGGCCGAGATGTCCTCGTTCACAAGCGCATGGTTCGGCGCGTCCGGGTCCTTCGAGCTCTTCTTCGCCCACGGATACTTGTGCGCGAAGCCGCCGAAGTCGTGGTCGCCGAGATGGAAGAGCTGCTCGATGGGCTGCCCGTCGGAACGCCTCCCGCCAGGAAAGACCCTGTTCCATATCTCCGCAGTGTACTCGAGCTCCGCGACAAGGCCGCAGTCCGCTATGTCGCCGCAGACCATGACCGCGTCCGCCTTCAGCGAGTCGAACCATCTGAGCGCCTTCTCGAAGTAGACGTCGCCCTTCATCGGATCCTTCTGGCAGAGGAGATGGATGTCGGCAAGGACGCCCACTCTGAGCCTGGCCAGCGACGAGCCGCCGCCATCCTTGCCCGGCAGGCACCCCGCCGCCGCCAGCATCGTCACCGCCGATGCCTGCCCGAAAAACGTCCGGCGCGAAATGCCGCGCACTTCTTCAAAGCGATTAATGTTTGTCATTTAGCCTTTCCTTCCTTGTGTCGAGCAGAATCGGTGCAAAAGAGAAACCAGAAGCGGACAGCAGATCGCCGTGACGATGATCGCCGCGGTGATCTGCGCCGTTGCGGCCTCGGCGACCGCAAGCAGCGAAGGATCCACCGCCGCCAGCGCCATGGGCGTCGCGGCGGCGTTGCCGGCAGTCGTGCCGATGGCCGCGCCGACCTCGGGATTGCGGATGCGCAGCAGCCTGTATGCCACGAAGCCGCCAAGACCCGTGATCACGAGGCAGCCCAGGCCCAGCACAATGCCCGAAGCCCCCGCCTTCACCAGATTGAATATGTCGAGACTCGCGCCGAGCGGAAACGCGAAGAACGGAATGAGCAGCGTCGCGCCCGGCTCGCAGAAGCGGCGGATGTCGTCGTCGAGGTTGCCGAGGATGCAGCCCGCAATGACAGGGATGATGCACCCGAGCAGAACCGAGAGCGGAATGTTCGCCGCGCCTGCCGCGCCCAAGGCAAGCATTGTGAAGAATGGCCCGTCGTTGATGGAAAGGATGGATACTGCGCCGACGTCCGTCGCATCGCCGTACTCTCCCGCAAGCGCCGCGTAGAGTCCGCCGTTGGAGTTGACGAACGCCGCGACGATCGCCAGAACCGAAAGCCCGAGAAAGCCTGCCTCGCCGAAGATCTTGCCGCAGAGAAAGCCGACCGCCGTGCCGACGCCGACCTTCACCAATGTCAGCAGCACGCCCTTGTACACGGCGACGCCAGCCTTGCGGAAGTCGATGGTCGTCGCATTGCAGAATATGAACGCCGACAAGAGCGGCATCGCGCCCGACTTCCAGAGATAGGTCGTGAAGGTTCCGTCGAACTTCTGCCAGACGCCGCCGCAGAATGTGTTGACAAGCGCGCCAAGGATGAGCGGCACCACCATCAGTCCGCCCGGCATTCTCTTGACTGTCGCAAGAATCCTCATCGTCCGCCTCGCCGTCCTTTCATCTCACTATCACCGAAACGCCGTCTGGAACGACCGTCACCGTATAGTCCGGCTTGCCGACGAGCTCCTTCGCGATCGCCATCGCCTCCGCCGGACCGTGCGCCGGAATCATGTGGAGGTCCCGCACGACCTGGTCGTCGCAGTCGGATACGAACACCACCTTCGCCTTCAGGAGCACCCGCGCCAGTATCTGCGACTGCCACTGGTCGATGATGGTCTCCTCGGGCCTGCGCGAGAGGAACGTGCGCATCATCCGCTCGATATCCGGCTCGTCGCGGAAGGTGCGGTGGAAGCTCGCGCCGCCATGCCCGTCCGCCGCCTTCGCAAACATCACGATCACGCCGCCCGGCTTTACGGTCGCCTCTGCCGCGGTCATGCCCTTCACGGCCTGGTAGATGTTCTGGTCGAGCGGATAGCCTCCGTTCGTTGATATCGCGATGTCGGCCGGGACGGCGTCGACCTGGCACTTCGAGGCGAGGAAGTCACGTCCCGCACGATGCGCCGCGTCGCAGTCGCCCGCGACGCTGAAGATTGGCTCGTGGGCGGCGTCTATGACCACGTTGACGACAAAGGCCAGCTTCGCGGCACGCGCGGCGAAAAGCATGTCTTCGTGGATGGGATTGCCGTCGATGACGCCCGTCCGCGCGCCAGGGCTGGCGATGAAGCCGGCGTTGTGGTTGTACATCACGGTCGCGCGGCTCGCGATGCCGGGCAGCACGCTCTTTCTGCCGCCTGAGAAACCTGCGAAGAAATGAGGCTCGATGAAGCCTTCCGAAACCAGCAGGTCCGCCTCGACGGCCAGCCGGTTCACGACAAGGTCGCCGCCAGAAGGAAGCTTTCCGAGATTGACGAGGTTGGCGGCATCGTCGCAGTCGTGGACGACTATCCGCTCGCTGGACACTATGTCCTCGCCGAACTTCGCAGCCAGCTCCTCGCGCGTCGTGGTGCGGCGAAGGCCCGTTGCGACGAGGATGGTGACTTCGGCCGCGGGATTGCCGGAGCGTATCTCCTCCAGCATGAGCGGCATTATCACCCGGCTCGGGACAGGACGCGTGTGGTCCGAGGCGATGACGACGATTCTGCGCTTTCCGGCGACAAGCTCGCGCAGACGCGGCGAACCTATGGGATGCTCCATCGACTCGCGGACCAGCTCAACCGCGCTCTTCGGTGCCTTGTAGCCATGGATGCCGGAGCGCAGCACTCCGGCCAGATGCCCATCTTCGATCTCGATGGACGCAACGCCCTTTCCATAAGGCAACTCAAATCGCGCCATGTCGTTCCTCCTCCGTTTTGCGCGGCTGCGGGCGAACAGTCATCTCACTCCCTTACTTCCACGACTTCGCCGGGCCGCAGTTTCAGGGCAACACGCGAGGAGCCCGCCGTCCGTTGCACAAACGCCTCCTGCGCAAGGTTGGCCTCGGTGTTGAGCAGATAGATAGTTCCGTCGGGATAGACGCTCCAGCGGACGACGTCGGCGCACTCGACCTTCGGCCACGTCTCGGAGCCGACAGCCTCCATCGCCTTGGCCATGAGGAAGGCGTAGAGCTTGCGCACGCCGAACGCGCCGGGCGAATCGAGCGACGCAAGGAATACGACCCGGCCCTTGCCGACCTCGTTCACGAATGCGACGCCCATGCACGAGGAAAGGTCCTTCTCGTGGAAGCTGTCCGACGCGACGGCGAACGGCTTCGCGGTCGTCGCGTCAAGGGCGGGGACGGAGAAGCCGCCCTCGATGAAGTCCGGGTCCCATATGTCCGTAAGCGGCTGGAAGTTCCAGCCTGGCCCGGGATTCCTGACGAACTTGATGCCGTGCGGCAGACGGTTGGGCTGGGCGTCCTTCATCTTCACGCCCGCGAGCGACGACCAGTCGCCTCCGTTGTAGGGAACGAATGCGCCGTCCGGAGCGTCCTGCGTCGTCATGTGGCTCGCCGCCAGCATCAGCGTGCCGCCGCCCCTTACGTAGTTCACGAGCTTCGCGTAGAGCGCGTCGTCCATGACGTTGCGCCCGAGGAGAAAGAGGAACTTGTACTTCGCGAACTCAGCCCCCGGCGCGTCGAACGGCAGCACGCCCGCAGCGCCGAGCGGAGGGTTGCCCGAGAAGTCGGCGTCGCCCCAGGAATCGCGCTCCTGCCAGCCGCGCCTGCGGTAGAGCCCGTCAAACAGGCGCCATGCGGTGCGGTCGGCCTCCGTCACGCGAAAGGCGTCGTTGGTGCGCTGCCCGAAGAGATGCGTCTGGAATATCCCGGCATAGCCGTCGAACCGGCCCTGGATCGCGCCGACGGCGGCGAGCGGGAATCCGTCGGCTCGCGGATGCGCGCGGCACCAGGACGTGAAGTCGGCAAGAACCTTACGGTAGCGTCGCGAGACAGGATGGTCGTGGCCGAACTTACGGCCATGGCTCATCAGGCTCATGAGCCCGTGCTCGTTGTAGATCGGGTCTGCGCCGCGGATGTAGGCATGGTAGAGCGACGTGCGCCAGCGCGCCTCCCAAAGTCCGTCGCTCTGCATGCCGCCGTACCAGTCCATCGCCATGTCAGTGCCGAAGCTCTTTCGCCCGAACGCCTCGGCCGCCGTCTTCACGCCGGCGTAGGCGCGCTCCAGCTCGTCCGAATAGACGACCTCAAGATCGACGCGGTCGTATCCCGCGCGCAGAAGATGCGGCGCGAAGCCGAAGGAGCATTCGATGGAGAAGTACGGCGCGGGCAGTCCTGCGTCCTTCGCCTGCATGAGATCGCGCTTCGTCTGGGCGCACGTCTCGGCGTAGGCCTGCGAAAGCGAATTGCCGCCCTTTGGAACGCGCGGCGAGAGCTGCCCTCGGTGCATCGCGTTTTTCGGGTGCCAGTAGAACATCAGCCCGCCGCTCTCGCTGTAGTGCTGGGTGCCCTCGCACACGTCGCCGTATTCGCGAATCGCCGCGAGAAGCGCGTCCTTCTGCGGCTCGTACTCCTTCTTCCAGCCGCCGCTCCAGCGGTTGAACATCTCGTCGACTGTGAACGTGCAACCGTGCGCGCGGCAGTGTGCGCCGACGGCGCGTATCTTCTCGGGCGTCCACTTTCCGTGGAAGAGGTTCAGCAGCGTGCCGCAGCCGTCTTTCGTCAGGGTCTCGGCAGTTGCGACGCCATGACCGCCTTCGGCGATGGAGCCGGTCTGCACGACATGCGATGCGGACGCCGACAGCGCGGCGAAGACACAAGCTGCTGTAATCGAGTTTCTCATGCACATGACTCCAATGTCGTCTCAGCGCCTCAGTTCGTCCACCACTCCGTCCAGAATCGCCGCCGACTCCGGCCTGCCCGAAAGGACGTCCAGTCCGAACGCCGCGATCTGCCGCGCTCCTCCGACTGCGCACTTAACCTCTCCAAGGTAGAGATAGCAGTCCTTGCGTCCCTCGCCCACGATTATCGGCGCGGCAAGCTCAAGGTCCTTAGCCGAGAGCGGATGCGCGCCCTCCTTCACGACTCTGAAGAGAAGAGGCGTCATCACTCCTTCGTGCGGCAGGCCGGAGAGAGCAGGATGGCCCTTCGCAAGCGCCGTTCCGACCTGATTGCCCATCGACCACCAGCCAAGCGAGACGTTCGCCTTGCCGTCGCCGCCGGATATCGTCAGCACGCGCTGGCCGCGCGCAAGCGCCTCTTCGGCCGTCCTGCTTCCGTACGGAGCGACGACAACACGCGCCTCACGGGCCGACGGCGCCGCGGCATCTGCGACGCCCTCGTAAAGCCCGGCAAGAGCCGGCAGAAGCGCAGAATCGGCGGCAATGTCCCTGCCGTCGCGCCTGCCGCGCCTCGGAAACAGCCAGAAGTCCCATTCGTTGCACACGCCGCCTATTTCGGCGCGGAGCACGGCCTTCGTCGCCTTCTCCACGGTCGGGAACACTATCTTCTCCGTCGCGACTTTACGAGCCGGGCCCAGCTCGACGTCGCCCACCTCCCTGCAGCCTTCGGCTATGACGTCAGGAGCGCACAGAGCCCACTTGAGCTTCGCGTCCTTAAGCGCGGCGTCGCCATAGTGCGCGAACAGGAAGTCCGCCGTCAGTTCGTCGCCCGAAGTGAAGACCCTGCTGTCGTCCGGCGTGTCAAGCAGGACGCAGGACGGCCCGTTGAAGAGCGCGAACCGCTCGGGCGGCAGGCCTCCCTTCTTCGTCTGCCAGAACGGATCGAACAGTCCCTGCGCCGAATGTATCCTGCCGTTCGCGACCACCACGTCGACTGCCGTCCAGAAGCAGTATCCGTCGCAGAACGGATCCTTCCTCGCCCACTCCAGCCCGCGCTTCTGGTACACGCCCTGGAGCGCATGCTGCGCGTCATGCAGAGCATCGCCCCAAACCATGTCGAGGCCGCGCGCCGCAAGCCACTTCGCGCGGTCGGCACGGGTGTCGGGCGCCGCCCATGCGCCGGTGTAAAGCGGTTCGAGCCGCGTGTCCTGCTTGACGCAGAGGTTCAGGTACTCGTGGCAGACGAAGGGGCGGCCAGTGTTGAAGGAGCCCCGCTCCCAGATGTCGCGCGGGCCAACGTCGTAGTCGGAGTTGCCGACGTCGTTGCAGCCCTCCTCGTCGTCGTACTTGAGCCACTCGCACCTGTCGCCGTCCTGGTGGATGACGAGCCTGTCCGGATCGGTGCGCTTGACGAACGCGTACATCTCCCTGCCGACATACGGCCCGAGACGGCCCTCGTTGCCGCCGCAGTATACCGCAAACGACGGATGGCGCCTGTAGTGCGCGTAAAGCTCGCGAAGGTCTCGTAGCGGATCGAACGTGAACGCCTCGGTCGGCACGTCGGTGTAGTACGGCAGCTCGGCCTGGACGAGCACGCCGACCTCGTCGGCCGCCTCGAAATACTCGGGAACCTCGCAGTGCGTGTGGAGCCGCACGAAGTTGAAGCCGGCGGCGCGCGCCCTGCGCAGATGCGAGACGTGCGCCTCGCGGTCGGCAGGCGGCAGGCCCGAGAGCGGATACACGCTGTCGTCGCCGAACCCGCGCAGGAAGTATGGCCGCCCGTTAAGATAGAACGAACCGCCGCGCACCTCGAGCTTGCGGACGCCGAACCTCTCGCACCGTGAATGGACCACCACGCCGTTCTCAACCAGCTCCACGACGCCCGTGTAGAGATTAGGATGCTCCGGCGACCACGGGCGGAACTCGTCAAGCGGAAGCCGCACGACCGCGCCGCCGTCCGCCGCGACTGCGGCCTCGGCCGCCTTCCCGTCGACCGTAAGGCGAATCCGGCAGGGCCTGCGCCCCGCTCCCGACGTTCCTACCGTCACGTGCGCCTCGGCGCACTTCGCGTCGAAGTCGCCACGAATCCACGCGTCGTCGATGCGCGTCTCCGGCGTCGCCTCAAGCTCGACGTCGCGGTATATGCCGCCCCAGCGATGGACGTTGCTCATAAGTCCCTTGCGGGACGGGAGGGCGTTGTTCACGCACACCAAGACGCGGTTCGTCTCGCCAGGCTTCACAAACGGAGTTATGTCGTACTTGTACGTCCCGCAGTAGTTGTCGACCCACGCAACCGGCTGCTTGTTGACCCAGAACCAGCCCTGCGAACGGACGCCGCCTATCTTGAGCCACACCTTTTTGCCCGCCCAGCCGGCCGGCACAACGACGTCCTTTCTGTACCAGCCCTCGCCCATGTAGACGTTGTTCAGCTTCTTCGTGCTGCAGTCCCAGGTCGGATCCCAAGGCGTCGACATCCCGGGCTTGCCGACTCCCTGCGCCTCCCATGCGCCCGGCACGACGATCTTGCGAGCCTCGGACCA
>JAEEGH010015011.1_pt1 | contig 16893 bp, 24 predicted proteins | sample 9134181 | NCBI WGS metagenome assembly JAEEGH01 (sample SAMN16246544, study PRJNA631951) | gut metagenome | biome: gut microbiome; feature: rumen; material: DP-attached | host: Bos | place: Iran: Karaj | collected 2018-10
GTGTGTGAATTTTTTTTGGAGAAAAGAAAAAGAATTCTCCCCTATAGAGGGAGAACTCATAATCATACATTTACAGCTTCAATATGCCATCCTTACACCCTAGTCAAAGGTAATAGTATGCAAAACACCTATCTCTTCACCACGGGCTTAAAAATGGCCTTTCCGGGGGTGTTCGCTCATGTAGCAACATTTGTTCGCTTTTATCACACCCAGGCATGTCATACCTGAAACAGGACACCTCACCAGAGGCATTTTAAGGCCCTTTTTAGAGGTGTTCCTTTTTCCTGGTATGTTCGCTTGTGTCTAAACAAGAAAGTAGGTGATTGTTATGCCTAAATAACATAAACAAAAAGGTTTTACTAGGTAGTTTATCCTACCTAAATAAAGTATAACATAACATTAGCATTAGTTCAAGTATTTATATAAATCATTCATTAAAATATTTTTAAGTCTTTGATTTTCAAAGAATAGTTTAGAGTTTCTATAATGATTTACTAAAACCTGGAAATAAGGATTAGTTTTAGCTTTAACTAGTATAGTCATTTCAGCATGGTCTTCAATGAATAAAGCTAGTTTAGTAGGACATAGTTCATCTACATCATCACTCATATAAACATCATCATTCTTATAATCTATCCACACTCCATATTTATGAAGGTTTAGAACTAGAGTAAAGAAATAATGACAATTTCCATTTTTCTTTTGAACAAATACTTTAGATTCATTCATAAACTCATTATCAATAGCATATTTTCCATAATTAGTTCCTTCAATAAGTTTACCAAATCTAGTTTGTTTTTTAACTTCTCTATACTTATAATTTTTGATGTAGTTAACAAGTATTAAACCATCCTTAAACAATTTAAATTCATTACCATATGGAAGTGATAAATCAAAGTAGTTCATCAAAGGACAAGTAGTTGAAATAGCATTAGCTATACATATAACTTTAATATCTCTTAATCTTCCTATAGTTTCTATTAAATCTAGAATAACTTCAGGTTCATTTTTTAAGTATCTTTGAGGACTACCTTCTTTAAGCATAAATTCATCATAAATAATAGTGTCTACTCCTTCATAGGTAGATGATTTTAAAGAATCAGCATTAGATAATGGTAAAGCATACCCTATAACTTCTCCATTCATCATTAATTTTCTAACTTTTTTATTTTTAGAAATAGTAAAACTATCATCAGGGAATTCTTTTTTAACTTGTTCAAAGAATTTATTATTGTTATTATTACCTACAGAAGCTTCTAAATCGCTGTCATACCTTCTTAAATATACAAATTGTTTTTTGTGTTTTTTATATCTATTTATAACATACTTTTTAGCTCCATATGTTTTACCTACACCTCTTTCTCCTATTACTAAATTAAGTAAAGCATTATAAGAAAGAAGTTTATCATAATTATAGAATATAGAAGAATCCATATTAACTCCTTAAATAAAAAGAAGTAGATTTTATCTGTTATAAAGTCAGTTACCACACTAATTATCTTCCATATATGCTCTTCACATTGGTTCATATAGAAGTTTACTTTATATTAAACAAATAAGTCCACTTCAAGATTTAGTAGGGAAGAGTAAAACACTCTTTCCATAATATAATTATAACATTATAAAAAAAGAAACTCAATAGAGTTTCTAGAATGTAACACTATTTAAATAGTTGAATGTTACCAAGTTAGATATATAAGCGGAAGATATTTCTCCAGCACTATAAGAAACAGGAGATTTTATATAAATTTTAATAGTAGAACTACCTAAAATTACGCAATCACAAGCTTGTCCATTATCTAACATTATAACAGCATGTCCACCCTGAATAGTTCTTGCTGTAGGTTGATTTAATGTTGCTATTAATTTAGAAGTACCAGCTGTTAAAGTAAATGTATTTTTAAAATTAAATGATAAGTGAATGTTTTCTAAAATAGTTGTATAATGAATTGCTCCGCTAATAGTATCTACATCACTTTCAAGAGTAAAGTTATTTGTTGAATTTAGAGAACTATATTCTGTAGAATAAATTACTCCTAGTTTATTTATAGCTGTAGAACTTCTATCTACAATTTCATTATTAGAAGCTACTAAATTATCTTTAGCTGTAGTAGTAAGAGCGGATAATATACCTATATTACTAGCATTAGTATCAGCATGAGAATCAACTTCATTTATAGCACTAACAACATTACTTTTAGCTTCAGTAGTTAAATTAGATAAATGTCCAATTTCTTCATCAATTACAGCATTAACTTCATTAACAGCACTAACTAAATTATTTTTAGCTTCTGTTGTTAAATTGGATAAATTACCAATAGCACTAGCATTAGTATCAGCATGAGAGTCTATTTCATTAACAGCTCCTACTATTGAAGAAGTATCTGTAGTTGTTAAACTAGATAAATCTCCTATTTTTTCATCTAATTGAGCGAATATAACATCAAAAGTTCCATCTTCTACCATTTCATCTAATTTATTGTTTATTTCATCTTGAACATCTAAATTATCAAAATAGTTATCAACATAATCTTTTAGTTGATTAAATAAACCTGTAAGAGTTTCATATTGTTCTTGAATTTCAGCATTTTGAGAAGCAACAGCTTCATTTATATAATCAGTTTGAGAATTAATAGCTTCTACTTGTTCATTTATTTTAGGAATTATAGTATTTTCTAAATAATTAAACATCCAAAGTAGTTGTTCTTCATAAGTTAAGCTTTCTTTATAACTAGAAGGTAACATTCCTAAACTTATACATAATCTCCCAAAGGGATTTAAATTATTTAATTTTATCATAATATTTTTCTCCTTTCATTAATATAAGCCCATAAATAGCTTATTAACTTCTTTAATAATTTCTTCATTTACACCTACTATTATTTGTCTATATTGTTTTATTAAGTTTTGATAAGTAGAAACAATTCCCATATTACCTTTAACAGTTTTAGTTGTTGTTTCTTCACTTGAACTTCCAGAACTTCCACCATCAGTTACTTCACTAGTAGTTTCACTAGCTCCTGTTGAAGAAGCATATTTACCCTGTAAAATTTGAGTTTTGTTGATTTCTCCCTGTGGTGTATCACTATTAACAGCAAGTCCAGAAGCATTATTATTTGAAGTAGATTCATAATCACTTTCAGTTGATAAATTTCTATTAATAGTTTCAGTATAATCTATATTAGTTAAAGGATTATAATCAAAAGAAGTTGTATAAATAACAGGAAGTTTTCTTTCCATGATTTCTCTCATATAAACTTTAGCAAAGTGCTTAAACATAGCTGGAGTTTCAAATCCTATCTCTCTAAAATAATAATGGTCAACAATATCTCTAGCAAGTCTATCTTTACTCCATACACCAGCTTCTTTTATTAAATTAGCTTGTTTATCTGTTAAATAATCACTAATTTCATAATCTTTAAACCATGATTCTACTTCTTCTCTTCCATATAAATCAATTACTTTTCTTAATTCTATTGTATAACTAGCCATTAATATCATCTCCCTCTTCAGGTTCATCTATATTATAATCAGTTATAATAGATTCTTCTCTTTTAATAACATTGAATAAATCACTTCTTAATCTAACAGAGATTTCTTTATCTGTTCCTGTTAAACCAAAGTAGTCATTAAATTTTTTACAAGCTTCTTGTCTAGGAATTAAGAAACTTTGTAAATTTAAGTTTATTAATTCATTAGAAGTATTAACTTCATCAGTTACGAGTCTTTCTTTCTTTTCTACTTGTAAATTATTAATACCTAGAAAACATAAAGCTTCATTCCAAATTTGTTTTTTATAATCCATTACTTTATCAGCTACAAAAGGAGCATTAGTATTAACAGATTTTATTTCTCCACCTGTAAGTAAGTTTTTATCACCAAAGATAAATGGTCTATTTCCGTCATATTGAGAATATAAATTTTCCATCATTAGTCTTTGAGTTTCATCACATAGTATCATTACAGGTGTTTTTTGAGCTTTTATATTGACATCACAAGTTCTTTCAGCTTCATAAAGTCTTAAAGCAAAAAGTTCAAGAGTAGAACAAGTGGGAACTTTTTCCCAAGTGTTCATTACTAATACACAATATTTATCTTTTTGTTCATCATCTTCTTCAGTAATAGGAAGACCTGTATATAATTTTCTATCAGCATGATATTGAAAACTAAAACAATGTAATGAAGTAGGAAGTCCATAAATATTTATATATCCATTTGAACAGCATTGTGTATTAATAAAACCAAAATCTCTATCTTTAAGTAAAGAAGCCATTCCTTTATAATAAAGACATTCTTCCAAGTATCTTTGATTCATAGAGTCAGGAAGATTAACCCATTCAAACATAGAAAGAGCTATTTTCTTTAATCTTTCTAAATAGTCTATATAAGTTGTTGAATTAACATATGCACTATCTAGAAATTCTACACTATTTGTTTTAAATTTCTTTCTTTTCATATGATTCTCCTTTCTATTATATTATATCATTATTCTGTGAATAGTCCAAGAAAGTAGATGGACTATGCCATAGAGTTATACCAGAATCAAATAATAATTTGATTTCTTGTAAATCTTCTTGAGGTATATGAGCTATTATATTTATTCCAATAGTTTTAATAAAATTCCAGTTTCTTCTTCCTGTTCTATTAGGAGTTTTTACAGCATTTACTTGATAACCATACATAGAGAAATAGTCATCAATAATTTTAGCAAAATGCCTCTTAATAGACATTTTATAAAAATGGAATGTATTTTTACCAGATGAAGTTACAACATCACCAGCATTTAAATTTCCTCTTGATTCACTAGGGATAAGTTCGTGTTGCCTTTTTTGTATCAAAGCATTAGATATTCCAGTAAATCCATTAGCCAAGTAGTTAGCACTTGATAGATAGTTACCACCAACAGCTCCACCTATAGCTCCTAAAGTAGTTCCAATAATATTAGAAGCTAAATTTAATTGGTCGCCTGTGATTTTACCTATACCTGGAACATTAACAGAGTTTTGAGTCAACCAGTTTGTATACATATCAACAGGATAAGAACATATTGGAAATTTACCTAAATTTATTCCAGAATCATCATCTCTAGCATTGTTTCTATAATTTAGTGGTATTTGTCTTATAGAACAACCAGGAGTTAAACAAGCTTCAACTCTAAATTGACAATTTCCTGTTGAAAATTCTTCATATCTATAAACAGCACTTTCTCCATTATTATTTGAAACTAATAAATAGTTAAAAGGATAAGTTTTTAATTTATTATTTTTAGGAGTATAACTATCTAGAGTTGTTTGTTTAGACAAATTAGTTGTATAAGTTATTGGACTATCACTAGACTCAATTTCTTTAGATGGATAAGAAGCCGAAGCCGAAGCTTCAGGAGCCATAAAACTAGGAGCCATAAATATTCCATTTACAACATCTATTTGTCCAGCTTCACTAATAAAATTTAATATAGTTTGTAAAGCTCCAGGAGTTTCAAATCTATAATATTGACAGCCACTTATAATTCCATTGTATTTAGTAGGAGTAGCTGTTACATATCTTCCTGTGCTAGAATCTTGCTGATGTAAATTTGAAGCACTACTTAATATATAAGTAAAATCATTATTTACACTATCATAGTGTTCATCTAAAGTATGAGAGTTACATGTATATTCTCCTAATTCAACATTTTCAGGAACTAGATTTAAGCCGAAAGTGTCATCATTAACATGTTCTCTTTCAATAAAACTATTTTTAAATTCTAGGTCAAACATCCATGTTTGCCATACATCAGTTTTAATAAATACAGCTGTTACATCATTATTTAACATTTTAAAATCAGTTATAAAAGCATAAAACCATTTATTAGAATAACCTTCATTTTTATACATACAATAGTTATATTCTAATAAGTTATCATAAGGACCATCAAATCTTATAAAACCATCTTTTCTTTGATAAGTATAGTCATTTGCTTCTAAATAAGGTAAACTTTTAAAATATGATTCTTGAGCTTCTTTAGAACTAAAAGTTAATTGATTTTTATTATCTAATTCAATAGGACTTTTAATTAATCTAATTTCTGTTTGAGGTGTAATAACCATTTTATTTTCTCCTTTCTTTGCACAATTTTATTGTTTTATTGTGCATTTTTAATTAAAAAATAGGGAAGGGAAAATTCATCCCTTTCCCTATTCAGGAATTTTTTATTATTCTCCAGCTTCTACAGAAATAGAAATAGTTGCTGTTACAGCACTTTCTCCACTTCCAGAAGTAGCTGTTAAAGTAGCTGTTCCTTCATCTACACCAGTGATAACTACTTTTCTATCATCATCACTATCAGCTAGAGCTGTCATAACTAAATCATTACTTGAAGAATAAGTTATATCAGCATTAGCTCTAGTAGGTAAAGCTGTTAAAGTAAGAGTTTTAGTTCCACCTTCAGCAACAGATTCACTATCTTTTCCAAAACTTAATGATTCATAAGGAACATCTTCAGGAGTTTCAGTAGCAAATATAACACCATTAGCAAATAAAGAGAAGTTATACATTTTAACTACATTTAGATAGTATTGAATACTTCTGTTATTAGGATTATAGAATGAATCCATGAACATGTCTTGAGTTTTAATTCTAAACCAAGATTTATCAGCTATCATACCAATAATAGATGAACCATCAAATACTTTAGTTCCTTCTTCATCATATACATCAAAGTTATCTACAACAATTATATTACCTAAAAGAGTAGTTTTATCCATATTGAAAGCACTTGCTAGAACTTCAACATCTAATTTAGCTCTTAAAGTATTTTTAATAATCATTACGATATCTTCTGGATTAGTCCAAGTCATAATAGGTCTACCAGCTCCGCCACATTTAGCCCAAGCATTATAGTTACTAGATGGTAGTTGGAAAGCTAAATATAATTCTCTTGCTTTTTCTACAAAAGCTTTAGCTGTATCACCATCAGTAGGCTCTGTAATAGTTTCTATTACAGCTTTATTATCTTTATATGCTCCTCCTATTATATTTTTAGTGAATTGGAATTCATCAATATAAGCACCATTATATAATGAATTACTTAATCCATCTATGAATGTTTCTAAATCACCCCAAGAAACAAAAGCTTTTTTTAGTTGTTGTCTTGAAAATGTTACAGGATATTGAACATCCATATTTAAAGCCATGTATTGAACTTTAACATCAGCTTCATATTTAATTAATAATCCAGCAAAATCATCAGGATTATATCTTCTTCCAATTGCTCTATTTATGAACACTTCTTGCCCCGCATAACCAAGAGGAATTCTATCTCCTTCTAGAACCTTTAATGGGTTACGGAAACTTTTCACTTCGAACTGTGTGTAGACGATTCTGTTTACTAAAGCTGAACAGAATTCATTATAAACTTCAGGAACACTTAAAATTGGATTAGCAAAAGCTCCAATATCAGTTGTATCATCAATGATAGGAACATATTGATGATATAACTCACTAGATAATTCACGAAGTTTATTTAAACTAGTTTTTAAACCTTCATTCATATTTATTTTCTCCCTTCTAAAAATTAGTTTTTAAAATTGCCTTTTTCATCAAAGACACTTCTAAAAGAAAATGATTTTTTCTCTTCCACTTCATCCTTATTTTGGTGCTTGTCATAATCAGGATGAGCTGGAATTTGTTGAAGTAAATTTGCATTAGCCATTACTAATCTTTCATTATTTTCTTTAAGAGTTTTAAGAGTTTTATCTTTTTCTAAAGATTCATTTATAGCTGTAACATTATGAGTCATTAGAGTTCCTAAATCATCACTAATCATAGCCATATTTTCTTCTCCTAATTTCTCTTTAATTGAATCAGTAAAAGCTTTTAAATCTTCTTCTTTCATATCATCTCCACCTCCATTATAATATTTTTTTAATCTCTTTTCAATAATAATTATAACATTTTATTTCTTAACTTCCTAGAGTATAAAACCCATTTAAATTTCTTTTTTCTAGGATAAAAAGTAGGACTAGGATAGTAATATTTTATTCTGTATGTTCCATCTATTATATTACTTCCTAAAGCTTGAGTAGGGAAAGCATAGTAATAATCAAGTGGATTTACTCTAGTTCCATTAATAGTGATATATGTATGTAAGTGAACACCAGTTGCATGTCCAGTTGCTCCCATGTTACCTATTTTTTGCCCCTGTACAACATTATCACCAACAGAAACAGGAATAGAACCCATTACCATATGTCCATGAGTAGTTATTATTCCATCTCCATGATTTATTCTTACATAATTTCCTAAAGAATTACCAGAAGAATCTTGAGTAGGATAGTCATTAACTACCTCTGTTACAAATCCATTTGCTGGAGCTACTATTTCATGATTAATTCCATCATAAGGAAGTTGTTTATTTATAACTAAATTATCATTATTCCATCTTGCTAAAGTACAGAATCCCATATCAATAGCTCTATGAGAGGAAGAGTAGCCCTGTGTTATCTGTATGTAAGTTTTAACAGGATACATTAAAATCATATTTATTCTCCTTTAAATAACCATCCTAGAGCATGAGCTGTATTAATACCCACTATTCCATCAACTTTTAATTTATTATTTTTCTGAAACTCTTTTACTCTAGCTTTAGTTTTTGAACCAAAGATTCCATCAACTACTAAACCACCTAAAGTTGCTTGAAGCTTCTTCACATCTTCTCCTCTTTTTCCATATAGTAAAGTTCTTTCTAAATTATATATATCTTCTTTTATTTCTGGATTATAAAGAAAACCATTAAAGGAATAAGAACTTCTAGTCATTCCCCAATTACCATTAGTTCCTTTATGTCTAGTTTTATTATAAAAAGGTTTTCCATTCCAAGCTGATTCACTAGTTATAACTTCAGTTTCACTAATAACTTTTTCTACTATAGCAACATGTCCAGCTTTAGAACCAGCTCCTTCCCAACACATACAAGCTCCAAGTCTAGGAGATTGTCCACTTTCAAGTTCAGGATTTTTTCTTATAAAGTTTTCAGCATTACATTTCTTTAAATATTTACATCCAGGAGCTTCTATTTCTTCATTAAATCTTCCAATTGCATAAGACACACAATTTGATAAAACATTACAATCAGGGTCAGTAGGTTTTCCTGTGATTCCAGGATTCCATCCACCTGTTTCTATTTTAATATAATATTTATTTCCTTTACCAGGTTTAGTTGTTCTCATTTTAAATACCATGTTATCACTCTCCTTTAACTGATTGCTACTATTGTTTCATTATGAGATATTATCTGTGAGTCCAAATTTTCATTTGTAATATCAAATACCAAAGAATTTGTATAAGGTATTTTATATGGAGTATCTTGAACTCCACTAAAACTAGCACCACTAGTCCACTGTGTATATGTTAAAGAGCCATTTTGTAATTGCATATTTGTAATAACATCTGTTATTGTGTCAAGATAGTTTGAATAGTAAAAAAGCATTGTTGTGGGATTATACGCAAATGAAGGAGATGGGTTAAAATTTGTTGTATTATATTCCAAAGTTGATAAATCAAATGTAGGCATACTATTACTACTTGAATTTCTTGCAATCGCTACTTGATTAATATAACTCATTACAACATTCGGAGATGGAAACCAAATAACCCTATATTTACCACTTGAATTTTTATGAATTACATAACTAGTACATTGAATATTAGGTGTATATAAAGTTACACTATTAGTTGTATAAGCTGGATAAGAAGCAACTTTACCTTTTAAATAATTACTATAACTATTCATTACACTTATTAATTCATCTTTTAATTCTGTATAAGTATTTATACTAGGAGTTCCACCACTAGGAATATTTAACACTTCTGGGACTAATTCAGTAAATGTTTCATCTCCAGTTAGCCCTGTTATACCCTTTGTTTCTAAATTATCAACTAAATCTTGTCTATCTTGTTCTAATTGGTTAAGATAATCAGCTGTTGTCATTAATTACCACCCCCATTACTAGGTGTTGTTAAGGTTGCTAATATTGTATTTATACTTCCTATTGCACTTGATATACTATCATCTACATATTTTTTAGTAGAAGGATGATAATCGGCTGTTGGTGTATATGCTTTTGTATTATTTGTTCCTAAAACATAAAACATATTATATTCTGGTGCACTTGTGTTATACTCTTGTGGTATTTTTACCCTTTTATAATTGGCAAGAAAATATGGATTAATATTAGATACAACTCCATTTGTAAAACTCACGGAACCACTTACAGACATAGCATAAAAGTATTGTGTGTTAGTATTTGAAGGAACAGGTGTATAAGATATAGAATAATTACCAACAAAGGTTAAATCACAAAGAACCCATTTATTGTTCCCTACAAAAATATAAAGATTACTACCTTTTCCTTCTATATGCCATCTATCATATATTTTTTGCCATAATGCTTTCTTTTCTTCAGTATTAGGATTTGATGAACCATCAAAGTAAAATGTGTCTTCACCACCTGTTGCACTTATAACATTGTTTGTTATATCTATTCCTGTTCCAGCTGTTAAAGTGTCTTGTTTATCATCTAATAAGTCATCAGTTTCAGTTTTAGTATAATAACTAGATAAGTCAATAGGTTCTCCAAGTTCTTCCCATTGTTCCACATTATCTATTTCAATCCATACATATCCAGCCATTACAGATTCAACATAATATACATCTCCTATAGAGTTTCCTGTAGATGGTAAATTTTCTGGAGTAGCAACACTTCCTTTAATAGTAAATACACTACCAATTCCTATATCTTCTAAAGATACATCACCTTCTAAAGTTGTTCCATTAATAGAAGGTTTATTAGTTAAATCTTCATAATCAGTAGTTCCTGGAAGTCCTGGTTCTCCTCTTTCTCCTGGCTCTCCTTTTTCACCATTATAAACTTCTGTTTCAGTTGTTACACCATCAGCATTAGTAACACTTATTTTAACTCCATCAGGAAGTTCTTCAGTTTCAATATTAATTCTATTTAATCTTTCTATTTGTGAATTTAAATAAGCTGTATATTGTTCAAATTGAGAAGGTAAAATTTCTTCAGGAGTTTCAGCTCCTTCATAATAACTTCCTTCTAAAAACCATAAATTTTTAGGTTCTGGAGAATATCTTAAAATAAGTTCTTCTCCATCTACAGAATAACCATAAACACCTATTAAAACTCCTTCTCCATCCATTACTTCATATGGAATAAAACATTTATTATTTATAATAGGTTGTTGATAAAATGTTATTTCCTCTTCTTTATTTTTAGGAATAACACTAAATACAGCTTTACAAGTTAAATCATCATAATCTTCACTAAATTCAAATTCTAAAGGAGTAGCTTTAAATTCTCTTTTATTAACTTTAGTGTTTACATCAAATTTAACATAATTTTTATTTACTTCTATTTTCATATTAATCTTCTCCTTTCTTTTCTATTTTACTTTCTATTAAGTCAAGTCTATGATTCATACCTTCTAGACTTTTTAAAACAGCTTCTTGGTTTCTCATCATATCTTTCATAGTAGTAGCTTGAAAATATATCATATAAGCTACACACACTACACCAAGTCCATTGTTTACTATCATATTAATAATTTCATTCATAATAGGTTCTCCTTTCTATATTATAATTATATTAAAAAAGAGTTATTTTTTCAATAACTCTTTATTGAATAGTGAAGTCTGTATCCTCTAGTAAAACTCCACCTTTAACATGTTTATAAGTTAGTTTATGTTCTTTAGTTTCATCACTTGCAAGTATGGAAAAACCAATATTAAAATTATCAAAGTTTACATATTTTCCAAGTTTTTTAGGAAGTCCAGCTATAGTAACATTAAGTTCACCATCATATCCTTCTTCTATATATGCTTTCTGTCTTAAATATCTACCTCTTTTAAAAGTTGATTCAAGTTTCCAAGCTCCTAATCTATAGTCATCAACATCTACAAACTTCTTTAATTCTTCTTCATCTACTTTTAACATATGAATAGAATCAGTATCACTATAAATATAATAATCTTTTCCATATTCTTTTAAAGTATAATCTCTTATAGCTTGAGATGTTCTTATAGTTTTTTCTCTAGCATATGAAGTTATAAAACTTCCTATAGGTATATATAAACCCTTTCCCTGTTCTAAAGGAAGAAGTTCATAACCTACAGAACCATCTTCAAGTAAGAATGGTCTTTTACTTCTTATATTAGGATTTTTAGCAAATTTACCATATAAACTATTTAGCATTAGTTTTGATATTTTATATAAAGCTGGTTGATTATTCTTTTTAGCTTCTATCTTTTTCTCACTCCAGATGTCTATATAATCTTTAAACATTCCTTTTCTACCTTTGAATTTCCACCCATCTACATATTCTATATATTCAATATCATATTGTTCCAAGAATAACTTTAAATCAACATTAGTTAAAGTTAAAGTTAATATATCTCCTTTAGAAGATTCTAGAAACTCATTAGGTAAAAACATTAAACTCTTCTTTACTTGAATAGTAGGTATTTTACCTTCTTTTATAGTAAATATTACATTTATTCTTTGAACATATAAAGGATAAAATATATTATATTTATATTTACCCTTAAAATAAATTGGCTGTCCATAAGGTAAAACATTATAATACATAACAGAAGGATAAAGACTATTAACATCTAATACTATTCCATCTTTAGTTGTTTTTTCTTTATAAAGAGGATTTAAATATGTGAAACCACCTCTATAAGATGTTCTTATATCTTCATCAATTTCTAAAGGTAGTTCAGGATAGTATCTGTTAAAGTTCTTCATCATTCCTTTATAGTTATTTAAAGCACATGAACCTATAGTCATTCTATTAAGTCCTTCTTTAAATAATATATCTAAAGCTCTAGACATAACTTCAACATCACATCTTATATATTCTATTTCATGTTTAGTTAGTCTATGTCCTTCTTTTCTTTTTGTTTTATAATCAAGTTCTAGTTTCCTAATTGGAAGGTCAAAAGACTTTGCTATTGCTTCTACACTAAAATTAAGAAGTTTTAAAGAGTCATATATAGTTACCTTTCTAATAGTTTTACCAACTTTAAAATATATAGTTATCATATAAAATTGGCCCATATCACTTATTATAGTTTCAAAAGTTTTATCTTTTCTTTCTGTAATATCTGTAATATGTGTAAACCCATTAGTAAGTAAATAGTGAAATATATATTCTCCATCAAATTTTAGATTGTGAAAGTATAAAGTATAATTTTCTTTAGTTTCACACCATTTCATGAAACCACTTATAGTTGTTCCATAATGGAAATTCTCTGGATTTCCTATTTCACATACAGCCCAAGCCCAGACTCTACAATCATTTTCATCCACATTTGTTTCAAAATCAGCTGTCCATTTATCACTCATAATCTTTTACCATAGTATCTATGTTTTCATCTAAAGCATCTATTATAGTTTTTATTTCAGCTCTTGTTTCAGCATAAGGAAATTTAGATTTATCATTATAGATTCTTAATATTTCTCTAAATAATTGTTCAGTAAAATACATGTCCATGAAAGCATTAGGAGATAAATTTCTTAATTTATCCTGGATATGCTGTATCTTTTCATGGTCAAGTCTAAAATATAAATTAGCTCCACCTAAAACATATTCAATAAATCTAGTATAAAATCCTTCATCTCCTCTATCATATTGTTCTTGAGTTCTTGCTACCAGATTTCTTAATATTCTTAAATCTTTAATATTAATATCATGAAGTTTTCTTTTTGTTATATTGCTTCTTCTAGCTTTAAGGTTTTCATACATTTCATCACCCATTCTAGCATAGGTTTCATCTTGTTCTTCTCCTAAAATTCTAGGTTTAGTTTCTCCATATTTATTTATTTTATAAGTGAGTTTTGAATATAACCTTCTTTGTTCCTGTTCTAGAAGTTGATATTCATATTTAGTTAAAGTAGCTCCACCTTCAGTTGTTATTAATCTTTCACTCCCTTTAGTGGTAAACATTTCTAAATATTTTATCTGTCTTTTATAATCCCACCTGTTATTAATATTAGCTTTAATATTTGTCATACTAACTTTTTCAGGTAAATAAGGATGGTTGCTTTTAGTTAATCTATTTACCTTTCTGTTATAGTTATTTATTGCTTTTTGAAGTCTTTTTGTATCTTCTTCATTATATCTAAAAGCCATAATAACTACCTACCTTTAATTTTCTTTAAAGTAACCTTTAATATAAGGTCTTTTTTCTTCTTTTTTATCTCCATAGAAAGCTACTATTTTTTCTTCTTCATTAGTAGTTCCTAATAAATAATCCTTATTATCTTTACTTAAATTATTCCATAAGGATACAACCTTATCCCCTCTTTTTCCATCTTTGTCAACTTGATATAATTCAACATCAGGTTGTTTTTCATTTTTCTTATTAGTATTAAAGAATCCAACTATTTTATTATTATTTAAATCATGTCCAGATAAATACTCTTTTTTATCTTTAGAAGTCTTTAACCATAAAACAAAAGCTTCATCTAAATTGAATTCTTTCTTTTCTTCAGTTTTCTTTGTTCTCATTTTAGTTTTCTCCTTTCTTTTCTATTTATCTTCTAATTCTTTTTTAAGATTAATTAATTTATCTATAGCCATTTTCTTTAATTCTTCACTTGATTTAAAACATAATTCAAATGTTTCTCTTAATTTCTCTGGACTAGTTATATTATCATCAAGTAGTTTTTTAGTTAAGAAACACCATGCTGTTATAACACCAGAATTACTTCCTATCATACAACAACCTTTTTTTAGAACTAGCAACATAACCATCTTCTAAATCAATTAATCTTTCAACCTTTTTTGTTATGCTTTTAACATCATTCTTATCCATAACTATTCTCCTTTCTTGTTTACTATTCCTTTTAAGAATTCATTTAATCTTAAACTTAATTCTTGAGCTACAATTTGTTCATTATCAGGAAGTTTAGATATATCTTTAGGAGAATGAGTAAGTTTTATATTTACTTTTTTCTCTTTATCTTCCTTCACTTCAATAATTAATTTAATCATAGTTACAACCATCCTTTCTTCTGGCTTTAGTTAAAACCAGAGAGGAGAGTATAAGATAAGAAAGAATGGATATCAACTCCTTTAAAAGTTTGATAACTCTTATACTCCCTTCTCCAGATTTAACTCTGGAGTTTTTTAATTTCTTTTTCTAAATAATCTATGTGCATATTGAGTTGTCTTATTTGAAGCTCTAATTCATGGATTCTATTTTTATAATCTTCTTCAGTTGGTTTATTCATATAAAATTTCTTCTACCCATTTTTCAAAAGGTCTAACACTTACTTCTTTTTCAATAAGATAATTATATAATTTTAAAGAATCCTCTATTCTTTTTAATTGTTTAAGTTTTTTAATTATGTTCATTTTCTACTCCTTTCACTATTTCAAATCCACAACTCGATACAAAAGGACAAACACATTTTAAATATTTTTCACTATTAGTCCATATATGTATTATTCCATTTTTATTAATATCTAAATGTAAATCACACATATCATAGTTTCTATTCAACAATTTATTAAAAATTGGTGTAAAGTCAACAACATCACTATAAGTTCCTACTAAATAATAATGAAAATCGCTTATATTTTTATCATATTTAGTATGTCCTATAACATACATCATTCTATATCCACTATCATGTAATTTTCTTTGTTGTATTATAAATATACCCTTAAATAATGGAAGTTCTTCTGTATAACCTAAATCAATTGTTTTATCTAATAATTCTTTACTTGCTTTATTCATTTTCTTTATCTCCTAATATTTCTAATATTTTTTCTAATAATTTATCGGTATCAAATGCTTCCAAGTTAAGACTTAAATATCTCTTACAAAAGTCTTTTACATTGTTTATTTTTTCTCTTAGTTGTTTATTTTCTTGTGTTATTTTATATAAATATCTCATAATTATTTTACAATCATTTTTTGTTAATTTCTCACACACATCCACAAAAGTATTAGCTTCTGCTTTAATCATTATATTCCAAAAAACTCTATGATATTCTTTTGGCAATTTATTAATATATTGATATTTATTTTCATTATTCATTTTATTCTTCTACTCCATATATTTTTATCTTATCTACATTAACTACTTTAAATATTCTTTCCCCTTCTATACTACCTTTTATACCTACTAAATATTTACTAGGTATACTTTTAATTTGTTTATATTTTCCTTTACATAAAATATCTAGATTCTTTATTGGATTATGTAATGTAAAAATACACTTTTTTTCATTTATCTTAAAATAACCTTTTATATACCCATCTAAATATACATCATTCATATATCTCATAGTTCCTTCCTATAATATAATCTTTTTAATTTTATTATCATGAACTTCTAATTTTATTGGTTCATAAAATTTAAATAAACCACGAATAAAAGACACTAGATTCTCACTAGCTTTTAAACTATGTCTTTTTCCTCTTTCATCCATAATAAAAACATTATCTCTAAAAGTTCCTACATAAAATCCTTTAACTTCCATATCCATTCTTCCTTTCTTTAATATAATTATATCACAAATAAAAGAAAAAGTCAATATAATTATTTTTATACTTGTTTTTTATTTTTAATGGTGTTATTATTTTAATAGGACAGATAACCTATGCTATATACATGTCCTGGTAAGTCTTTTTCATATCTAGAAAATGATTACCTCCTTATAGGTGTTAGTAACTAGATGATGTATATCATTTAGTTACTATATCCTATCAAGTAAAATAGAACACCTCTAAAAAGGGCCTTAAAATGCCTCTGGTGAGGTGTCCTGTTTCAGGTATGACATGCCTGGGTGTGATAAAAGCGAACAAATGTTGCTACATGA
>JAEEGH010015012.1_pt1 | contig 16893 bp, 17 predicted proteins | sample 9134181 | NCBI WGS metagenome assembly JAEEGH01 (sample SAMN16246544, study PRJNA631951) | gut metagenome | biome: gut microbiome; feature: rumen; material: DP-attached | host: Bos | place: Iran: Karaj | collected 2018-10
TTCAGAAAACCGGTAGGTGTGCCGTCCTCACCCATCACGATTTCACCGCCACGGATATCCTTATCCTTCTTCAATACGGTGCCGTCTGCCTTCATGATGCCAGCCTTGACCAGCATCAGGGTGTTTGCCAGGCCCTTGTGCCCCTCGTCGTCGGCAAAGTAGATGGGGATATCGCTGCAGATGGCATCCAACTGCTGGCGGGTAGGTATATTTTCCATGAAAGTGATGTAATTCCAGCCGAAGCCGAAGATGGCTGTTGCTCCTGTTTCGCGAGCCTTCTTGACGGCTGCGGGGACAGCTTCTGCCAGGAACTGGTCGGGGGTCATCCCAATGGCTACCGTTCCGACGATCGGCAGGGCAACACCCATCGAATAGTGGGCGTGACCGTTGCCACAGCTAGGCATCACGAGACCCTTACCGGTGTGATCCACCACCTCGGTTTTGCCAGCTTCAACAAATGCCTCGGCACCTTTCTTATCACCTACATACACATACTTACCGTCTTTTACCGCAAAGGCTTCAACGATCTGATTGTTCTCTGATGTAAAAATCTTACCATAGACTACAAGGTCTGCACTAATCTTGTCAAAGTTCTGATTCATTGTTTTAATACAATTAAAATTCCAGGTTTTGTGCAAAGATAAGCATATTTTTGAAAATACCCGCAACATCATGATATTTTTGGCCCCATTTTGTTCATTTTGATACAATTTTTGCAGATTCTGAAACATTTTTTGCAGATTTTGCAAGCCAAAAGGTCTTAAGTTGGCTATTCTTTTGTATCTTTGCACCCTGAATGTATGAATTTCAATTAAACATATCATCAATATGAGAACTATAGCCATTACTACAACGCTTGCAGCCGTGTGCTGCATGATGCTGGGCACCTCGTGTGCCAGCAAGCAAGAGACCAAGGCGTCGGAACTCATCACTGTCGGTAACCCCTATCTGCCACTCTGGGAGCATATCCCCGACGGCGAGCCCTACGTGTTTGAGGATCCCGATCAGCCCGGCAAGCAGCGCGTGTATATCTATGGTTCGCACGATAGTCGCATTACCGACTACTGCGGACGGGAGCAGGTGGTGTGGTCGGCTTCGGTCGATACGCTCTATAAGTGGCGTTACGACGGTGAGATCCTGAAGGTGGACAAGAATGCTTTGGGCGAGCCCTTCGACTCCGCAAAGACTGCCGATGTGCTCTTCGCCCCTGACGTGACGATGACCACCGACTCGACAGGCAAGAAGACCTACTGGCTCTTCCCCAACGACCAGACGGGCTACCGTAACGGACTGATCGCGAAGAGCGACCGTCCTGACGGACCTTTCGAGGTGTGCAACTGGAACAAGGAGAATCCGAACCAGGTGGAGGGCATCTATGGCTTCGATCCCGCTGTGTTTGTGGATGACGACGGACGCGTGTATGGCTACTGGGGCTTTGAGCACTCTTACGGCGCCGAGATCGATCCTGCCACGATGTGTACCGTGAAGCCCGGCACAAAGGTGGTGGACGGTATGATCTCAGGTCGCAACGAGCCTGGTGAGTTCCGCTTCTTCGAGGCCTCATCCATCCGAAAGATCAAGGATAAATATGTATTCATCTACAGCCGCTGGACGAAGAACGGCGAGTATGGGCTGCCCGAGACCAACTATACCCTCGCCTATGCCTATGGCGACAAGCCTTTAGGCCCCTGGACCTACGGCGGTACGATCATCGACGGTCGTGCCCGTGAGATCAACGAGAAGGGCGACACCATCGCCTCAGCCAACGTGAGCGGCAACACTCACGGCTCGATCTGCGAGATCAACGGTCAGTGGTATGTGTTCTATCATCGTCAGAGCGGCCTCAACGAGTTCGCCCGTCAGGCCATGGTGGCTCCCATCACGGTAAAGGTAGAGGAAGGTGCCGGCGGTAAGGTGGAGATCTCTGAGGGCGAATATACCTCTGAGGGTTTCGCACTGGAGGGGCTGGATCCCTTCGAGCGCCACTCGGCCGGTATCGCCTGCTGGTACACCGGTCCGAAGGTGAACAAGCACGAATGGCCCAACGACATCTTCTTCGGCTCCTATATTGAGGCCTCCTACGGTACGGACAACAAGTTTGAGGCCCCCTACGACCTGAAGAACAACACCAACCGCGTGGTGAACAATACTGACGGCTCAATCGTGGGTTATAAATACTTCAACTTCACCAAGACTTACGACGGCGACTATCTGCAGTTGTTGCTGCGCCTAATCCCCGCGGGTATCGACGGCACGATCACCATCATGGCCGACAGACCTTGGGAGTCGCAGGGCGGTAAGGTGCTTGGCAAGATCGAGCTGAAGGCCGACATGCCAAAGACCTCGACGGAGATGGCCATAGAACTGCCTGCCCTAGCCGACCTGACGGGCAAGCACGCTCTCTTCTTCGTGTTCTCATCGGACACCAAGGAGAAGTCGATCTGCACCCTTGAAGATTTTGCATTCAGATATTAAATTAAGGTAAGGATATAAAAAATGGAAAAGAAACTTAGGCAGGGTTCACTCTGCGTACAAGCAGGCTACAAAGCCAAAAACGGAGAACCGATAGAATTGCCCATCATTCAGAGCACGACCTTCAAGTATGACGACTCTGACGAGATGGCGAAGTTGTTTGACCTGGAGAAGGAAGGCTATTTCTACACCCGTCTGCAGAATCCGACCAACGATGCGGTGGCAGCCAAGATTGCCACACTCGAAGGCGGTGTAGGCGCCGTGCTGACATCGAGCGGCCAGGCTGCGAACTTCTACGCGATCTTCAACATCTGTCAGGCTGGTGACCACTTCATCACTTCTAACGAGATCTATGGCGGCACCTACAACCTCTTCGGTGTGACCCTGAAGAAACTGGGTATCGACAGCACCTTCATCTCACAGGAGGCCTCGGATGAGGAGATTCAGGCCGCCTTCCGTCCGAACACGAAAGCGGTATTCGGAGAGACCATCTCGAACCCTGGCTGTGCGGTGTTCGACATCGAGCGCTTTGCAAAGATCGCCCATAAGAACGGGGTGCCCCTCATCGTGGACAACACCTTCGCCACACCGATCAACTGTCGTCCTTTCGAATGGGGTGCCGACATCGTGACTCACTCCACCACGAAGTATATGGACGGACTGGCTACACAGGTAGGTGGTGTCGTAGTGGACAGCGGCAACTTCGACTGGCTTGCTAACGCCGAGAAGTTCCCAGGTCTCTGCACGCCTGATGAGAGCTATCACGGACTGACCTACGTAAAGGCCTTCGGTAAGATGGGCTACACTACGAAACTCGTGGCCCAGCTGATGCGTGACCTCGGCTCCATCCCCGCGCCCCAAAACGCATTCCTGCTGCACCTTGGTCTGCAGACCCTCCACCTGCGTATGGCACAGCACTGCAAGAACGCCCAGAAGGTGGCAGAGTTCCTGAACGAGAACGAGAAGGTGGCCTGGGTTCACTACTGCGGACTGCCCAGCGATCCCAACTACGCCCTGGGACAAAAATATTTGCCTAACGGTTCGTGCGGTGTCATAGCTTTTGGTCTGAAAGGTACGCGTGAAACCGCCATCAAGTGGATGGACTCACTGGAGATGATTAATATCGTGACCCATGTGGCTGATGCCCGCACCTGCGTGCTGCATCCCGCCTCTCACACCCACCGTCAGCTCAGTGATGAACAGCTGCGCGAGGCAGGTGTCGCTCCCGACCTGATCCGCCTCTCAGTAGGTATCGAAGACGTGGAGGATATCCTCGACGATATCAAGCAGGCGCTGGCAAAGATTTAACAAACCGTAACTTTACGACAAAAATATTCGGTATTTTCCTTGGAAGGTACCGATATTTTTTTTATTTTTGCATCATCATTCATAACATTATGACAACTTACTAAAAACCTTCAGACTATGGAAGTAGAGAAAATCATGCAAGCCTTGGAGCAGAAGCATCCGGGCGAACTGGAGTACCTTCAGGCAGTGAGAGAAGTGCTCGAATCAATCAAGGATGTGTATAATCAGCATCCCGAGTTTGAGAAAGCCAAGATTATCGAACGTATCGTAGAGCCTGAGCGCATCGTGACTTTCCGTGTGCCCTGGGTAGATGATAAGGGCGAGGTACAGGTGAACCTTGGCTATCGTGTGCAGTTTAACAGCGCCATCGGTCCCTATAAAGGCGGTCTGCGCTTCCACTCATCGGTGAACCTCTCTATCCTGAAGTTCCTCGGCTTTGAGCAGACGTTTAAGAATGCCCTCACTACCCTACCCATGGGTGGCGGCAAGGGCGGATCAGACTTCTCGATCCGCGGCAAGAGCGACAATGAGGTGATGAAGTTCTGTCAGGCCTTCATGACCGAGCTCTACCGTCATATCGGTCCCGACGAGGATGTGCCGGCAGGTGACATCGGCGTGGGTGCCCGTGAGATCGGCTACCTGTTCGGACAGTATAAGAAACTCACCCATCAGTTCCAGGGTGTGCTCACTGGTAAGGGCATGGAATGGGGCGGCTCTATCCTCCGTCCGGAGGCCACAGGCTATGGCGCCCTCTACTTCGTGCATCAGATGCTGGAGGAGCATGGACTTGACATCAAGGGCAAAACCATCGCACTCAGCGGCTTCGGTAATGTGGCATGGGGTGCTGCTAAGAAGGCAACAGAACTCGGTGCCAAGGTAATCACCATCAGCGGTCCCGATGGTTACATCTATGACCCCGCAGGACTCGATGCCGAGAAGATCGAGTTTATGCTCGAACTGCGCGCCTCTGGCAATGATGTGTGTCAGCCCTACGAGGAGGAGTTCGACGGTGCCACCTTCTTCCCAGGCAAGAAGCCATGGGAGCAGAAGGCCGACATCTATCTGCCCTGTGCTACCCAGAACGAGTTGAACGGTGCCGATGCCGACGCCATCCTCGCCAACAAACCGATGTGCGTGGCAGAGGTATCCAACATGGGCTGCACAGCTGAGGCCGTGAACAAGTTCATTGCCGCCAAGCAACTCTTCGCCCCTGGAAAGGCGGTGAATGCGGGCGGTGTAGCTACCTCCGGTCTGGAGATGACGCAGAACTCCGAACGTATCGCATGGACAGGTGCCGAGGTTGACGAGAAACTTCATCGTATCATGTCGAACATCCATGGCCAGTGCGTGAAATACGGCAAGGAAGGCGACTATGTGAACTACGTGAAGGGTGCCAATGTAGCCGGCTTCATGAAGGTGGCCAACGCTATGATGGCACAGGGCGTGGTGTAACCAAACCCCATCCGATGCGAAGCGTAATCACGATATTAGCCATGCTTTTAAGCTTTACCACTCCACAGGCACAGACCGAGAGTGGTAAAGCCTCATTCTACTCAAAGAAGTTCTCGGGTCGCAAGACGGCGAGTGGCGAGCGGTTGCATCATGACTCGCTGACCTGTGCCCATCGAACCTACCCCTTCGGTACCCAACTGAAGGTGACCAATCCTGCCAACGGGCAAAGTGTCATCGTCAGAGTGACCGATCGTGGACCTTACGTGAGAGGAAGAATCATCGATCTCTCCGTCAGGGCCGCTAAGGAGATAGGCATCATTGCACAGGGTATTGCGCCTGTCGTAGTAGAAGTGTGGGATACGACGATCATTCCCTTCAAGCCAGCGGATGTCTCTCATCTGCCAGAGTTCGACCTCGGTACCAATGACGGTCCGGATGACAAGCCAATCTGGCAAATCCTAAGTGAACATGAGAAAAAGAAAAACAAGCGATAGATCATCTACCGCTTGCTTGTTTTAATGTAGAACTCCCGTGTCTGCGACGTGACCTCCTTGTTTCTTTGGAACACGCCGATCCGAATCACAGCCTCTCCATCTTTCAGATGGTTATCAGCCTTGATGACTGCCGTATAGCGGATACCTTTGCCCGGATAGATGCACTCCACCAGCACATTCTCCGAGATACGGATATGCTTATTACCTGTCACCTCGGTCACAGAAGGCAGCACCTGATAGGCAGGTTCAGAGGAACAATTGTAGACCTCAAAAACCATCCTCGCCTCCTCGCCACGGGTCAGTTCACCATCACGACTGGCATCCAGAATTCTTGGATTGCGGATTTCCAGATCTGCCAGTGAAACGCTCTTTGTGGCAGGAGTCGTACTGAAATCCTCACCGAAGCCATACAGGCGGTCATCGCCACTACCTGACGGATCGAAGCCACTGTCAGCCTGATCATCATTGTTGACCTGTGACTGCTGCACCTGACCACCGTAGTTACGCTGGCGTTCCGCCATCCGCTGCTGACGGTCAGCCTGATATTGCTCGTACTCGCGCTGTTGGGCTTGGTCGGCTGCAGCACCTACGGCAGCACCAACCATCGCACCACCTGCCATTCCTATCAGCGTACCCACATTACTACCATGACGTCCGCCAGCGATGCCACCGATAGCAGAGCCGATGATGGAACCAAACGTACCTCCCGTATAGGCTCCCACGCCAGTATAAGTTCCACAGCTGGACAACAACAGGAGTGCACTTACCGATACTAACAAAGTCTTCTTCATAACCATTGCTATTTAATTGTTCACGGTGCAAAGATAGACATTCTACCATCAATAACGGAAAGGATTTCCCCTAAAATGATATAGGGGAAACCCTAAAGCATACTGTTTAACGGAAATTGAACAGTTTGATAAAGCCTGTCAAGGTAAGAATCTTCTGAATCTCGTCATTGACATGGGTGAGCACCAAGGTACCGCCCTTAGCCACACTCAGCTTCTGTAACTTCAAGAGGCCACGCAGACCCAGACTACAGATATACTCCAATTTACCACAATCAAGTTCGATGGCCTTGTCGGCATGTTCCTCAAGGGTCTTCAACTCTTCCAGGAATTCCGTGGCGACGTTCGTGTCGAGCCAACCGGACAGAATGGCATAATAGCCACCATTGGATTCTTTGATTTCTATATTCATATTAATGTAATGGTGTTAATGGATAAATAATGTTCACGATAAAGATATTTGCAGCCAGGATGATGAGGTTCATCAGCAGACCGATACGCATGAAGTCGCTGAAGCGATAGCCACCAGGACCATAGACAAGCATGTGGGTGGGTGAACCAATCGGCGTGGCGAAACTGGAGCTGACGCTGACCATCAAGGCAACAAGGAAGGGGAAGGGCTCATAGCCCAACTTCTCGGCGGCCTGATACATGATGGGGAAGAACATGGCACCAGCCGCCGTGTTGGAGATAAACTCCGTGATGAAGGTACCCACGAAACAAATGGCCGTCATCACCACAATCGGATTGTCGCCACAAACATCGAGGATACCGAAGGCAAGACGCTCGGCAATACCCGTCTTCTGGATGGCGACACCAAGCACAACGGAACCGGCAAACACCATCAGGATCTCCCAATTGATGGATTTCATGGCCTGATCCACATTACAGCACTTGAAGATGAGCATAGCCATGGCCGCCAGGAAAGCACATTGCAACAGCGGAATGATATTGAGCGCCGAAAGCACCACCATCGCTATCATAATCGTAGTGGAGATCAAAGTCTTCTTGCCGATATTGGGCACCTGATCGCTATCAAAGAAGTGTAATTTCGATGCTAAACTGGAGGTGTCGATCTTCAGTTTTGGCGGACAGTCTAGGAGCAGGGTGTCACCAGCCTGAATAACCACCTCGCGCGGTGACTGCTCGATACGTTTGCCACTGCGGGCCACAGCAACGAGCACCAGGCCATAATCCTTCTCAAAATTTGTATTGCCTATCGCCTTACCTATCAGACTACTGCCAAAAGTGACATAAGCCGTACGGAGTTGACGATTCTTATCAATCTCACTCAGCGTAAACACATAATGATCGGCGTTGACCAGTCCGTGAGTCTTCTTCAGCTCGAGGATCTCATCAATCTGTCCGGAGTAGATCAGGCGGTCGCCACCCATCAAAATCTCATCGCCACCTGCAGGCGAAACAAACTCATCGAAATGTACAACCTCAATCAGGTTACCGCCCCTTACATTGTTCAAGCCAGCCTCATTGATGGTCATGCCGATATTTGGATTATCCGATGGTACCAACAGCTCCACCGTATATTCCGACGTGGACTCAAAGGCAGACTCGGGAGCCTTACGATCGGGTAGTAAGTTGCGCATGGCAATAATGGAAAGCACGCCGATAAAGAGACAGAAGAGGCCTGGAATGGTGGTTGTCAGCACATTCATCGCCACACCTGTGTTCTCTGCATAGAGACCAGAGATAATCAGGTTGGGCGGCGTACCAATCAGCGTACACACACCACCCATGCCTGAGGCATAGCTCAACGGGATGAGCAGTTTCGACGGAGAAACGCCGAGCTTCTTCGACCACATCTTTACGATGCCCACAAACAATGCCACCACCGTAGTATTGCTGAGGAAGGAGCTCAGACCTGCCACAGGCAACATCAGACGAATGACGGCCTTCGAATAGCTTTCGGGCTGTCCAAGCAGGTGTTTCACAATCCATTGCAACACACCCGTATGTGTCAGACCAGCCACAACGACGAAGAGCACGCCGATGATCACCACCGATGTGGAACTGAATCCCGAGAATGCCTCTTTGGCATTCAACACGCCCGTGACGAAGAGGATGGCGATGGCACCAAGAAACACTAAGTCAGCGCGGAGTTTCGTTAGCAGCAGTACTGTGAACATCGACAGCACTGTTAAGATGGTAATCCAGGCATAAAGGTTAAAACCTAAAAATACAAAATCCATAAGCAATATTTTAAATTTTTAATCATGATTGTCTAATGCTTTTGTCAGCGTCAGGACATTGTAGCCATTGGCCGTACGTTCGTAACTCATCGAGTCCATGATGCCACGCACCATATGGATACCCAATCCGCCGATGGTACGCTCATCCAACTCTGCATCAACGTCAACCTCGGCATACGACGTCGGGTCGAAGGGCACACCGTGATCTTTGATGACGACCGTCAGCAGGCGTGAAGGCGACACATTAGCCGTCATCTCCACATGGCCACGTGTACCCTTCGGATAGGCATAGTTGATCACGTTGGCCACCCATTCCTCGATAGCGAGGTTCAGCATCTTAGCAGTCTCATCGCTGATACCGTATTCACGACAGACAGAGAAGAAGAAACCTCGCATGCGGCTCACCTCGGCCATCTCGTTCTTCATGATAATCCGCCGCGATGATGAAGTACCCTTGTCCTGCGTCTTTCCATGACGGATAAACATAAGCGTCAGGTCATCGCCCTGTTCCGTACCATCGGCAAAGATGGTGACATGCTGTTTCAGGTAGTCGATGATCTCAGGTGCAGAGGCCATGCGGTTTTTCTCCACATCATGCAACACGCGATCCTCACCAAACAGTTTCCTGTTGCCCGTATTCGATTTATAAACGGCTTCCGTCAGGCCATCCGTATAGAGCAGCAGGGCTGACCCCTCAGGAAACTCTATCTGCTGTTCCTCGTAGTGGTAGTGATCCTCCACACCGATCGGCAGGTTGGTCTCAGCTTCCAACAGACGGCACGTACCATCGTTCGTCAGTATCACGGGGGCATTATGAGCTGCGTTACAATAGGTCAGGTGATGGGTCTTCAGGTCGAGCACGCCCACGAAAGCTGTCACAAATTCATACGAGTCATTGGCCGAGGCGATGGCATGATTCATCTGTCTGACAATATTAGCCGCACTCTGGTAGTTACCTGCCAGATTACGGAAGAGCGTTCTCGTAACAGCCATATAAAGCGATGCCGGTACGCCCTTGCCTGCCACGTCGCCGATGATAAAGAACAGTTCGTCGTCGTCGATGATGAAGTCATACAGATCACCGCCCACCTCCTTCGCCGGCGTCATGGAGGCAAACAGTTCCAGATCATCACGTTGCGGGAAGGTCGTAGGAATCATGCCCATCTGGATATCATGGGCAATCACCAACTCACTTTGCAGGCGCTCCTTGCCAGCCGTCGTTACCTTCAGGTCCTCAATATGCTGTTTCAAGGATGTCTGCATATACTCAAACGACTTGCGTAGCTGCAGCAGTTCATCCTCTGAATGGATTTCTGGCAACGGTGTGTCAAGATTGCCTTCAGCAATACTTCTGGCAGCGTCGGTAAACTGCTGTAAAGGCTTTACGAGGCGATGGATGGCGAAAGCACAACAGGAGAACAACACCAACAGCCCCACAACAAAGGCAATACCACCATAAAGAACCAATGGCAGATAGCCCGAAAGAATATCCTTCCTCGAGCAGATAAGACCTGCCGAGTAACCACTCTCCCCTATCGGCTCATGAATCAAGAGGGAGATGTCAGCATGCTTGAACACCTCTTGCATGCCAGCCTCGCCGCTACCCATCATCCTGAGAATGGTGGGCACCTCGTCGCGCTGATTCATCAGCAGGACAGAGTCACCTACATAGACAAGCCGCCCCGAGCGGTCTGTCATCAGTGTAAATGCATGTTTGTATGGTTTCACGGTACGAAGGATGCTCACATAGTCCTCCATCCCCAAGGTATCACCTCTAAGAGCAGATTCGGCCGTTTGGATGCGCATGGCCATCACCGCATCATGTAACTGGATGCGTGCTTCAACGGCCGAGCTCTCCTTCACCGACTCCTCTGAGAGATACAGATAGGTAAGCATCGCTATCAGAAAAACCCCTGCGGCAATCACGAGGATGGCCACACTCAACCTCGCGGAAAACGACTTCCACAGGGCAAGATCGTACTTGTATTCGAACTTTGGGGCTTCTACCATAATCCTTTTTCAACCCATCAAATGAGCAATCATGCGACAAATATAGTCATATTTTTCGAAACCACCAAACTTTCTATCAGAAAAAAACTCCCTGTCCTCGATGAGAACAGGGAGTCTGTAGTATAAGAAGATAAATCTTATTCTGCCTTTGCCTCTTCAGCAGGAGCCTCAGCTGCGGGTGCCTCTTCGGCCTTTGCCTCCTCAGCTGCAGGAGCCTCAGCAGGAGCTGCGGCCTCAGCCTTGGGAGCAGACTTACGAGAACGACGGGTTGACTTCTTCTTGGTATCCTTTGCCATTTCAGGATCAAAGTCAACCAGCTCAATGAAGCAAACCTGTGCAGCGTCACCCTGACGGGTACCAAGTTTGATGATACGAGTGTATCCACCGGGACGGTCACCTACCTTCTGGGCTACCTCTCCGAAGAGTTCCTTGATAGCTTCCTTATTCTGCAGGTAGCTGAATACAACACGACGAGAGTTGGTAGAATCCTCCTTTGATTTGGTAATCAGGGGCTCCACATACTTCTTCAAGGCCTTTGCCTTGGCTACGGTCGTAGTGATTCTTTTGTGCATGATCAGCGAGATAGCCATGTTTGCAAGCATGGCACTGCGGTGAGATGCAGTACGACCGAGATGGTTAAATTTCTTATTATGTCTCATTTTTCTTGTTTCTTTTTATTGGGCTTTGAGTCTTATAAGCTTGTGGCTTACAGTTACTCCTTGTCCAGTTTATACTTGGAAATATCGGTTCCAAACGACAGATTCAGACTCTCGAGCAAATCATCAAGCTCGGTGAGCGATTTCTTACCGAAGTTACGGAACTTCAGGAGGTCAGTCTTGTTGTACTGTACCAGGTCGCCAAGGGTCTCGACATCAGCTGCCTTCAAGCAGTTGAGGGCACGAACAGAGAGGTTCATGTCAACGAGACGAGTCTTCAGCAACTGGCGCATGTGCAGGATCTCCTCATCAAACTCCTGGTTACCCTCTGTCTCAGATGCCTCAAGGGTGATCTTCTCGTCAGAGAACAGCATGAAGTGGTAAATGAGGATCTTGGCAGCCTCTTTCAGTGCGTCCTTCGGGTGGATGGAACCATCCGTTGTAACCTCAAGCACGAGTTTGTCGTAGTCGGTCTTCTGTTCAACACGATACGGCTCCACAGCGTACTTCACGTTACGAATCGGAGTGTAAATAGAATCGATTGCTATTACATTCACGTCGGTGCAGAACTCGCGATTCTCTTCAGCGGGTACATATCCACGACCTTTGTTGATTGTAAGATCAATCTGCATCGATGCTTTGGAATCTAAATGACAAATCACCAAATCGGGATTCAGCACCTCAAATCCAGTCAGATACTTGCCTATATCAGAGGCTTTGAATTCGGTAGAATTCTCGACCGTGATACTGACTTTCTCGTTCTCGAATTCTTCTACTACTTGCTTGAACCTAACTTGCTTCAGGTTCAAGATAATGTTGGTCACGTCTTCCTTTACACCAGGCACAGAAGAGAACTCATGCTCCACACCAGCAATACGGATGGTGTTGATAGCATAGCCTTCAAGCGATGAAAGAAGAATGCGGCGCAGGGAGTTACCAATGGTCACACCGAAGCCAGGCTCCAAAGGACGAAATTCGAACTTGCCGAACTTGTCGTTGGCCTCCAACATTACGACTTTATCGGGTTTTTGAAATGCTAATATCGCCATTAATTTAAATGATTTTAGTTCTTAGAGTACAACTCAACGATTAACTGCTCCTTAATATTCTCGGGGATGTCGGCGCGCTCAGGCTTGTGCAGGAACTTACCGCCCTTTACATTCTCATCCCACTCAATCCAAGGATACTTGCTGTGATTGAAACCTGCGAGAGCAGCCTCAATAACCTCAAGTGACTTAGACTTCTCACGAACAGCTACAACCTGACCAGGCTTAACAGCATAAGAAGGAATATTAACAACCTGACCATCAACTGTAATGTGCTTGTGACCTACGAGCTGACGAGCAGCAGCGCGAGTTGGAGCAATACCAAGACGGAATACTACGTTGTCGAGACGACTCTCGAGGTTCTGCAGCAGAACCTCACCAGTGATACCCTCAGCCTTAGCTGCCTTCTCAAACATATTACGGAACTGACGCTCGAGTACACCATAGGTATACTTGGCTTTCTGCTTCTCTGCCAGCATGACTGCATACTCCGACATCTTACGACGACGGTTGTTGCCATGCTGTCCAGGAGGGAAGTTTCTCCTAGACAAAACTTTGTCTGCGCCGAAGATGGGCTCACCAAAACGACGCGCAATTTTTGATTTCGGTCCTAAATATCTTGCCATAATAATAAAATATGTTTCTTCTTAATAATCCTTCTAATAATTATACGCGACGACGCTTTGGAGGACGACATCCGTTGTGTGGCAGTGGAGTTACATCGATAATCTCCATTACCTCGATACCAGCACCATGAATGGCACGGATAGCTGACTCACGACCGTTACCGGGACCCTTAACATAAGCCTTAACCTTGCGAAGACCCAGGTCGTAAGCAACCTTAGCGCAATCCTCAGCAGCCATCTGGGCAGCATAAGGAGTATTCTTCTTAGAGCCACGGAAGCCCATCTTACCAGCTGATGACCAAGAGATGATCTGACCCTCGTCGTTAGCCAGCGATACAATAATATTATTAAAAGAACTGTGTACGTGGAGCTGGCCGATAGCGTTTACTCTCACGTTTCTCTTCTTTGAAGTGACTGTTTTCTTTGCCATAATTCCTAATTTCTTAAATGTTCAACTTAGAATTACTTCGTAGCCTTCTTCTTGTTAGCAACAGTCTTCTTCTTACCCTTACGAGTACGAGCATTATTCTTAGTGCTCTGACCGCGAACGGGAAGACCGTTACGATGACGGACGCCACGATAGCAACCAATATCCATCAGTCGCTTGATATTCAACTGGATCTCTGAACGGAGATCACCTTCTACTTTGAATTCAGCGCCGATAATTTCACGGATTTTGGCTGCCTGGTCGTCAGTCCACTCGTTAACCTTCAGGTCACGGCTGACACCTGCCTTGTCCAATATCTTTGCTGAACTACTTCGACCTATACCATAAATATAGGTCAATGCGATTTCGCCACGCTTGTTCTGGGGCAAATCTACTCCAACAATTCTTATTGCCATTGTTACTTAAAAGATAATAAAAAATTACTTATAATAAATACATTTCTTGCTAAAAAGCATGCAAAGGTACGAAGAATTTTTTAATTCTCCGCCATTTTATGCTTTTTTAACATTAACCCTGACGCATTTTGTACTTAGGGTTCTTCTTGTTGATAACGAACAGGCGGCCCTTACGACGTACGATTTTGCAGTCTGGGGTACGCTTCTTCAATGATGCTCTTGTCTTCATATTATTTACAATTGTTTATTTGTATCTGAATACAATTCGTCCCTTTGTCAGGTCATATGGACTCATCTCCACCTTAACCTTATCTCCGGGGAGGATCTTAATATAGTGCATTCTCATCTTACCTGAGATATGCGCAATTATCTGGACCCCATTTTCTAGTTCTACTCGGAACATCGCATTCGACAGCGATTCGATAATTGTTCCGTCCTGCTCAATAGCGGATTGTTTTGCCATACTTATTATTTAATATAACTTACCTTCTAGAATTGGCTTACGCCTAATCATCTCATGCTCGACATAATAAGTGAACTTATTCTGTTCTCGCTAATTCGATGCTTTCTACTTCTTCGAAAGAAGACAGGATTTCAGCCTGACCTTTCCTGACTGCAATGGTGTGCTCGAAATGAGCTGCTGGTTTTCCGTCACGAGTACGAATAGTCCAACGATCGTTTGCATCCATCCAAATGGCTCGGTTACCCATTGTTACCATAGGTTCAATCGCCAAGCACATTCCAGCTTTCAGCATGATACCATTGCCTCTACTGCCATAGTTAAGCACTCGCGGATCTTCGTGCATCTCGCGACCGATACCATGACCGGTAAGCTCGCGTACGATTCCATACTTCTGTGCCTCACAGTGTTCCTGCACCGCACTGCTGATGTCACCAAGGTGCTTTCCTGCAACAGCATTTTCAATACCCTTGTAGAGAGACTCTTTGGTTGTCCTCAGCAGTTTCTTGACCTCATCAGAAACCTCGCCTACACAGAATGTGTAACAAGAATCTCCATTAAAGCCATTCAACAGTGTACCGCAGTCGATAGATATGATGTCACCCTCTTTCAGAACGGTTTCTGCATTGGGCACTCCATGCACGACTACATCATTAACTGATGTGCAGATATTGGCAGGAAACGGCCCTCCATATGGATTGGGGAAACCCTTGAATGTTGGAATAGCACCATTATCTCTAATGAACTCGTCCGCTATCTTATCCAACTGGAGGGTCGTTATACCAGGCTTTATATGTTTTGCCAATTCACCAAGCGTGCGTCCAACAAGTTGGTTGGCCTGGCGCATCAGCTCTATTTCATCTTCAGTCTTCAGATATATTTTCATAGAAGACTAATAAGCAGCCATTCCACGTCCATGAATACGGCCAGAACTGAGCAGACCGTCATAGTGACGCATCAGCAGGTGGCTCTCAATCTGTGCCAGTGTATCAAGAACAACACCGACAAGAATCAGCAGAGATGTTCCACCGAAGAACTGAGAGAACGCATCCTGAACATTCAGCAAGCTTGCCAAAGCAGGCATGATTGCGATGAAAGCGATAAACAATGAACCAGGAAGAGTAATACGAGACATTACTGTATCTATATACTCAGCGGTCTCCTTACCAGGCTTAACACCGGGAATAAAACCATTGTTACGTTTCATATCCTCAGCCATCTGAGTTGGATTCAGGGTAATGGCTGTATAGAAATAAGTGAAGGCGATAATCAGTACAGCGAAAATGATGTTGTATGTCCAGCTGTGATGATCGAGCATCGTGCGAACAAACCAACTAGCATTCTCAGGAGCTGAATACTGAACGATAGTCAACGGAATGAACATCAGAGCCTGAGCAAAGATGATAGGCATAACGTTGGCAGCGAACAGCTTCAGTGGGATATACTGACGTGCACCACCTACCTGCTTATTACCTACGAGGCGCTTAGCGTACTGAACGGGCACCTTACGAACGCCCTGAACCAGAACAATAGATGCGCAAACAACTGCATAGAGAATGATGATCTCGACCAAGAACATAACCAGTCCACCACCAGTGATGGCTGTGAAACGCGAGCTAACCTCCTGGATGAATGCCTGAGGCAAGCGAGCGATGATACCGATCATAATAATCAGCGAGATACCATTACCTATACCCTTATCCGTAATGCGTTCACCGAGCCACAGGATGAACATACTACCTGCGGCAAGAATGATAACAGCAGGAACCATGAAGTATGACCATGAGATGCCTGTTGCCAGAGCAGCTCCCGAAGTCATCTTCAGGTTCATCAAGTAACCCGGTGCCTGGAACATCAGGATAGCTACAGTGAGCCAACGGGTATACATGCTGATCTTCTTGCGGCCACTCTCACCCTCACGCTGCATTTTCTGAACGTAAGGAACAGCGACAGCAAGAAGCTGCATTACGATAGAAGCAGAGATGTAAGGCATGATTCCAAGTGCGAAGATAGACGCATTGGAGAATGCACCACCGGAGAACATGTCGAGCAGCGACATAAGACCGCCGGCAGTCTGAGACTGCAATTGGCTTAACATGGCTGGATTGATACCAGGAAGTACCACAAACGAGCCGAAACGATAAATCGCTACAAACAGGAGAGTAATAAGGATACGCTGACGCAGATCCTCAATCTTCCAAATGTTCTTCAGTGTCTCTATTAACTTCTTCATTTTGAAAATTAGATTTTTGTTGCGTTACCACCTACTGCCTTGATTGCCTCTTCAGCAGTCTTTGAGAAAGCGTTAGCCTCTACGTCAACCTTAGCCTTCAGCTCACCGTTGCCAAGAACCTTTACAAGCTCCTTGCCATTGGTAAGACCGGCAGCAATCAGCTCTGCGATTCCGATCTTGGTGAGGTTCTTCTCCTCAGCAAGCTTCTGAAGTGTAGAGAGGTTAACTGCAAAGTACTCCTTGTGGTTGATGTTCTTGAAACCAGCCTTCGGAACACGACGCTGGAGAGGCATCTGAC